>Ga0307508_10001217_pt1 | contig 29432 bp, 40 predicted proteins | sample 9_EM_MG_FD_203089 | JGI IMG/M metagenome (GOLD analysis project Ga0307508, IMG submission 203089) | Populus trichocarpa ectomycorrhiza microbial communities from riparian zone in the Pacific Northwest, United States - 9_EM | ecosystem: Host-associated > Plants > Roots > Unclassified | place...
GCCCCCCCCCCCCCCGCCCCGCCCCCCCCCCCCGCCTCCCTTTTCGGGGTTCGTGTTTCCTATCGGAGAGTGCATGCGGATTTCCCCCCCCCCCCATTTCTTCGGGTAGTGGTTTGTGGATCCACCCATGCATCTCGTGTCGTTTCTTTCGGGGTTTTTTTTCTGAATTTTGAAAATCGAAACATTGCATGTTGTGTGCTATCGATGTCCCCCGTGAACGTTGGGTGTTGGGTGGTGTGTAGTACTAGGGCTGGAGGGACACAGAGAGTAGCTACCACCACTTATGAGGTATGTAGGGAAGATGTAAGGTCTGGGGAGGATATGTATGGAGGCTGGGTTTAGGTTGACACCGAGCTAACGGGGAAGTGTCGAGGTGAACGAGAAGGAGAAGCTGTAGATGTGGGTGGCGTGGAGGAGAGGAGAGGAGGAGACGAAGTGAGGTGGAGGAGGAGGAAAGAGGGGATGGATCGGAGGGATGCCCGCAACTGCGTAAGTATGTTGACAACGCCAGCAATTTGTCGTGAACTACCGTGCTCTACTTTCTGTGGTGGAGGGGGGGGGTGGATGAAGACAACTAATTAGTGATTGACCGTCCAGTGGGCAGCTGAGGTGATGTGATGTGATGTCGGCCTTCCGGTTGTTGCAACTGTGAGTTGTAGGCGAGATGCGAATGGTGCTGGCATCCGTCGAGAGTGAGTCATGGCTATCACTCGTCAGCTAATACGCAATGCATGCGGCAGCCCCGTCCATCATCATCCTCCGCTCGAGTTGTTGGGGGCATTGGAAACGGCCGCCCACCGACACCACATCCTGGGTGGGCGAAGCGGCTATCTTGCGGATGACCTCGGAGGAGCCCAGCCTCGGTCAGGCGCACACCCTCAAGGCAAGGAAGCACATCGCCACCCCTCCGCCGAAAGGCGTGGGCTGACGTCAAAGTCACCCACAAGGAATACCGGCTAGTGCGAACAATCCGCTCTCCTCGAGGTTTTGCCCACTGTCTCACTACGAAGAGTCGGCCCATGCGATTAATGAATCAACAGAAAACAAATGTGAGGACGGCGCTGACATGGGTCTTGGGGTGTGTTGGTCACTAACTTTGCAGAGGGAGAGACAGAATCGAATTGCTATTACAAGTGTAGAAAGCGGTGATGAACCTTTCCAAGAAATCTCCAGATCTAAGTCTACCCTTTCTCCTCCTCCTCCTCCTCCCGTGCTGTATTAGGTAGGTGCCCCCTTGCAGTTGTACGAAACGACTGCCCCCGGCGCCTCTAATGCAGGTCTGCTCGTGCCTTCAAGATCCCCAAAATCCCGCGACCGCCACCGGCTTCGCCTCCCGTTTCCGTTTCCGCCTCCGCCTCCGTTTCCGCCTCCGTTTCCGTTTCCGTTTCCGCCGCGAGCTCCTCCGCCAATGCTTTCGGCGTCCGTCCCTCATGTGTCCTGTTGACGTCCAGATCCTCGCGTGCGACGAGCAGCCTTACGGTCTCCTCGCAGCCAGTCCTGATGGCGGCGTGCACGACGGCGTTCTTGTTGACGTCGAGGTCCTTCCTCCGCAGGAGCAAGGTGACGACGTCGCGAGCGTCCGCCCCGCGGGCGACGGCGAGCTCCAGAGGCGTCGACGGCGCACCGAGGTTGACGTCCAGGTCTTTCCGCTGCAGCAGCAGCGCGACCGCCGCCGCCGAGTTCGCCGTTACCGCGGCGTGCAGGATCGGCACCGTGTTCAGATTCACGTCGGTCCGTGCCAGCAGCACGGATAGGATCCCGTCGTCTTGCCCCCGCGTCAGATGACACTGCAGGGAGAGAAGCACCGGCGACCGCCCCTGCGAGTCCTGCGTGTTCAGGTTCAGGTGTGGTGTATCCAGCAGCCGCAGCACCAGCGGCAGGTCATGCGAGAGGATCGCGGCGGTCAGACGGTCGGTGACGGTGGTTGTGGCGGCGGCGGTTTCGCCCACCGTCGAAACACGGATCTCTTGGCGTATGGTTGGAGAGTGGCGGCCCGACGTCTCCGACGTGATCGCGTATATGCTCCCCGAGCCGTCGGTTTCGATGGTGGTCAGGGAGCAGGTATCGTGTTCTTTGGCCGTCTTCTGCCGCTCCTGCAGCCAGGGCGGGATCTGGCGTGAGGAGTTCGCCGTCGGGGTGACGTCGTCATCCATGTCGTCGGTTTCGATCGAAGTCACGGAGGCATTGTCGTATTCGGCCACTTTTGCCCCTTTGCTTGTTGCCGTCGGGGCTTCCTGCATCCAAGGGGGAGGATTGCGCGCTAGTATGGCAGTCACGGGCGTTTCCGCCACATCGTCGCCGGCCGTGGGCTGTAGGTTGCCTTTATTGTCCGTGGTTTCGGACGTCGCGACGGCTATCCGAGGAGGTATCATCCACAGATCGCTCTCCTCCGGCCCCACGTCCGAAATGCTGTCTTCGAACTCTGTGCTGTCTGAAATCATGCTCATAGCGCCGCAACTGAACGGGCGTGTTGTGCCTCTGGTGGCGGTGGTATCAACTTGTGACGTGAAGGAAAAAAAGCGAGAAATTCTTGCTGTTGGGGTCACGTCATCCATGTCATCGCTATCGATCGTGGTTTGCGAAGAACAATCATCCTCGAAAACTGACGGCCTCGATGATATGTCCCATTTCTCGTTAATGGCTCCCACAGCGCATGACTTGCGTTCTCCTGCCGGCGCGGAGGTCGCGCTTGCGGGCGTATCCCTCTTCCCATGCACCGTATCCGCGGCTTCCAAGGGAAACCCGCCGCGCTGCTGTGCGTCTTTGGGTGTTGTGGGGCCCCGCAGCATAGCTTGGGAGGCGACTGCGGCCTGCAAGCTGCACGGCTCGCCCGTGGATTCCGAGTAGATGCTGGCAGCACCGTCTTCGCCTTCGAACGTCGTACTCGAGGACCGCTCCCGATTCGCCGGAGCAGTTCCTGAGACCTCCCGAGTTCGCCCTCTGATCCCTTCCTCCACTCTGAACGCCGCGACCGACCACCTGCCTGCGGATGCCGAGTACACATCTCTCCCGACGCTCTCCCGACCCGCGTCCGATACCCAGGATTTTCGAGACTCTGTGACTCCTGGCCTCTCGGCTGAGAACCCACGCGCGGATTCCGCCGCCTTGGCTGGTCCTCCGGATCCTCCTCCCAAGCCCACATTGCTCCTCTCGGCCGTGGGAGCAGCGGCATCCGCAATCCCGGTTGCACGCTCTCTCAGGATTGCCGCCGCTGCATTTCTCTCGCTTGCACATGCGTCTTGGCCCACCCTCTCCAGAGGTAGCCTTCTCAGAACATCCGGGGCGTCCGCAGCCTCTGGCGGTAACTGGCGCACGGACGTCGTGTTGGTTTTGTTGCTGCTGCTGTTGTTGGCGAGTTCTCGAAGCGAGGGCTCATCTCCGGACCCATGCTCGTTTGTCGAGGGATCTGGAAGGTGCGCAGAAAGTGGGTGTTCTTCTTCCGCATAGTCTCTGTGCTGCTGGAAATATTCTTCCCCCTTGCCGGCTGGAGCCCAGGAGGACTCGCCGCTCCCAGGAGTCGTCGATGGGTGGGCGAAAGTGCCATTTTCGGTCTCCCTAAGTCAGGTCAGTGAAATGGCCCTTCACCTCGATCAAAACAAACGCAGACAGATGAGGGGAAAAGAAAGAAAGAAAAAAAACTCACGGTACATCTGCAGCCCCACCAGCAGCAGGTGCGCTCCAGTCGGGGCCCCGCGAGCTATAGGTGCTGGATCCGGGGCTATTGGCCTGTGGTTTCCTCGTGCTCCTGAGGCTGGTCCTGCTTTCCTTGGCGGGCAGGACGAGGACCGCGCTTTTTGGTCGCGAGAGCGGCCTGGCCGCGAAGGAAGCGTCTTTCTCATCCTTAGAGAAGACGTGGCAGGAAAAGCGCGCGAGGAAGGAACGTCGGGCTCGCGAAAGTTTCGTCATTCTTTTTTTTTTTTTTGGCTCTCGATGTCGAATTGGACGGGGGATATATGTAGATGTGTGTGCCGGTAGGTTTCTCTACATAAAATGTATGCACCCGCGTGTGGGCGAACGCGCCGCTTATGAAGCTTTCGATGGGCCATTGGTTTAGATGGCGCTAGACACGTACCCAGTGGGCGGCGAGAAGGCCGAGAGGCGGCCAATCAAAGCTGAGAGCATGTGAGGGCGAGTGACTGAGTGTGGTGGGCTTGACCGGGGACGGGTGGAAATGAGGGTGGAGATGACAGGTTGTGGAGGGATGTATAATGTATAGATAGATATTGCTTGCTATCTACGGGGTATATATGTTTGTATGTACGGTAAACAAGCTATAGATGTGAAGCAAACATGCAGAGGGCCACCGTGGGGGCGGGTTCAACCATAGGCAGGGTGCGACTGGCTCGGTGCGCACGACTGACGGCGGTAGGTGGGGGAACAGCTGTTGGAGTGAACCCATCAGTGGTCTACGGGTGTTGGTTCACACGTCCATGCGGGCAGGTGATAACACCCAAGACGGGGAACAGTTGGAGCCCTTTGATTGTCTGTTGGTCGATCAGATGATAATGATTTAAGCGTTGGTCGATCGCATTCGGTAGAGAAGGTGTCAGGTAATCGAATGCCAAAGCGTAAGGACGCTAGCCCACTTGGCCATTATTTAGCGCGAGTGATCGCTGGTGTATTTCATCGCATATTCTTCACCAAGTTTGATATCTCCGTCAGTTTTGATCCATTAGACTCAAGCAAAGGCTTGTATAGATCCTTAGATATAGGCCGTCGCGGCCGCAAGCATCAATTTGCGCCACGAGAGCTGAAAAGATCGCTCGAGTTGCTGACCACATTGTTCTTTGCAGAAGGAACGCGTTTTCGTAGTATTTGTTCGGCGAGATCGTTGATATCCTTCACACTCTGCGGCTACCCAACTCGTTGTAGGACATCGCAACACCATATCGAAGTATCCTCCTCTTCAACTCAAAGATGATTTTCCCAGTCTCCGATGTACGAAAGTGGGCTCTTGCATCTCCGCTGCTATGGCTGCATCGCTTTCTCCGTGGAATAATACCGTCCCGGTAGTTCTCCAACATATCTCGAAACCGAACCGATTCCGGTATCCATTCGAGGTAAGATGATTGATACTCGAAGCAGGCGCAACGATTGAAATGGCTGTGTAGTGGGGCATATGCGTGTACGTGGTGGCGCTGCTGGCTATCAGGCGGGAGGGATTTGAGTGCTCCCAGCGTGAAAAATCTGGCGGGTTGGCGGTTGTTGCTCGCACAGGCATTGCAAACGGTTCCGTTCGTAAGTTCAGCCGATGTCTATCATGCCAAACGATTTGTGGCAACCAGAGAGGATATGAGCATGGCAGCCGAGACCACAAACCATGGAGCCACCCAAGAAGGTGGGGTAATTTTGTTGGTGATGGTACATATCCCTCTAGTGAGAAGCTTGGCTCATTCGTCAGCTGATGTCATATAGGTGTGACAAAGGGGGGAATAATATGGCGGGTCTAATGTGCGAAGTTGGGCCCGGAATCACCAAGCAGTATGTAGCAGTTTATCCTTCATGTTCTTTGCCGTCGTTTTCGGCTTTTGGCGGTCAAGTAGGCGACAGTTATAGGCCGCCGAACAAAGAGACACCTGCGAAACTTATAGATGACACGAGGATGTGTGCTGAGTAGGAGTATGTAGCCACCTCGGCAGGTTCGGCAGCCGGTTTCCATCCGGACCTGCTCGCAGCAATCGAACCGGCCGGAGAGAGCTGCACGCAGAGCAGTAGGCCGTCGCCGCTGGACGGCTGCCACGACGTCCCCATGAGTCGCCTATGTTCGGATATTGTAGAAATTCTGTCTCTTCCAACTGTGGAGGGGCGATCGTGTGCCGGCAGTCATTTCGTGTTGTGACTGAGAGCATGCAATGTCAGCCAAAATCCGAACCGAACCTCCATTTTGAAGGCAATGTGGTCGCGATATAGATCGGGTCTCCAGGTTGATAGACTTACTGTTCAGGTCGCGCTTCGAAAAGTCGAGAAGCCACGAGAGATGGAGAAAAGCGGAGGGATGCAGTCAGCCAGAGGGGACAGACCCCAGTACATACGAAAGTATCCGAGGCGGGCGGCAATGCGGCATATTGGTTCTCTTGCAAATTTCCGTTATTTTCCATTCAGAGTTGAGCACAGCAGGAGAAAACACCAGTAGATGGATGAGAGTCCTTATATGAGAGCCAATTGGAAGCAATACTCAAGCGCTCATTTATATAGAGCGTGTTGCACCGAAGCAAATAAACCATTGAAGCTGTTTGGGAGGTTCATAAGTTGATTTTAGTGGATGGTTGTGGTTGGAATTTGTTGATTGGGGGGGTTAGGAACAGCTCAATCCCAACAGAGGCTCCCGCGAGTCACTACTTTCGCGTATGTACACCTTGAAAATATGTACAGTAAGCGCAAATCTTGCGGTGGGCGTTTCGGACTGCATACGGTCGGTTTTGGTTGGTAGTTGCTATTCGTGTTCCTAGTCTTCGAATGTGTCGGTTCGGTTCTCCGTTGCCTCCTCAAATCAGAGCCCTTCGACGAACCGGTGCCTGAGTGATATGTCCATCTAACTAGTGCACCCTGCCACCAACTGGCTACGCCTCCTGCACACATTCGCTGCCACCAGCCCGCACAAGGGACTCGTATCTCTGCCTTCCAGCAGCCGCAGGCTTCAGGCTCTGACCCGCGACGGGCTCCCGAACCTCACGATCGTCGAGCGTATCGCCGCCGAGTCTCAGAGCTGACGGCGACGTGTAATCTGTAATCATGATTCTGAAGGAACGACGGGGTGTCCGGCGTGTCGTCGTTACACGCCCCCCCTAATGTAGATCCGGAGCGAAAGGGCCGAGGTGGAGTGAGGGGGATGTCCGCAAAAGCTAAAAAGGCGATACATAGAGTAGATATGTTGGGCCGGTTGTGGTCTGCAGGGCGAGATGCATCGGAAACGGGGCGGATAGCCACATAGAGTACCTACTTACATACGTATCTGCGGTTTAGTTAGTTATATCTATGGTGGCACCTGTGGTTGACATGCACTAAAAATCGAATTAATCCCCTCCCCCCCCCCCAAAAAAATGGTATCTAGATAATCAAAGTCCTTTTTTCTTCTCAATCTTGACCATCAGGAAATACTGTTTTTTTTAATTTTTTAATTTTTTTTTGAAATTCGAGCGATGTCTAAATTATCTCTGGTCTCTTCTCTATCGCAGTGTACGATAGTTACTCTATCTACATACATATGTATTACAAATGAGGCTACTGGCAGCACCAAAAGTGTGCAGGTTTTAGCTGTCCAACGGCAAACTTTTTTTTGTCTTGACACTGATCGCAAGCGACCGACCCTCCCAACGGCAAAACGACATTATACCTACATAAGTAGTTGCCTTCCGTACTGTGCCCAGTTCTGCTTGACGAGGAGTGGCGGGAAAGTCTGCATACATACACAGATATGATATGTAGCAACTGCGCACTAGTTACTCCCTATGCTAGGGGATGGATACAGAGCAGGTTGCAGGAGGGTTTCGCCGCTCTTCCTCTGGCTGGGCATGTCGAGTATGTATGTATCTGTACCTGTAGTGCTGGCTGCAGCAGCACCTCACGCATATGTAGATGCATTGTACATATCCTCCACGTGTTGGGGGGCCGATGCTAACTGGATCTCAGCTGGCGAGTGACGGCGGGGGGGCTGGGGCCCGTCGCGCAAATTTCCAGTGACAGCTGCAAGCGACCAACCGTTCTCACCGCTGGCCTGGGTGGGGCTGCTGTTGCGACGCAGTGCACATCCACGAGACATCGTCGAAGCGCCAGCCCATGCGATACAAACTGCAAACCGCCGGCAGCCTTGAGAAAACAAAAGCATAAGGGCCGAACACGTGTCTGGAGAGCGACGGTGCCGATGCAGGCGAGGTGTGTCGGGACATCCGGGCGCGTATCCGCGGGCTCTCGTGGCTTCTGTTGCAATGTTGTCTTGCTCGTCATTGAGACCTCCGCCGTCTCCAAGCAGGCCTCCAGGCGTCGCGAGAAGCTAGTGGCTCACGGGGCGTGAAACTCGGGACTGTATCAAGCCCACAGCGGATCCCGTTAGAGAGGTTTGAGGCAGCTCCACGGTGCCAGAACCATGGGGAAGACGCTGTCAGGCGCAGAGCGATCAAAGTGAATTTGCGCGAGGATAATCTATGATATAAACTTCACTCCGTCGCATCGCACGCTTTTCCGGGAACCAACAGCAACAACACAACAACAACAACAACAACAACAACAACAACAGCGCCCAGCGACATCGCAGCCTCTTGCTTTTGGGTTTCTTTTTTCTTCACTGCATTCCTCGGCGTCCTCTTCCTGCTTCGATCCATTGGCCGGCCCACCCGCCCACGCAGTCCTTGTCGCCCGGCTCAAAGCTGCAGCCCGTCCTCTCGTCTTCTCCAATCGCATCGTCGATTCGGTCTCATCCTCCTGCACAAACGGCCAAGCACGCACAGCAATTCGGCTATCCGAGTGGGGAGGCGCTTCGAAATCGTCGAGAGATCCAACATCGCGTGTCCCTTGAACTTTTCGCTGTTGGGAACCCTACCCCGCTCCGTGCTCGAGCAGCATAATAAGGCGGCTGTCGTCGTGGACACTGGTCTTGATCGTGCTCCACATCTCTTTTCCAGACGTCGCCAACCACCGTAATCGCTCTACCCGATCACAGTCGTCCGTTTACCCCTATCGTGGGCAAGATATCCATCGAATTGGCCCAACGCGTCCGATCGCAGCTCCCTACAACAGAAGCGGACGAACCGGAAGAAGAAGAGGCCTGCAGCACAGCTCCCTCCTCCTCTTAGCTTCACCACCCCTCACCCCTAACCGTGCAGTGTCTTTGGTAAGCAGCTCTCCCATCTCCTTCCGCGCAGATTATCTCCGCCTGTTGCATCACCACGTTGGCCCGCCCCTCCATTGCTGCCCTGGGAATGGTCTCGCACTCCCAAACAGCGGAAAATGGCTACTACTCTAGATTAGAAGCCCCCTCGAAGAAAACCCTTCTCTTCCCACCCACAGCAAGAACCGTCAATCAATTTATCGTCCGTCTTCAATATGCTGACGACGTCGTGCCCGCTGCCTTAGTGACTTGCCTGTCCGAACACATCTACTCTATTCCGCCCAGTAATCAGCAAACCAGCCGCCCGAGCCCAAAATTAATTCGGAAGGAAAAAAAAAAGCCGAGCGTCCAAGCCATCTCGTCTCTCCCACGCTGTCCAGATCGGGGAACTTATCGGCTCTCGCGGAAAGATTCGATCGCTTCGAAAGTCGCACGCTGGTGTCTCGTGCTCCCGGTGCCCTGTCCAGCAATCGCCGCCCACCCTCGATCCATCGCTGCAGTTCTCCGTGCTATTTCCGCCCCCCCCCCCGAGTGCTCTTCTTTGATCGCCCCTACAAAATAAAAAATAAAAAAAATAAAAAACACTGCCCATGTCGTCCCCACAGACGCAGACCTTGGCCGTGCAGGAGCCGCTCGGTGCGCCGGCACGGTTGAAAGTTAATTCCATCTGCTCCCTCCCCACGACCTTGTCCGTTTCGGGAGATTGTCAAGGCGACTACCGCTCGGAAGTATCTCCACTCACTCCCCACGCCTCGTCCTCTTCTGCTGCAACTCCAAAATTCCAGTATCCAGGCTCGTTCCCCACCTCCGCCGCCAACAGTCCCTCGTTACCCGTCTCTCCTACTCATGATAAAACATCCGCGCCGCTGCTCCTGTCCACCGCCCCAGAAGACCACTACTCACTGCTCGATACCAGAAAGGAGTTGCCCCATTCTCCTCCGTCGTTGAAGTCGCCCAAGTCCTTTGCCCACTCGCGCCAGAACCGGACCACGACCGAAGAAGTCCCCCGACAGACCCTGCTCAAGGCCTTGGTGTCCGGCCGCCCTTCGCTGTCTCCCCTTTCCCTGACACCGATGTCCATCGCCCCGGGCCTGCGGCAGAGCATCATGACGGCTGCAGCCCAGAACTCTCCGAGGTACATCATCTCGCAGAACGGCACCGAGCACCACAACAACACCGGTCTCAATGAATACGCCATTGAGGCGTCGGCAGCGATGCTGAGCCCCACCAGTCGGTCCTCCGCCGGGCTGGAGCCGTTGAAGTCCCCGTGTTTCTACCATCAGCGCTTCGATAAGACCGTCAACGTCGATCGTGTCCTCGAGGAGATTGCCGGCGACGAATACCGATCCCACTCGCGACTCATGCAGACGGCGCTAGGTGTGCGTGAGGTGGCGCGCCAGCTGCAGCGGAGAACCTGCAAGGTTGCAGTCAAGAATGTCATGATCGTGACTAAAGCGCGAGACAACGAATTGGTCACGCTTACCCGGGAACTGGCGCATTGGCTCATGAAGACTCCAAGATACGGCAGACGTCTGGGTGTCAACGTCTACGTGGACAAGAAACTGCGGAACTCGGCGAGATTCAATGCCGAGGGTCTATTAAAGGAAGAGCCCGAGTTCAAGAAGATGCTGAAGTATTGGACTCCCGATCTCTGCTGGAGTTCTCCAGAGAGCTTCGACCTGGTGCTCACGCTGGGCGGTGACGGCACCGTTCTGTTCACCTCTTGGCTGTTCCAGCGCATTGTCCCTCCAGTGCTGAGTTTTTCGCTCGGTAGTCTTGGTTTCTTGACCAACTTCAAATACGACCTTTACCGCGAGACTCTGGATAAGGTGTTGGACGACGGATTGCGGGTGAATATGCGCATGCGCTTCACATGCACCGTCTACAGGGATGAGGACGGCGAGACTGTAGAGAAGGATCAGTTTGAGGTTCTCAATGGTACGTCACCCACCTCACCGAGAATTGCACTTTTGTGTCTTATCTGATCTGGCGATTACAGAGTTGGTTATCGACCGCGGTCCATCCCCTTACGTGTCGCAATTGGAGCTCTACGGTGACAACGACCTTCTTACGGTCGTCCAAGCCGACGGTTGCATATTCTCGACCCCGACCGGTTCCACCGCATACTCCCTTTCTGCTGGCGGCTCGTTGGTGCACCCTGACATCCCGGCCATCCTTCTCACCCCTATCTGTCCGCACTCGCTTTCGTTCAGGCCCATGCTCCTGAATGATTCGATGCTACTGCGCGTATCCGTCCCTAAGGGATCTCGTGCGACCGCATGGTGCGCTTTCGATGGGAAGGGTCGCCTCGAGCTGTGCCCCGGCGATTTCGTCAGCATCGCTGCGAGCCAGTATCCGTTCCCGACGGTGCTCAGCAACAGCACCGAATGGATCGACAGCATCTCGCGGACGCTTAGGTGGAACACGAGAGGCGCCCAGCAGAAGCCGTGGAACTCCGTCGACAAGACTGAGCCGGAGGTCTGGGACATCGACACGGACTCGGGCGTGTACAACAGCGATGACGAGGAGAGCGGTGGGGATAGTCCCGTGGGAAGGAAGATGGCGTTGCTTGGATTGGCTTAAGTTACGGACATAGAGGAGTTGGTTAGATCAGGTGCAGGTGTATTATTGTGCGATCACTTCCTGGGGAGCGGGATCACGCTGGTGTTAATGTTTGATTTTGGGAGTTTTTTGACGGTTTTTTTTGTCTGTCGATCACACCATAAACGTTTGTTTCTGTCGCTCGGGTATTATTTTGTGGTTCTAGATATTTGTCCGCAGAGATTGGCGTGACGGGAATCTGTATATCGGGATGGTCTTTTATGGTGATCCAAGAATGTCTGAGTGCCATACCTATGACAAACCACTTCTCTCGAGGTGCACCGCATCAGAAAATCACGACGCCTCACTCGCCCCGCATTCCAGCAATACGGACCAATTAATCGGTGTTTGCGGAGCTCGTTCTTGTATGGACCTGCATGCCCCGCGTGTCGCTCCGCCCGGATACGGATCTCAGCCTCCGAATTTTCACCTTAATGCCGGTGGTTAAATCGCCCTCACGATCATCGGTGGGTGGGCGGGGGTTGCGAGTTGCGAGTGTATGTACCAAATGTAGTTGACAGATATAAAACCCAGAGTCCGCAATCGAATCTCACATCAGACCTCCTCCCTCTCCCTGTAAGCACGAACAAAAATGGCCACCACCGCCCCGCAGAAGAAGAACCGCATCATCCTTGGATGCATGACCTTTGGCCCGGTGAGCATCCCCTCCCCCAACCCGTTCCATCTATTTCCCCATAGTAATCCGGCTAACATCCGCCGCCCCCTCGTAGACCCCCGAAGACGGCGGCCGTGTCACCGACATCCCCTCGACCACCGCGCTGTTCGAACACTTCGCCTCCTCGGGCTACAGCGAGCTCGACACGGCGCGCCTGTACATCCGCGGGGCGCAGGAGGCGTTCACGTACGCGGCGGGGTACCAGGACCTGCATTTCCGGATCGCGACGAAATGCTATCCGGCGGCGGACTACTGGCACACACCGTCGTCGCTACGCGCCTGCCTCGAGAAGTCGCTGTCGGAGCTGCATACGTCGAGCGTCGACATCTTCTACCTGCACGCGGCGGACCGGCGGGTGCCGTTCGCGGCCGCGCTCGAGTGCTGCGACGCCATGCATCGCGAGGGCAAGTTCGGCCGGCTCGGACTGTCCAACTTCGCCGCGTACGAGGTCGCCGAGGTCGCGACGCTGTGCCGCGAGCGCGGCTGGGTACGTCCGTCCGTCTACCAGGCCATGTACAACTGCGTCACGCGCGCGATCGAGAGGGAGCTCGTGCCAGCCTGCAAGCGTTACGGCCTCGAAATCGTCGTCTACAACCCGATCGCCGGAGGTCTGTTCTCGCCCAAGTTCGACGAGATGGCCACCGCGAACGCGGCGCGCGCCGCCGTCGAGCACGGCCGCTTCTCCGACACCCACGAGCACGTCGGCAGGCTCTACCGCGAGAGGTACTTCCGCGACCCGCTGTTCGAGGGCGTCAAGGAAATCAAGCGGGCCGCCGAGACCAACGGCCTCACGCTACTGGAGACCGCGCTCAGGTGGCTGCTCCACCACTCGGCGCTGCGGATGGGCGACGGCGGAAACGACGGTGTCATCATCGGCGTCAGCTCCCTGGAGCAGTTGAAGGAGAACCTGCAGCAGCTGGAGAAGGGCCCGCTGCCGGAGGAGGTCCTGCAGGGTATCGAAAAGGCGTGGCAGACCATCGACGGGTGTGCTACAGAGTATGTTTCTGTACCCTCCCCTCTCGCTCGTGGAGGCGATGACTGTGCGGTGGCTAACTCTGACGGATAGTTACTGGCATGGCAAGCTGGAGTACAGTTATGACTGGAACAAGGAGGATTCAAATGTGTAAGCGGGTGCGACTTCTTTGGAGGACACATCACTGTAAAACCGTGCTTAGAATTTCGAAACGAAAAAAAAATATGTGTTTGTAAACATGTTGGCAGTTAAATGTTTTAGCATGCAGTGGCTGTGGCCGTCGCGGTGGTGGTGGCAGTGTTCGTGTTGGTGGCGGTGCTGGCGTCCAAGAGGCGTGGGTATATCATTGCATTCTCGAGCTGTACTTTCGACTGTTATGGTCATATCGAAAGGAGGTGCATCGTTTTACCTTGCCACTATCCCATCCAAACATAGTTTACTCACTGTGTCCGGTTCGAATCCCGAGGCGATCAAGTTAGCTGGTGCACGTAAGTCACCCGGCTATGGATCCTAAGTACCAGAAATACACTTCAGGTCGGCAACGACGCAGAGAATTCTGGCCTCGGGGTGGCGGCGCTGGACAGCACGGTGGTGGGCTTTGGGAAGGTGGCTTGGTTAGATGCAACGACTTTCAATATTTTTTTTTATTTCTATTTTTTTTTCCAACACAGTTCCCCCCCCCCCACTCTTGTCGCGCAATGGCGCTGGATATCGACAGCTATTTCTTCAAGATAAATAGCAACAAGGTACTCGATTGTGCTCATACTTTCGACCTAGTTACCGACCCCGTTGGCCATTCTGAGACCAAGCGGGCAATTAGGACACGGATTTCGGGGAAGGAGGGGTTTGGGAGCGCAGACGTGCGGAGGTGGATTGAACCGCACAAGTGAAAGGGGCAAGCTTGAAAGAAGAGTGGGTTGGGGAGCGAGCGGATGTGGAAACAAAGCTTGTATGTAAACCGGTAGTTATATCGTACGTCCAACCAACAATCACGTGTCATCGTGCTTTGCTTACATCTCAAGCATCAAGCCCATCCAAACGGCAGAGCCATCAAGCGTCTGCCGAAAACTCCGCTTCTCAAAAGACACAAGCCCCGGCAGCCCCAGCAAATATAACTGCCAATACCCCCACCGGCTTCACGCGAGCCCTGGTACCCGCCGAGACATAGCCCGTCCCTACAACACCTTCCGGCTGTGTTCCCGTTTGCTTTCCCAAGCCGATCACACCACTCTTGACACCGCCCGTGACACCGTTGCCGTACCGTCTCGGGAACGACTGTGAGAAGATGCTCGGGACCACGGTGAAGGTGCCGCCGATAGATTGCGTTACCCTAGAAACATTAGTTGCATCCTCGAACATGGAGAGGAGAGGGTAGCTACCAGACGGTTGTTGGGGGCGGTGGGGTTGGTGGAGATATTACGGTAGGGGGAAGGGTGGGGGGTGGGGTGATTGCCATTGTCGTTGCTGGGCGGGCAGCGATAGTAGTAGCCGTAGTAGCTGGTAGGGCGGGGATTGTGGATGTTGGGAGTGGGGCCGTTGGACGGGCTGCGGATGCGGTACTCGAGGCTGCGATGAGGGTTGTGCTGGCTGGCGGGAAGGGGTTTCTCGTGCTTGCGGTAACGATGGAAGTGGGGAGGGCATTGGACGTTTTGGCAGGTCCATCGACTTCGGTTTGCTGGCAGAGGATGCGTGATATGGCCGTGAGAACGAACAGAAGATGGTGTAGCCAGCGCATTTTGCTCGGTGATCGGTTGTGAAGTTGCTGTGCTTAGAGGAAGCGGGGGGACTGTATGGCAATGGATGTTTGTGAACGAAGGGCAATGACGAAAGTAGTGTCGATAACATATCAATGGAGGAAGAGATGTAGACAACAGCGTGCGGAATGGAGCACGCCTGGCCATGGCATACAAGACCCGACAGCAGTCAACGAATACACCGGGAGCAGGCATGTCCTAGAAGTGACGGCAAATGCGCGAGCATCCTTACCGACCTCCTTATTGGCTGTGCGGACTCTCGACATCAATAGTTGGATCGGAGTTTTCAACCGCCGTTGTTGGCAGGCGCACGTGATCGGCCTTGTCCATGCAGCTTCCCCTGACCCTTTGTTTCCCGCTTCAACCTTATTCCACTCTAGAATGCTCTCAATAGACCGCCGTGATCAACCGTTGGCCTTAATTTAACGCCGCCATGGCGCCTTCACACCCAAATCCTGACACCATGGGACGGGAGTATGTATTGTATGGCTGTAGTTTTCTGTAGGTGCAGGTGAAGCTAGCTGATAGGTAGGGCGGCGGTAGGACAGCGGACAGCGGTACATATATAGAAGGCGGGGACACAACGGCGTTCGGACTTAGATCCTTCAATGCTATTACCATCATTACCATTATTACCATTATTACCATCACTACTATCATGATACTCAATGAGAGGCGCATCGGCTTGTGCGTACACGTGGCGCACACATGAGTGGGCGGATTCGTCTCCAATATATCCAGTTTCTTTCAGCATGGCCACAAGCCCTTGAGTAGCTCTACTGCTTATGGGGGTACAAGCCGCCAAACCCTCCAGGCTCGTAATCTCGTGATACTTCCCTAGAGTCTTGCATGGAATAGCATTCGTAGATAGCTAGTCTGGATTGACTAGCGCGTTGGTGTATCGAAACAATAGGGTCGCATGCGATCAATGAATCATCATCATCATCGTATCGAAACGTATTCGCTCAATGTGAGAATAAAGTGCCATTGCGGTGTGCTGGCGTGAGATCGGGGTAGAATCATGGTGGGTGGACGTAGTCATACGTGGTGGAATATTTGCAAGCTTTTTTTTTGTTTATTCATTACTCGCATGTGACCTATCAGATCATGGCGAGGATATGTGCAGTCCGTTTCCTGTCCGAGGAATATTTGCAAGCGTGGTGGGACTATCGTGGTGGAGCCTGTTAGGCATAAATTGGCAGCAGAGCGTAGTGGGATGGAGTGTCTACGCTACAGCTGTAGTTCTATGACTGCGAATCTAAACTCGCCACGCTCCCGCTATCCTACTCGCCACCCCCACAATCCGACCCACTGCGATCCCACAACGTTCGACTCCACAGCAATGTCGTGAGACGGGAGTTTACTGTCTCGTAATTGCAAGGCAACCGCCACGGGATCATGATGTGATCACACTGAGAGCTTTCCCTGACTAGTCGCTACGATCCCTCGACATGTGGAGTGATTGTGGTATTAATCCGACTATATAGGCGAGAACTCTGTGCACTATGGCACCATGCTGCGGCCCGGAGATGCGGACAAATCCTCGACGTACGTGTCCACCACGCTCAGGTGCGCGCAGTGCAGTGGGTTCGGGGAAGAGGAGAGTAGCTACAAGTCGAAACGGTCGAGGGAGGGGGCAGAGGGTGCAACCAGCCGACGATGTGGGGTGCAGGGGAGCCGGCGCAGGGAGGAGGAGGCGCGGGGTGGAAGGGTGCAGAGCACGCTGAGCTGCTGAGATGAGGAGAGGAGGAGATCGACAAGGAGGAGACGGACAACACGGATGGATTCTGAACCGTTGGTCACCGGGGGGCTCGCGCCTGGGAGGATAGTTTAACCTTGGTTTGAAGTCTTGATGCATCGGGCACATCCACACTCGAACATTGTGAGAGCCATACTGATGCCTCGGGCGTATGGCAGTAGGCGGCATTTACCTCCTTCACCAAACTTCTGCAACTCTGTGGTAGGTACGCAAGAGCGGAAATATGTGGCAACACGGACAGAGGAATCTAACTGATGCAAAGCCGTAGGAGGAAAACGATCTCATTCGTGGCGGGGGCCCTTTGGAGCAGACGGAAATATCGCTGCTGAAGTCCGGCGTCTGGATCATCGTGACGGCGGAGTGACAAACCCCCGTAGCCGCGGCAGCGGTAGAGGTCGCGGGCCCAGAGATCACCTTTTTTTTTATCCATTAAGTGGGTGCGACCTGGCTAGATCATGGCGAGAACAAACTGCCCGCCGTCCGAACAGACCTCGATCAGTCTGCAGGCGGTCCGTTGCAAGCTTCCCTTCGCCCTCCGTCCAGGCCTGTCACAAAAGTGGTGGGGCGCACCAACGAAATAGCAAAGGAAAAGATAAAGGAAAATACAAAAGGAAAGTAACCCACCCCCGAGACTCCTTACACCTCTCCCGCAGAGGTCATGAGGGAGGGCGTGGGGAGGAACAGAGGTTCCTCACCCCCAGCGCCCAGCTCCTCGGCCTCGTGCCTCCGCTCCTCTCCCCTTTCTCCCCGCTCCCGGAGTTTCCACTCTGACGCCTCACTCTGCTCGTCCCCCTTAGCCGGGGCTGGGACCCCCGGTTCCAGAGATCGCCCGGATCGATGGGTTTGCTAACCGTCACCGTTGCTCTCGCCAACCAGCACCATTCGCACCCGTAACACGATCACTACCGTCAGTCGGTATCCCAACAGATACTCAGATTGCCCTCCGCCTGTACAAGAGCATCGCCCAGATCCTACGCGGCTTCGACGTCGCCTGCTCTGCGGTTGCCTGCAATGGCACACATGTGTGGGCAAGCCCGCGTGCTCTCGCAGCCTGAATAACCCAGTGCAATGAAATCGATCTCAGTCGGCGGTCGCCATCGTATGAGAACCGATTGTCGGGGTACTCGCACCGCGGCTTCGAGGTCTATTGCGATTTTCTAGACCGGTCATGCATCGATCCGACCATCTTTGAAAGACTCTTTGGTCGCTCTAATGGCTTTGCCTGGCTTCTGGTTTTGGGAGCTCTGCCGAGGCGCGGGCGGCGGGATGCGTACGTTCGCCAACGCCGCGCGGAAATGGAAGGCCAGAGCTGAACAATAGATCCCTTTTCGGCCTCGGCGAGAATGACCAGAAGAAGGATTCGAATGACATTGCCGAGTGGGATTTCGAAGAAATCAGCTCGTATCAAAGGTTTACGATCGTGGCGATGGGTACAATGAGAGGAACATTGAGAGACTCTTCTTCAAGAAAGATCTCCTATTCAATGGAGATTGGAACCCAAAGGATAAACCGCCTTACCGAACAGTCCACCTTCACCCCACCCTGTATTTTTCGGCGATGCCAGCGATGCCAGCGATGTGATCGGAGATTGTTGCGGAAACTGCCCTGAATCGCTCAACGACGAGGAGAGGCAGGTTGCTGAAGATGAGGGCAAAATATACGTCCAGGAACCCATCGCTTTCCTTTCTGACGATCCAGGACACCAAGAGATTGGCTCTTTCTATCCACTAGGACCCGGGGATTACACCAATATGGCTTATTTCGGATCATCACAGGTACTTTGCGAGGTTATCGTCGATGGCGATGTCGCCGCTGTCAGGTCTTGGTGCGAGCAGTCAACGTGCGTGATTTCTGCGGCCGCGCTCGGCTTCGAGACTGTGCAGTGCTTGATCGACTGTGGCGCCCGGCTGGTGTGGCTCGCATGCAGGGCGATCGGACGGCGCTTCATCTCGCTGCTGTTCGCGGGAGAGCTGACCTCGTCGCTGCCCTATTGAGGGGGGATACTGAGAACGAGCACGACCGCGACGAGCGCACGCGACTCGAGAAGGAGAAGTTGAAGTCTTCTGGTGACCTCACCACGGCGACGGAAGAAGATACTGAGATGAAAGGCTGACGATGGAGACGCTGCCGGTGATGATAACTACAGCCACATTGATGCGGAGTCCACGGACGACGGCGCGGCAGCGGCGACAGCAAGCGGATTTGTCAAACTCAAGGGTCCGCTGGAAAACGCATTGACCGTGGACAAGCTCGGTGATGTCGAGGAAGAGTCAGTGGATGGCATCTACGACGTCAATGTCACCGGGTGGGATTATTCGATGAGCCCTTTACATTTTGCCATTCTCGCAGGTCATAACTCGGTGATCGAAACCCTCGTTTCCGACTTCGGCGCCAACGTGCGAGCTCCGATCCCGCAGCGCAATTCGAACAGATTTGGTCTGGGTGCGTTATTGAATTTGGTTCTAGCGCTGAATCTGCCCAAAGAAATGCGCTGCGAGACTATCGCAACCTTTCTCAAGCTCGGCGCAAGCAGTGCCTAAGCCACCAACAGCCGTGGTGAAAGCCGTACCAGTGCGTTGCAGTATCTTGTCGACGACGGGGCCAAGGACGTCGTCGAAACCGCGTTTGAACACGATCAGCCTGGTGCTATGAGCGTGTTGAATAGTGCGAAATGCGGTGGTGGTTATTTCGTCGGAAGGGACCTCGTTATGCCTCTGATCAGTGCGATGCACCTCCGGAACGGCTCCATTGAGCTCACTAAATCTCTGCTCGACGGGGGGCCCACGCGCAGGTCGTGGCAAACGATATTGTGCATAACATGAAGCCCGCTTTGCGAAAAAAATGTCACTGCAGTGGATCTTGCGTTTAAGGTCAAAACGCAAGTACAGCAGCCCCTGGCGCATGCGGTTTTGTCTGAAATGGATGCGGAAACGGTCGGGCTGCTACTCGAGTACGGTGCGGATCTTAGCATTCCTGCTATGGTACACCATAATTCCCCCATTACCGCCGGTGCACGCGCAGACGCCGCTGGACTTGGTGCGGCCCAAGCCACTCAAGTGTCTGTCTGCGGTAAAAAAAAGTTAGAAACTGCCGCCAAAACGCTGAAAACCGCCGCCAAAACGCATAAAGATGCCGATACCGTCCTCCTCGACTTCGACGACGTGGTGCTGGACTCATACACCGAGGGTAGCTATCAGCGTTTCACAGCTGAGCGCTACCTCAATCGATTGCGGAGGGCCAAAAGACCGGCCTAGCCGCTGTTCAACAGTGTTCCCCAGCAAAGTGTATCGATTGGAAGCTCGAGGCATGCAAAAAGAGGCTGGAAGAGCTAAAGAAGGTTGAGAAATTGCTGGTGCAAAACCGATGCTCGATAAATATATATCCCGATCTGTTACCGAAGTACTAGAGCACGACGGGTGCAACAATTCTAGCGTTTATCTGCGGAGGCAGCTGTAGGGGAGGCTGGAAGCGGGGGTCAGAGCGGGTTCCTGGGCTACGACGCAGGCTGGTTTGCCGCTGTCACCACTACATAGTGCTGCTGCCCTTGTGAGCCCGGAGCCGAAGAAGCCCAATTTCGAGCCGTTTGCAGCGAAGTACCCCTGCCTCGGTGAGGGCGACGTGAGTGGCGGATATTTACGACTCTTTGAGGGGTATGGAACGGTACACCAGAAGACATGGAGACGGTACGGATGCTCACGTCGGGTTCATCGGGAGAGGGTGATCACCGTATTCCGGCGCTGTAGGTCTCAGTCAAGGATAGCAACAGTTCCACGGCACTCTTCATCGCTCTTTACAGGGGCAACTTCGACATGGCGGAGCTGATCACGGAAATCGCTAAGGACCAACCGACGCAGAGCAGAATCTGGCGAAATGCAACACGAGCCCTTACGTGAGCTCGGCCAAACACTCTCTTACCCGTTTAGCAGGCTGACAGGAGCAGGACTACGTTCAAAACTCGAATGTCGATGCGTGTTTTCTGCCTATCGCCTACCGCAGGGGAGTATCAGAGAGAGAGAGAACAGAACGACGTAATTACTCCTTTTCCTCCAACCTGTCCTCCCCTGTGGAGGAAACGCTTCCACCTCCCCAATCCACCTCGCCACACCTTCTCTTCAGTCCCACCTCTGTCTCCCCTAAGAAGGCTAAAATAGCCTCACTGCATCTCGCATCTGCAAAGAGCTTTGCCATATTCCACCTCCGCTTGTGTTTGCCCGTCTTCTTCTGGACTTCCACCCACAGATCAGCCTGTTGGATCTTCCATGTCCGGCAATTCTTGAAGAGATGGGCGGCGGGGGCCGGTCGAAACGGGGCGACGAGACAGTAACAGCAGAGCTACACTTCTCCAGATTGAGGAGTATCAGAATTACCTCGACATCGTTTGGTATGGTCGGGCGTTCACGCACATCAGGTAAGTATCTGCTTTCCCCCCACGATTCAAATTTCACTGACTGAGAATTGATGGTTACTAGTTTTCGAGCTGGTTTCCTCTTACCTGCGCTTGTCCACATCCGCTGTAGATATTGCCTGCCCCGACGTTGACATGGCTGTACTATCCTTCTTCCAATGTTCCGACGAATATACAAGGTACCCCGCAGAAGAACGCACCCATTTGCGAGCTGCAATAGTCCTCAATTACACTTCCATCCTGGAAGAGTTGATGAAGACGCTCACATTCGGATTCCATTATTCCAAACTTGCCGGGGCGGAAGCGGAGTATCAAAAAACCGTCAATCCAAAGTACTACCGTGGGCTTACTATCCGTGGCGCAAAAAAAGACAGACTGGGCGCGATGTGAACCCCGTTCCGTATGCCTCGGTAACTGTTGGCAGAAACCGGCGCACTGACGTAGCTGCCTACCATGGCGCGTGGCTTCAGAGCCAGCAGCCGTAGGAAGCTCTGATGCACTTCATTTCCAACGATCCCACCAGCAATAAAGTCCGCTTGTTGGAACAACACGACACCGCGGCCCTCTTCCAGCATGGATTGGGACTAACGTCGAAAGAACTCCCACATCTTTGCATCAAGGGCTGGACTGATACCGATTCGCCATGCGAGAGCCCAATCAATGCTAACCTACCTACGGTGCCGCCCAAGCTACTCTTTTGGGGATTCACTAACGCCGCCGCTGCCCCTCCGCGAGCCGGATCTCGCCAACCGGAGTCGTCACCGCAGCTTGGTCGCAGCGACAATGTGGCACCCTGACTCCACCGCTTGCAGCTTGGATCGCAGAACGCGCCCGCTCCCAAATCCACCTGCCCACCTTCCGCTTCCTCCTCTCCGCGCCCGGAGGTGTGGGATTGACGGAGGCCAGTTCGGAGGGTAAAGCGTCATCCACGTGCCCACGCTTGGCGGACAGGTCATGGCCATAAAAAATCCTACTGGAAACATTCCCGGAGGCCGAACTCGCGAACCACGAAAACGGTAACGGACGCACCGCGGCCGAAATCGCAGAGTCAACGTGGAGGCATAGTAAAGTTGGGGGGTCGTTCCCGTATGTCACTGGATACAAATACCGGAAACCAGGATACTGGGGGCCGGTGTACGAGCGACCTCCGACATCTTTCGCGCCGAAGGTCAAAAAGGAAACGCCCGACATAGGAGAGGTGAGCGTTGACGATACTTGGAGATTACTCAGGGGCATGGGCGGGGAAGCGGAAGCTTTGTAAACTTGAGACGGCGGAGGAGGTTGCGAAGCGCGTGGCGAAGAAACAGACCAGTGAGCCGGAGGTGGTGGTACTGTGGCGCAAGAATTCGGCAGAGCTTTGGTAACTAGTGGTAGACTGGTACCTATGTTGAGTGTATCTACGGTGGTCGTCGGGGCTGGCTGCCAATGGAATATCGTATGGATCAAGGGGTAAACTTGCTGCTGTAGTGTTATGATATTCCGCATTCAACACGTTGCTGTGCTTTGAACGTGCATTCTGATTGAGTTGATGTGTTCCATTGAACCCCGCGATGCAATATGCCTCTATCGTCAACTACAAGCGTTATCTACAGTACGGTTTACAATCCTAGGGTGTTTTCGAAGCCGTCCCAGACCGTTTCGATAAGTATTCGGTTTGCTGGGTAGTGACAACGGATGATCCGCTCCTCTTGTGGTTCGCTTGATACATACCTTGTGGATTCAGCCTTGCTAGATCCCGGGACATCACAACTTGTTGTTCATCCGTAGGCACCGCCGAGCAGTGTCATTAGTCCCTCGTATTCTGGCGTCTGCCTGGAGATCCCCCTGTTTCTCTATCTTGGTTCCATACTGATGTGCTGGTATGTAATTGGTGTTGACGGTTTGTGCTTCGGTATATGTATGTCGGTACTTAGCTAAGATGTGGAGGTGGGTAGTTGCGTGGAGGAGTGGGCTGCCTGAACCGGGGCTTGAGTTCAGGCAGGTAGAGCATGCGCAGAGGTTGGCGTCTATCGAGTACAACGCTATAGACAGGCAATTAACCGCAGTGGAGTAAGTTAACGGATTCATTTCGCCGGCTTTTGCCAGCTGGCGGGCAGGGATCGCTATCGGCAAAGCCCCGTGCCGTGAATGACTGCCTAGATATAGTCGTTCGTATATGTAAAAAAAAACACGAGGCTGAAAGAGTGTGTATCTAGCTGCCTAGTTCAAGCTTCGCCATCCGGTCTGATATGTACTTACTTACACATACCTACATAGTATGTGCATCTCAGTTGGTTCGACTCACTCCTTGCCGAACACTACAACCAAAGACATCAACTTGCGAGGGGAAGTGTCCGCGAGAAGACAGAACAGCCGAACGTTCCGGCGACAGTCGAGCGAATTGCATTGTTGTCGCTAGAATATTATGAGGTCCCTCCAGCCAGCTCACGAGAAGACAAGCTCGAAAACATTGTATACGTATATGGGCTGGAAAACCTAGTGGCCCGCATCCAACAGGTAGCGATTCTCGTCATGTGGTAGGGATAGGTGTTAGCTTGCTTAAAGATTACGTCTCTCTGAAACTATTGGCTGCTCAGTGCGGCACATTTTCCAGCCGGCCCAGTCACCCAGGCCGCTTTGAGGCCCTCTCGCGTCAATGTGGGTATGCAGAACAGAGATCATAGATGACGAGTATGCATGGTCTGCCTGAATGCACTGGCCCTGCGAGAACCCCGCTTGCCGTGATAAATACCAGAAGTTATCCGGAGCATTGAATCTACTCAATCGCAACTGCGCCGGTGATAGGAAAGTCCTCTTCCACCCCCCGTGCTACAACTCTCAACTATAGCTTCTCATCATGGCGAAGGTCTCGAAGGGGATGTGGGAGGTGGCCCCCAGCACCTCTGTCGACTGGGCGGTGGAAACGTTCAAAGCGGATGCCCTGGAGGACTCTCTGCGTGTCATCAGTGTATGTAGGGGAAACCCCCCGCTCGCCCGGACAGACCAAGTGTGCACTGATTGATTGACCATTTGGGGGACAGCCAACTAAAGCGATCGATTTCTGTGGCGACACGCTGAACTGCCCGACACTGACGACCACGGTGACGTCGCCGATGGACGGCGTGGTGCAGCTCGAGACCCATCACTGGAAGGGCCAGGCGTACGAGCGAGCCGGCCCACGCTTTGAACTATTCCCGAATGGCTGTGTATGTGGCTCGGTCTCGATCTGAGTGTTCCCCGCGCGCACCCTGTTAACATCTGGCCTCTGTTAAGCCGGAACGATCGGGTAGTCTCTCGTTCGAGAAGAGCGACGTGGCGTTGACCATGAAATCCGAATTCACCAGGTCCGGTTTCATGGGGACTGACAGCCTTACCGCGGAGATCGACACGCAGCCCAATAGCTTCGGCATCAAATTCGTTGGCGGCGGTCGCTTGTTGACGACATTGGGATGGAGATCGGTGGGGTATGTGAAACGGGGAGCCAACCTCCACGCCAACGTCGAGACGGGAGATCCCGACAGAGGGGAGCGCTGGATGACGTACCAGCTGCAACTTGGCGTTGGTGAGAAGGTATACGGACTTGGTGAGCGGTTCGGACCATTCATCAAGAACGGGCAGGTAATCTACGCATGCGTTCGCTGGTGTTTTTTTTTGTGCTGACTGATGTCTGCTCCAGACCGTCGACGTCTGGAACGAAGGCGGTGGTGCGTCCTCCGAGATGGCGTACAAGAATATCCCCTTCTACCTGACCTCCAGTAACTACGGAATCTTCATCCCAACGCCGTCTCTAGTATCCTACGAGATACAATCCAAGCACACGACGCGCGTAAACATCACGGCTCCCGGAGAGTCCATCTCCATGATGTTGATATACGGCTCCACGCCCAAAGAGATCATCCATACGTACGGCGTCATCACCGGGATGCCGGCGCTCGTGCCTGCGTGGACAATGGGACTGTGGTTGACAACGAGCCCCCCGACCAACCACGACAAAGACACAGTCGACCACTTGTTGGACGGGATGAAAGGGAGGTCAGTCGTGCGTCCAGCAGCCCGTGGGTCTTGGACCGCAATTGACCGTCTGGGAACAGGGAAATCCCCTTGTCGGTTTTCCACTTCGATTGCTTCTGGATGAAGGGCTTCCAGTGGTGCGATTTCGAGTTCGACGAAGGCATTTTTCCCGATGCGAAGGCTCAGATTGCAACAATGAAGGAGAAGAGAGGTTTGAAGGTATTCGCGCACCTTACCTTTCTGGACAGGGGCGGTCGCCGTTGACGACTCCCAGATATGCGTATGGATCAGCCCGTACATTGGACAGGAAAGTAAGCTGTTTGCCGTCGGCCTTGAGAAAGGGTACTTCATAAAGAAAGCCAACGGCAGCGTGTGGCAGTGGGATAAGTGGCAAGCCGGGTACGTTGTCTCGTAACCGTCTTCCTCCGGCGCCATACAATTAGGAGTTAACAACTATAGGATGGGACTGGTCGACTTCACGAATCCAGAGGCATGTTCGTGGTACTCGAGCGAGCTCGAAAAGCTCATCGACCTGGGTGTCGACTGTTTCAAGACGGACTTTGGAGAGCGGATACCGACGAGCAACGCGCACTATTTCGACGGCTCCGACCCTCAGAAGATGCACAACTACTACCCGTTCCTATACAACAAGGTCACGTTCGAGACGCTCGAGCGGCGGCTCGGGCGGGGCGAGGCCGTGCTGTTCGCACGCTCCGCCACCGCGGGCGGACAGCGGTTCCCGGTGCACTGGGGCGGCGACCCCATGTCCACCTTCGAAGCCATGGCGGAGACGTTGCGCGGAGGGTTGAGTTTAGGACTCTGCGGGTGGGTACTAGTCACATTCCGGCGCACCTAGAGGGGGCTTCCGAACGCGGGAAAATTTCCACTGACATCCGGGGGACAGTTTCGGGTTTTGGGCTCACGACATCGGCGGTTTCGAAGGAAAGCCGGATCCGGCCCTGTTCAAGCGCTGGATCCAGTTCGGCTGCCTGTCCAGCCACACCCGCCTCCACGGTTCGAGCAGTCACAGAGTAAGCGCGCGCACATGGACCGTACGAGGGATCATCTTTTACTGACTGTTTTCCGCGCGGTGTTCAGGTCCCATGGACGATCGACCCGAGCGACGAAGCGGCGACGGTGCTGAAGCACTTCGTCAACCTGAAGCACCGTCTGATGCCGTACATCTACCACACCGCGATCGAAGCGCACACGACGGCGATCCCGGTGATGCGGACGACGTTCCTCGAGTTCCCGCGGGACCCAGCCGCCTGGTTCCCCGACACGCAGTACATGCTCGGGGAAAACCTGCTCGTGGCGCCCATCTTCAACGCGGAGGGGACGGTGCGGTACTACGCGCCGCAGGTGCTGACCGAGCAAGAGCAGCGCAAGGAGGACAAGGACGGCAATGACACGGCCGCCGAAGACCGGCCGCCGCGCTTCTGGGTCGGTTTGCTCGACGGCAAGTGGCGCAGGGCCGGCCGCTACCACTTCGAGACGCACGACGCGTTCTCGCTGCCATTGCTGATCCGGCCCGGCAGCGCCGTCGTGCTCGGCAAGAAGAGTGAGACCCCGCTCTACGACTGGGCCGACGACGTCGAGATCTACCTCAACTTCGACAGGGCCTTCGATGCTGTCGTCGCCATCCCGGACTGGAAGGCCCCCGGCGAGTCGAGGGTCATCCTGTCGTTCGAGCGCGAGGACAAGACCCTGAACGTGCGCGTCACCCGCGTCAACGGCGAGCTCGAGGGACACCTGACGTTGCTGATCGCTGGCGCCACCGTGACCGGGGGCACCACCATGCTCCCCGGCGGCTCCGTCAAGCTGGATGCCGAGACTGTCAACGGGTCGTTTCCCGGTTGGCGCGGCTTCCGCGTCAAGGCCGTCCCTGGCTTTTCGAACGCCACTCTGCAGTTAGGCCACTGAGGACAGAGGAATTCACAGCAGTTCATTTTCAATGTATGAAACAAGTAAACCATGAATTTCCCCACTCCGAGCCCTTAGCCCGTGATGATAAGAAAACGAAATCTGGTTATAGCTACCACAAGAAAAAAGAACGGGCTATTTGCCCAAAATTTTGTAATCGCTCCAATACACCCACTTTCGGCGAATAGTTAGTACTTCACAATTCACCAACTAGGCGCACAAGGCGTGATACTAATACTCTGTATCGCCGCAATACCAGTATTTTGGGAATTACCAATGCAGAAGAGAAACCAAAATGCACTGCGTTTGCATTCCCTAGTGTGGTTTACGGCATCTGGAGGCATGGTGACCCGCGCCCTTGCACGGGTAGGAACATCTGCTAATTCTCCAGCGACATTCAGCTGCGCACCTCCCGGTCTCTTCACATCGCCCCTCTGCGTTCTCTGAACGGTTGGCCTTCCCCTTGATACCGCAGTTCTAGGTGGCCCAAGTGCTGGTGCGCCTGGAAGGTTACCACCCAGCAGCGTTCTACATAGACCAGACATGTCTGTAGATCGGCCTAAGTCGTCCTGCCGAGACCCAGACCCGACCAAGGCAGTCTGTCTGAATCATATTAGTAGGCCGATCCCGAGCTCGCGTGTCTAGGTCGGCCGACGTCGGCCGGTGTCGGGATGTTGGCAAGAAAAACCGATTTTTTTTTCTTAGACAATATGAACCTCCCACCCCCACCGCCACGGGTTACCGTCAAACACTTAACATCCAACCATACATACCAACAGCATGCCACGTCCGCGGGCGAAGCTGGCAGGGGGACGGGATGATCGCCGCTACATAGGAGGATGTTAAGGCAATTGAGCAGATGCCGGCCACCCTTTGTGAGGTGGATCTGCTCTAGTGAGGTGGTAGCCCGCACGGCGGAATTGATGGGCATCTTCTGGTCTATCTCAAGCGTGACATTCCTCTCTAGCTTCCCTTCTTCCCCCTCCCCGCCGCCCACCTACTCTGCATCCAGCGCCGCCCTTCGCTTTCTGCAAAATAAACGTTGTTCTGGTAGTGTGGAGGGCTGTTTGTGTCAACCGTGCTATCTCCGCGCGCATATGCTGTCCGCTGTCCCCTACGCGCGGGGGAACAATTGGTGGATCATGAAATGTTATTCGCCATAAGTGGGGTATATTGGAACAAACTTTGCCATCAATCAATCACCAGGGAGAAGACTGGAGACATCATTGGATACTCAGGAAGGACGGAGGAAACCAAGATAACGAGTAGGCCAGAGAAGATGGAAGCAGTCAGGATAGTCGAAGATCTGGAAAGGGCAATAGAAGAGGCCGAAAAAGACAGGGAGGGCCTAACCATCTTTACCGACGGGTCGAGACTCGAAAGCGGAGCGACCGGATATGCGGTGGCATGGAAGGCAGGCAACCGGTGGGTAGGAGTGAAGGCACACATGGGCTACAACCAGGAGGCCTTCGACGCGGAATGCGCAGCACTTACGAGAGCACTGGAAATGGCGGCGAAGAGACGAACAGGACCAAAGGCGGTCACCGTCTTCACCGATTCACAAGCGGCGATGGCCAGAATCGCATCAGAAGAACCGGGCCCCGCCCAACAGTACGCTCGGCAGGCGAGGAAATGGATAGCGAAGCTGAGAGAGAGGGACCGAAATGTCCGTATCGAGATTCGCTGGTGCCCCGCCCACAGCGGAGTCACAGGGAACGAGGAAGCAGACAAGTGAGCAAAACAGGCGGCGGAGGAGCCAGATGCGCGAGGGGTTGAGTGGATGGGCTACAAGGACAGATACGGGAGGCGGCCGATCCCCCCAGATCTTTAGCCAACCTGAAGCGGGAAATTGCGGAAAAGAAGTGGGAAGAGGCGTGGACGTGGTCAAAGAAGGGGTCAGAGGGAGGAAGTACCAGATGCCGAAAACGATGCACCAGAACAACATGGTGGCACGAGCACCAAAGAGGCTGGCAGGGAGGTACCACCAGCTCAAGACCGGCCATTGCCGCACAGGGCAATACCTGAAGTGGACAAAGAGCTCGAACACGGCGGAGTGTGGGTGGTGCCGGTACAAGACGCAGACGAGGGGACACCTGTTCAAGAACTGTGACAGGTGGAGGCCGCAACAGAAGATAATGTTGGCGGCGATACGGAAGAAGACAGGAAGAGGAAAGAACCGGTTCGCAATCAGGGAAATGTTTGCGGACGAGCGATGCACTGGAGCAGTCCTGGACTTCTTGAGAACGACGAAGGTGGGGGCGATGGTGGGGCCGCGGGAGCTGCCACCGGAACAAACGGGGGAGAGGGAGGGGGGAGATACACGGTCTCCTTAGGCGCGCTCTACTTCCTTCTGTCACTCTTTCTTTCTCTTTGACTCTCTGTCTTTCTTTCTTTCTTTCTTCTTTCTCTTCTCTTTTCGGGGGACAGGCCGGGCGGGGGCAGGGGGAGTCGCCGCGAGCCGCTGGCGGACTGCTCGAGGGCGCAGCGGACGGCGAACGGGAAAGGACTGTATATAATATCGTCATGA
>Ga0307508_10001218_pt1 | contig 29426 bp, 26 predicted proteins | sample 9_EM_MG_FD_203089 | JGI IMG/M metagenome (GOLD analysis project Ga0307508, IMG submission 203089) | Populus trichocarpa ectomycorrhiza microbial communities from riparian zone in the Pacific Northwest, United States - 9_EM | ecosystem: Host-associated > Plants > Roots > Unclassified | place...
AGCGGCAGCGGCGGCGCCGGCTCCTGCTCCAAGATGGGCGTGCAAGCAGCTCCGGGCACCGACGGCGACGGCAAGAAGCAAGTCGACGGGCCTTACAAGCCCGCGCCCGAAACGCAGATGCACCTGAACAACGCGCCGCTCGGGAAGATCAACGACATGCCGGTCGGCATGCAGATCCCAGCGCCGCTGATCTACGCAGCCACCAAGCAGTACCCGGGGCTAAACCAGATGCTCAAATACGAGTACTGGATCTACGTGCCGTCGCAATACAAGGCCGGCTGCCCCGCCGCTATGATGGTCTTCCAAGATGGCATGCATTACGTCTCGACCGACACGCAGTTTCACATCCCGGTCGTGTTAGACAACCTGATCGCCAGCGGCGACTTGCCGGTGACCATCGGCGTGTTCATCAATCCGGGTGAGCCGGGCAGTGGCCACTACGACGGCAGCGAGCAGCCCAACCGTTCGGCACAGTATGATCGCAATTCGCCGGATTACGTCAATTTCCTGGTCGACGAATTCTTGAAAGACATCGTCTTGCCCAAGTACGACATCGTCGATGATCCGGAGGGCTGGGGCATCAGCGGGCACAGCTCGGGCGGCATCGCGGCGTTCATGGCCGGCTGGTACCGCCCGGAAAAGTTTCGTAAGCTGCTCACCCACGACGCCAGCTTCCCCAACACCGGCAACTACATGAATATGTCGCTGCTCGGCGCCGTGGACGCCAGCCCCGCCAAACCCCTGCGCGTCTACTTGATGAGCGGGCCGATGGACCTCGGCGGCTGGTACAGCGCCAACACCGACGCCTTCAACCGCCTCACCGCCAAGCAGTACCACGTGCAATACATCACCGAGACGAGCGGCCACTTCCCCCCGCAAGCGGCGATTCAAGACATCACGAATGCGCTGAAGTGGATGTGGCGCGGCTACAAGCTCTAACCAGGGCTCAAGCGACGCCGTGCGCCTTGAACCAGGCGTGCAGACGGTGGAAGCCGTCTTCGGCGTCGGCTTTGCGGTAGCTGGGGCGATAGTCGGCGGCGAAGGCGTGGCCGGCCTCGGGGTAGATGTGAAATTCGCAATGCTGAGCGGCGGGGTTCTTGCTCGCTTGCAGCGCGGCTTTCATCTTGCCGATGGTGTCGAGCCCAATCGCTTGATCTTGGCCGCCGTATAGACCCAGCACTGGCAGCTTCAGTTGGTCGACGAGGTCGAGCGGGTGCTGGGGATGCAGCGGGTCTTTGTCGCCCGTGAGCCTGCCGTACCAGGCGACGGCGGCCTTGAGCGCGGGCTCACGCGCGGCATAAAGCCACGTGACCCGACCGCCCCAACAGAAGCCTGTGATCGCGAGCCGCCCCACGTCGGCCTGCGCTTCTTTCCCGGCCCACGCCACCGTCGCGTCGAGATCGCCCAAGACTTGCGGGTCAGAGGCTTTGGAGACGATGTTTTGAAAGAGCAGCTTCATGTCGGCGACCTTGGTGGCGTCACCTTGGCGCGCGAAAAGATCCGGCGCGACGGCGAAGAAGCCTTGCTTTGCGAAGCGTCGACACAAATCCTTAATGTGTTCGTGCACGCCGAAAATCTCGTGCACCACGAGCAGAACGGGCAGCTTACGCTTCACGCCCCATGCGCTCGAAAATGCGCGATAAGCCGGGATTTCGCCGTTCGAAGTGGGGATTCTCACCTCACCTACCTCGAGGCCTTGCGCGTCGGTGGCCAGCGCTGTACCCGCTATGGGCGTTACTGCGAGCGCGAAGCCGCTGCTCAAACTGTGCTTCATGACGTCGCGACGGGACGGAACCATGGTCGCCATTTTACGCCCAGGGGAGCTTTGTGAATAGTCGGGAAGCCCGTAGCATCACGGCGCGGTCGCATCTGTGCCGGCGCACGCCACGCCGCAGCCCGAATCGCAGAAGCTTTTCTGGCGTCTCCAGGCAAAGCCGCGCGGACGCCACGCTGAGGACCTTCCCGGCAATGCGGCTCCTGAACTGTCGTTTCGCGGACCGTGATTTCACAACTCGGAGATGGCGGGTGACCGCCGCCCTGACGCAACGAAACGGGCGTACCGGCGCTGCCGAGGTGGGGTTGGAGCTTCGAAAGTCACTTCGTATGCGCAGTGACTTTCGAGACGCGCGAAGGGCCCAACTTCCGAGTTTCTTCCTGGATTGGGAGATCGGGAGCGTGCGAGCTGCAGCTTGGCAGACCCGAATCGCAACGCGGTCGCACGCTTCACGGCGGCGGCGTTAGCGGCAGATTGGGTGACAGCTTGAGCTCGCCGCGCAGCGTGCGGGTGGCGGCGCCGGCCAGTTGCAGGTACCAGTCGCTCGGGAGCTTGGCGCCGTCGGCGTCCCAGGCCACGAAAGTGCCGTCGACGGGCACGGCGGCGTGATTCGGCGCGACCTTGAAAAACGCCGTACCTTCATCGACCTCGTCGAACATGGCGCCGTAAAGGATGGTCGAACCCGCTTGCGCGGCATTGTAAACCTGCCGCCAATAAAAGGCGCCCCCGCGCCGCGGAATCTGATTCAGCGCGCCGCCGTTCAGGTTGTGCCAGCTGAAGCCGGGGAACACGACCGGCATGTACTCGACCTTCAGCGGCTTGAGCTCGGCTAGGTCGGGCACGATGTGATCGGTCTTGAATTTGTCGGCGCCGGCGTCGTTCGTGTAGCGCCCGACGGTCCAGGGGCTGAGCACGTCGAACGCGCGGTAAACGGGTGCCCAGGCAGGATCGGTTTTCGAGTCGTCGTTGAGCGTGCGCCAGCCGGTCGGCACGCCGCCCACGAGCGTTACCGGTGCGGCTCCCGCGTGCAGATCGTCGAGCAGCTGTTTGGCCATAGCGGGTGTGCCTGGGCGATCGCTGAAGCCGAGCCCCCACAGGGCCAAAACGGGTTTGCCCGCGTGCCGCAAATAGCGCGGGCTTTGGGTGATTTTCAGGTCGTTCGCGAGGTGCTGCCATTCGGCTTCGAGGTCGGCGACCAGCGTGGCTTCTGGCGCGCTGGAGATGTCGTACATGACCGCGAAGACCCGCCCGTTTTGCTCGGCGCCGGCCTGCACGTTGCTCAGCACCTGGTCGCGCTCTTTGCGCGTCGCCGCGTCCTTCACGTCGACCAAAAAGCGTTGCACGAACACGCCGTCGATGCCGGCCGCTTTCATCCACGCGAAGTGCCTGGCGACGGTCTTGGCCTTGTACGCCGAGAACAGCCGCGCCGGCCCGCCTGCGCCCGGCAAAGTCAGGCTGGTAGCGAACAGCTCGTCGTCGCCCAGCTCGCTCACGTCGGGCCACAGGTCGAACGTGGCGTTGGCGGCGCTCGGCACGTTGTTCTTGAACCAGTGCACCCAGCGGTTGGAACCGCCGTCGCCCGGGCACGCGAACCAGCCTTGGTAGCCGAATAGATGTTTACCGATCAGGGTCGTCGGATCGACCTCGGCCGTTGGGGGCGCGCCGCCCGCGCCGCCCGCGCCACCGTTCGGCATGCCCGCGCTGGCGCTGCCGCCCGTTGCCGCGGCCCCGGCAACGCCGCCGCCAGCAGTTCCGGCCGTCGAAACAGCGCCGCCACCGACCTCCCCGCCGCCGACACCGGTGCCCCCAAAAGCGGGCAAGCCGCCACTTCCGCTGCCGGCCGTCACGCTGCCAGCAGCGCTGCCGCCAGGGCCTTGGCCCGCCACGGCGCCGAGTTTTTGGGCGGACGGCGCTTCGCCGCAGGCGCAAATGCACGCGACCAGTAAGCTACCCACCCCCCAACGGCTCCGTCGCTCACTGCGCACTTTCAAGAGGACTCAAGCAGGGAGTGGCCGCGCGCAACTGCCCGGATCACAATTCCGGGGAGTGAGAATATTTCAAGCAGCCGACAGCGGTCGCTCACCAAAGGTAAAGATGGCCGCGCAGTCCAGGCTGAAGGCGCCGCTGCCGTGGCTCTCGCTGAGCAACACCTGGGCGCGCGTCATGGCGTCGGCAAAGCGTTCAGGACCGAGCCTTTGCTTCAAGACGAAAAGCGGCGCCGCAGCGCTCTCGAAGTCGCTCCAATACTCGGCGACCGACGCGTAGTTCACGGATTTCTTGAATAGTCGAGTCGTGACGCGCTCGAAACCGACGGCCTCGAGCTCGGCGGCGCACACTTCGGGGTTTTGGGTCGGCAAGGGACCTTGGGGGCGCGGCAGCTCGGGCAGCGCGCTGCGCAGCGCCGCCATGCCGGCGCCAAGCATGGTATTTTGCTCCGGCACGGCCCAGCTGCTGAAGAGCGCCTTGCCGCCGGGCACGACCACGCGAAACATTTCGGCCAACCCGCGCGCGCGATCGTCGAACAAGAAGACGCCGAACAACGAAACGGCGGCATCGAACGTGCCGTCCGTGAACTCCAGCTCTTGCCCGTTCATCACGCGCGCTTCCACGTTCGCGAGGTGGTGCCGCATGACATGACCGCGCAGCCGCTCGAGCATGACCTCGGCGAAGTCGATGGCGACCACGCGCCGCACGCGCGGCGCGAGCCGCACCGCTAGCGTGCCAGGCCCCGTGGCAACGTCGAGCACCCGGTCCTCGCGCTCGGGCGCTAGCAGCTCGATGGCGGCGTCGGTCAGCTCTGGCAGCTGGCCGAAGTACGCGGCGTCGTAACTGGCCGCAACTGCATTCCAGGGCCCCGGCTCGGCGAGCGGATCTTTGGGAGGTGGAGCCACCGAATGCATGGGCGCATCCTACAGTGTGCCGCCCCCGGCCGGCTTGTCCGAGGTAGCACGGTCACAGATTTCCGCGAAACGACGCGTCAGGCGACGCAGACGCTCGACGGAATCCGGCGTTTCCGAGCACCAAGCGGTCAAGGCATGAAGCATTTTGGCTGCCTGCTCCAATCTGAACGTGTCAGGCTTCGTGGGCGCCGCGGATTCGGCGCGGGAGAGATGACTCGAATGCGAAAACTTGCCTTAACCATCGCCGTGCCAGTGCTGCTCGCCTCTGCCTCGGCGTCCGCGCATTTCGATCTTACGATGCCGCAGTCCAGCGCCCACGACACGGGAGGCGGCAAAGGCCCGCCCCCCTGCGGGCCTGACATTGCCGAGGGCATGGTCACGCCGGTGACGGGCGGCACGAATCTGATGCTCAACATCAACGAATTCGTGCGCCACGGCGGCTTCTATCGCGTCGCGCTTGCGCTCACGTCTTGCCACAAAGACGTGGCGGGCATGCCGAAGTGCTTCCCGGCCGACAACACCGTCTACGACTCGGGCGGCGCGGTGCTGATGGTGCTCGGGCCGGGCACGTCCGATCACGCAGACTACGAGATGACACCCGTGTTCCCGGTTTTGGCGGACAACCTTTTTCCGCATCCGCAGAGCGGAACGCCCGCCGCGCCCACTTGGATGGGCAGCGTGCCGATCCCCAACGTGAGCTGTGACAAGTGCACACTGCAAGTCATCGAGTTCATGACGCCGCACGGCAGCAACGGTGCCGCCGGCTACTTCTACCATCACTGCTCCGACCTCAAGATCACGGCGGATCCGAACAAGCCCATCTACAACCCCAACGGCGCGGGCGGCAGCGGCGGCGGCGGCGCCGGCGGCAACGCCGGTGCGGCAGGCTCGGCAACCGGCGGAGCGGGCGGCACCGGCGGAACCGGCAGCGGCACAGCAGGCACCGGCACAGCCGGCACCACGACCACCGGCGGCACCGGCACGTCGGGCAGCACCACGGGCGGCAGCGGTATGACGACGGGCGGCACCTCGACCAGCACTGGCGGCGCGACCGCGGCAGGCTCGAGCACGTTGCCGACTTCAGGCACCGGCACCGTCGGTGCGGGTGGGACGAACACGACCACCACCATCGTCGACGACAGCGGCTGCGGCATCGCTCGGCGCACGCAGGGCGGCGCTACGGCGCTCGGGGCGCTCGGGCTGCTGTTCGCGCTCGTGCGCCGCCGTCGCGCGCGCTAGCGCTGCCGCCCGGCTCGCGCTAGCGCTGCCGCCCGGCTCGCGCAGCCTCAATCGCCATCGCTCTGCAAGGCGCGCTCGATCCGCAAGTCTGGCACCAGCCAGATACCCGCCACGGTCACGTAGCAGGCCAGCCCAACGAAGCCGTGCACGAACGAGCCGGCGATGCCCAGGCTATACAAAACGGGCGAAATCTTGCCCTTCCAATCGCTGCCAATGGCGCGTTTCAGCGGCGAAGCTGGCCCCTGCGATTTGATGATCAGCTGCTGCAAGATCACGTAAGCCGTACCCGCAGACAGCAGTACGACGCCGTACAGCGCCGCTGGGATCTTGCCAAACTCGTTCTCGCCCATCCAACCGGTAACGAACGGCACGAGCGACAGCCAAAACAGCAGGTGCAAGTTGGCCCACAGCATCGGCCCCGTCACGCGCTGTACCATGTGCAGCATGTGATGATGATTGTTCCAATAGATGCCAAGGTAGACGAAGCTCAGCACGTAGCTCAAAAACGTCGGCACAACCGGTCGCAGCGATGCGAGGCTCGCACCATGCGGCACCTTCATTTCCAGCACCATGATCGTGATCAAAATGGCGATGACGCCGTCGCTGAACGCTTCGAACCTGGCCTTGCCCATCGAGCGGGCAAGTTAGACCGCATGCGTCGCAGCAGCAACGCGCCCTTCGCGCTCGTGGCGCTCATGTGCCTGCTGGCCAGCTGCAGCAAGTCGGCGTCGCACGCGCCGCAGCCTCCGCCCACGGTCTGGGACAACCCCAACAACATGGTGGAGCCGCCGCGCGCCGAGCCGCCGCCGCTCGACAACTCCTGCGTTCAAGACGCCGATTGCGCGCCGGCGCCCGGCTGTTGTCCCGCGCCCTGCACTTCAGACGTGATCAACGTCAACGAAATGGCTAAAGCCCAAAACCGACTCGCGTCCTGTCCCAAAGATCAGACCTGTCCGGCGGCGGGCGGTTGCCGAACTTTCGCCTACCTGTGCGTGCAAAAGAAATGCGCGCTCGTGTTCGAGGGCGACGCGGGCTACCACAAGCGTGGTAGCCTCTGACCGACCTCACCGCCGACGCCAAAGTTGCCGAGGACGAGTCGTTAGGGCTTCTTGGCGGCTTCGAAGGCGGGCAATAGCTGCTTGGCGCGCTCGTCACCCAGCACCTTCTGGGCGCGCGGAAAGTAGCTGCTCTCTTCGAGCTTCACGTGCGCGGTCACCAGCGCCGCCAAACGCTCGAAAGCCGACGGCCAACTCGGGCTACTGAAGGCGAGCGCGTCGACTTCAGCCATCGCGGCCTCGATCTCGCTGGCATGGTTGCGATGCTCGGCCGCGATGGCAGCGGTTTCCGGAAACTCCGCCAGCGCCGGGTAAACGACCTCGAGCTCGCCTTTTTCGTGGGCTTGCAGCTCGCTGCGGAGGGTGGGGTACAGTTTGGCGCGCACTGAGTCGTCCGAGCTCATGCTGACGCGCTTGATCAGCGCGCCCACTTTGCCGTGCTCCTCCATCAGGCGCATGAACACCCCGGTCAGACCCTTGAAACCGGCCTTGATATCTTTGGCCGCGCCCATCACTTCAGACGCGGCTTTTTCCATCGAATTGGGCATTGGGTTAGATCTCCTTGCGGCGGAACAGGGCAGCAATCGCCATGCCAGCCGGGCCGGCCGCACGTTCGCGCATTTCGTCCCGCTTTTTGCGCATTGTCCCCAGGGCTGACGGAGGCTACGCATTCCCGACCATGGCAAAAACGATCATCGTGGGCGGTTACGGGCCGGGCATTTCGTCGGCAGTTGCAGAGAAGTTCGGCGGCCAAGGCTTTGCGCTTGCGCTGGTGGCGCGGAGCGCCGAGCGCCTAGCCGAGGGCGTGAGGTCGCTCGAGGCCAAGGGCATCAAAGCAGCGGCGTTCCCCACCGATCTCGGCGCGCCCGCCGCCGTCAAGGCGCTCATCGCCGCGGTGCGGGAGAAGCTCGGCCCCATCTCGGCGCTGCATTGGAACGCCTATTCCGGTGCCGCTGGCGACCTGCTGTCAGCCGACGTGACCGCCCTGCACAGCGCCTTCGACATCGCCGTGTCGGGCTTGCTCACGGCGGTGCAAGAGTCGCTGGCCGATCTGAAACAGGCGCAAGGGGCCGTGCTGGTCACCAACGGCGGCCTGCTCTTCAACGAGCCCGCCGTCGACGAAATGGCCGTAAAATTCAACATCATGGGACTTGCGATTGCCAACGCCGCCAAACACAAGCTGGTCGGCTTACTCGCACAAAAGCTGAAAGCCGACGGCGTCTACGTCGGCGAGGTCATCGTCACCGGCAGCGTGAAGGGCACGCCCTTCGACCACGGCAACGCCACCATCGACCCCGCCGTCGTCGCCCAAAAGTTCTGGGATCTTTTCAGCGCCCGCAAAGACATCATCGCCCAAGTCTGAGGCTCCGCGAGGCCCAGCCTACAAGCCGAGCCTTCGTCACATTTTTGGCTGCCGAGCCGCAGCCCAACTCGCAGAAGCTTCCGTGCCGGCAGCGGGCCAACACGCAAGGCGCACGCCTGAAGGCGGACCGCGAAGTGGCGTCACGCTGTTCGGCGATTGAACGCAATCGCGGCCCGCACGCGCCTGGCCCCGAATTCCTGCTCGGCAAGCAGACGATTGTGCGCCGCGCAAACCAGCCGCAAATTGTCGAACGTCTCGGGGCCACCCTTGGCCCAAGCTTCGTCGTGATGAATTTGCAAAAAAGCCTGCGCGCCGCAGCGCCGGCCATCATCACAGACGAAGCTGCAGCTCGCGCCGTCCCGCGCCGTGAGTCGACGTCGCAGCTCGTGCGGGATGTGCGCGCGATTGCGTGCAGCGGAGCGCTCGTTCGGTTGGGTCGATTGACTCGATTGACTCGATTGGCTCGCGCTGACTCGATTGGCCGCGTCGGCTTGACTGCCCAATTGCCCCAACTGGCTCGGTTGGCTCGACTGGCTCAGCTGGCTTGGTGGGGCGGGGACCCAAAGGCCGTTCGGTTCTTCATCGAACGGAGGCAACGGGGCAGAGCGCCCGAGCGAGACCAACCCTTCCCCACCAGTTGTCGGGGGCGCGCTTCGCGAGCCAGCTCCTGGCTCGCGCGTTCTGGACGCGACGGGGCCAGCGCTCCGCGGCCGCGCCGTTTGACCGAAGCGCCGCTGCTGAAGTTTCAGGATGAGCCCGTCGAGCGCACGCTCCACGATAACAGCCAAATCTCGAGAAGGATTCGCATGGCTCATCAAGTCGGCCAAAAGCTCGAGCTTTTGCTTCAGCCCGGTGCCGACGCGCAATTCCAGGCGGTAGCTCGTTTCCGACAGCGTTTCGAGCCTTCCGGAAGGGCCAGCGGCCGTTGAACCGGCGCGCACTGGTAGCTTGCGAATGTGACTCCGCGCATCCGGCCGAGGAGCGCGCGCGGCGAGCAGCCGGAGGATCTGCTCCTTCGTCTTGCCGGAAACCGCCTCTAACAGCTCGAGGTGATTGTCTGCCGTGACGTGGTCGCGAATGAGCGCGAGCGCCGTCAGGTGGACTTTTCCCTGCTCCAGTAGCTCGAAAACGATCGGAAATTTTTGCCCCATGCGCGCGGCGACGATTCGATAGTACGCCTCGTTCTGGCTCAACCCAAGCCGCACCTGACAATAGGCGAAGAGCGAGCGCGCAGCCGTCAGATGCAGCCGTCGCGTTTCGAGCTCCGCCAAGTGGGCCACCAAGCGCGCCTCCGTCCACGCGCTGCGCCCGACGAGCCCTTTCAAGCTCGTCACCAATTCGGCATCTGAGACCCCTTCCAACTGCCAAAAACCCCGCGTTCTCATGCGAATTTCATAGCATGTCGTTTTTCCAGCTCACCAGCGCCACGCTGGTTGGCGATCGGCGTTGCGCGCGTCTGCAAAGTCGCCTTGCCGGCAAAAACCGAAGGCATGCGCCACGCAGCGTCCGCAAGCCACCATACTGAACGCTACCGCCGCTAGAGAAGCGCTCACACATAGAAATGCGTCAAATAAAATCAACACGCCCTCGAGAAATACTCCACGGTCGCGCCGAGCTCCCAGGTCGGAGAGGGCACTTTGACTGTCAAAGTGCCCTCGCGCGAGGAACAACCGCACGCAGCAACGACAGCGCACGTGTGACGCGATGCATGGCGACGCGACGACGATGCACAGCCACGCCACGCGACGACGATGCGCAGCGACGCGACGACGATGCACAGCCACGCGACGACGACGCTCAGCCACGCGACGACGATGCACAGCCACGCGACGACGACGCTCGGCCACGCGACGACGATGCGCGGCGACGCGATGCCTCGATGGCGACGTGATCACCGCTCCGCGCATCACGCACGGTACTTTGACAGTCAAAGTGCGTTCCAATACGGCGCGGTCGGGGACCATCGCCTTGGCGGCTCGGTGCCGCGCGCTCGCCGAAACGCGAGCGGCAAAGCTCGGCTGCCCTGCTGGGCAGCCTGAAACAGGGCCTGCCAAACAGAAGGACTGGCGGGGCGAGCAGACCTGGTACGCTAGCCGGGCGTGGCGCTTCCTATCGTGCTTGGGGTCTTGCTCGGCGTTGGCTACCTGCTGTTCTTGCGTTCGCAGGAGCTGTTTCGTATCTCGATCCACGACGGCAAGCAGACGGTGACGCGCGGTTACGTGCCCGTCGGCCTGCTGAACGACTTCGGAGCCGCGCTGCGCGGCGTGACGCGCGGCGAAGTGCGCGCGCACAAAGGTCAGGGCGGCGCGCGGATCAGTTTCGCCGGCGCCATCGACGCGGGGGTGGCGCAGCGCCTGCGTAACATCTTCGGCATGTATCCGGTTGCGCGGCTGCGCGCGCCGCACATCGACAAACGCCAAGCCGTGTCGGACGCCTTCACGCTCGCTTGGGTGATGTCCCTGTTGCGCAATCTTTTCAGGTAGCTGGTCCCCGGAGTCCGCCCCATGATGAAACGCTTCCTCGCGCTGCTTCTTCCCGGCCTGTTCGTCGCCGCGTGCGCCGACACCTCGCACCATTCAGCCAGCGCGCTCGGCGGCACCGACGCAGGCGCAACGCAAGGCGGCGGAATGAGCAGCGCGGGCAAGGCGAGCAGCGGCGGTAGCTCCGCGAGCGAAGCCGGCGCTCCGAGCGATCCAGGGCCCGCCACCGACGCCGACAGCTTCTTCGCGGCCGATGCGCACGCTTTCTGCGCCAGACTGTTCCGCTGCTTCGAAAGCGGCAGCGACGACTTCTCGGCGACGCGGCTGGCGCTGCAAACCCAGCAGCGCTGTGAAGATTTCTTGCTCCGCCTGTTCAGCAGCGAACCCCGAGACCGCGACTTGCGCGCGCAAATCGCGACTAAAAATCTGCGCTACCTGCCTGAGCAGGCGCAGAAATGCCTGACCGAGCTGAGCGCGTGCAACGGCTCGCTACAGAGCGCGGGAGCCTGTCGCGAAGTGTTCGAAGGCAGCGCCAAATCTGCTGAAGCCTGCACGCGGAGCGAAGACTGCGCCGGCGACGCCTACTGCGACTCGTCGCTGTCGTGCCCCGGAACGTGCGCGCCGCGCAAGTCAGAGGGCCAAGCCTGTAAGCTCGATACGGACTGCGCGTACACCGAGGGCGCGGTGTTCTGCAACCGGGGCGACAATGGCATGGGCACATGCCACACTTTGTCGTCCAGCCCCAAGGTCGGCCTGGGCATGCCTTGCACCCGAAACCTCACCGGCGCACCTTCGCTCATCGTCTGTAGCGACGAGCTGTGGTGCGCGGCGCTCGCCAGTGGAGATCCAAGCCACGACGCGCTCGGCCAATGTGCGGCGCCGCTCGCCATGGGCAGCGCGTGCGTCCACAGCGACGACGTTTGCGTCGGAGGCCTGTGCGACACGGTCGCCGGAATGTGCCAGGCCTACACGCTGCACACCAAAGCCGGCGATCCCTGCGACAAGCAGCAGCTGGTGTTCTGCGATCCGCTCGCCAACCTGGTGTGTGGCCCCGACGGCAAGTGCTTGGCCGCGGGCGACGGTAGCGAGGGCAAGAGTTGCTTCACGAGCGAGCTGCAGTGGGGCTGCGATCCAGGGCTCTACTGCCAAAAACCGGCCGGTTCGCTGGCGACGAGTCCCGGCACCTGCCAGCGTTTGCTGGCTGACCAAGCGCCTTGCGACAGCGACGACAGCTGCGAAAGCGCCGGCTGCATCGACATGGTCTGCGGCAAGCGGGCCTGCTACCCCTAAGGCATGGCTCCCATAGTATCATTTGATACTATCGCATCTCGCTAGCCGCGGCCGACGAACGGCATCTTCGTGGCCATGATGGTCATGAACAGGATGTTGGCGTCGAGTGGCAGATTGGCCATTTGCACGATGGCGTTGCCGACATGCGCCACGTCCATGCGCGGCTCGGCCAGCAGTGTGCCGTTGGCTTGCGGCACACCTTGAGTCATGCGCTCGGTGAGCTCGGTCGCGGCGTTGCCGATGTCGATTTGGCTGCAAGCGATGTCGTATTTGCGACCGTCGAGCGCTGCGCTCTTGGTTAGCCCGGCGACGGCGTGTTTGGTGGCCGTGTAGGGCGCCGAATTCGGGCGCGGCGTGTAGGCAGAGATGGAGCCGTTGTTGATGATGCGACCGCCGCGCGGCGTTTGATCGCGCATCAACTTGAAGGCCGCTTGGGTGCACAAAAACATGCCGGTCAAGTTCACGGCGACGACCGCTTGCCATTGCTCGAACGTCACGTCTTCGAGCGGCACCGGGGGCCCGCCGCGCCCGGCGTTGTTGAACAAGACGTCGAGGCGACCGAACGCTTCGCGCGTTTTCGCGAAGAGCTCGCTCACCGCTGCGGGCTCGCTCACGTCGGCCGGCAGCGCCAGCGCCCGCGCGGCCGCTGCGCCGGCCGCCTCGGCCGTGGCTGCCAGCGCCTCCGGCCGCCGCCCCGCCAACACGACTCGGTAACCATCTTTCAAGAGCGCCAGCGCCGCAGCGCGTCCGATGCCCGATCCGGCGCCCGTGACCAGCGCGACTCTGCCGTCCGTCGTCATGTGCGCAGCATAGTCTGCGTCTCCCGCTCGGGCTTCGTGCAAACTGCACGGCCCTCGAAGTCGTGCTCACCTTCGCCGGGGCGTCGTCACCTGGCAATTCTTCGCCCACAAAAGCGCCGCCAAGCGCGAAAACGCCGCCGTAGAGACTCACGTTACCGCCCAGGTGGGCTTCGGCAACGTGAGTCTCGCCGGTAGTTTCTAGGCTCGACGCGAGCCGCGCAATTCGGCGTTCAGGTGCGCCAGCGAATCGGCCGCTCGGGTTTGTAGACGCAGGTCAGCCCGGTGATGATCGAGCCGTCGAGGTGCTCGCCCAGCTCGGGATGCACGTTGCGCACCCGGGCAATGGCGTCGCGTAGCCGTGCGGTAACTGCCTTGCGCGCGCGTTCGGCGTCGTTCGGAAAAACGCGCCGCCGCATGCCCAGGCCCGCCGCCGAAGAAAGCTCGGACAGCAGCGCCTGCCGCTCGGTGCTCAGCTTGTCGAGCCGGGCCAGATCACCGTGCGCTTCCGCTTCGCCGAGCTCGACGTCGATGTCGCGCAAGCGAGAGCGAAATTCGCGGCGAGCCTGCTCGTCGAGCAAGGGTTGCTGCGTGATGGAGAGCGAAGCTTGCGGCGCGCCCTCCGCCAGTGTGAGCGCCGTGATGCCGGTGCCCGGGTTCTGCACCAAGGTCGCGATGTCGGCCAGGCCCTTGGCGTGCTTGAGGTGCTGACGACTGCCGCCCCAGCCGATGGCCCACACGTCGCCGCTGCGGATCAGCTCCGCATCGTCGGCCGGCGAGCGAGCTGGCTCGACCACGCCGTCGGGGCTCAAGAACTCCAGCGCTGCGTCGAGCACGCCGTTGCCCTCGAACCACGGCAGATGCGCGTGGCCGTCGAGCGTGACCATGCTGGCGCCAGGAATGCGCGCCGCGACGTCACGCCCGGCGTCGAGCGGAATCGCTCGATCTTGCAAGCGGTGAATGACGAGCGTTGGCGCCTTCACCTGCTGCGCCTCTTCACGCACGTCCATGCTGTAAAAGAGGGCTAGCAGGTCCGCCGACGCTTCGGCTGACACGGCGGCCAACTGGCTGCGTGTGAAACGCCGCCCTTCGTCGTCCGTGACGCCGGGCGCCAAGATGCCGGTCAGCGTTTTTGCGCCGAGTCGCCAGTGTGCTCGCACCAGGCCGACCAAGGCTTGTTGTGCGGCGGCCGGCGCTATTTGCGTGCCGACGGCGAAGGTGCCGTAGAGCACCAGCCGCGCGACGCGGTCAGGATGGCGGGCAGCGTAGGCGGTCGCAATCGGACCGCTGAACGAGCCTGCTATGAGCGCGATCTGATCGTCGGTCACGTGATCGATGACCGCGCTGAGCTCGGCCACCTCCCGTTCGAACGAAAAATCAGTACGCGAGCGATCACTCAGGCCTACTCCCGTATGGTCGTAGCGCACGAGCGTGTAGCGGGCGGCGAGCCGTTCGTAGAACGCGCGGAGTTTGGGTTCCTCCGTGTCGCGCTCCAGATGGCTCACCATCCACGGGCCCAAGACCACTACTGGTCCTGAACCCTGAACCGTGAAAGCAATGCGCTGTCCGTCCCCCACCGAACAGAAGCGGATCTGAGATCTCGTCTGCATGCGGTTTAGAAGTAGCTAGAGTTTCGAGTGCCTATCTAGAATCATGACGCGGCGATGCGCCAGCCTTGATTACGCAGCACCCTCGACTTAGTTTCACGAGATTTTACTCGCGCAAATTCGCGAACCTAGCGAAGGGCACCGCGATTCTGGCGCCTTTATTAGCGACAATCGCCAGGCCAGCATAAGCGTTTACGAGCCGCCCTGCGCGAGTTTTTTTCGAAGCGAGCGGCGATTTCAGCGTGCAGCACGAAAGCCAACAGCACACTTCGATTCCGTGATCGACTCGCAACAGCCGCGGGGATACAGCTTTCTTCCGCCAAATTGCGCTGGCTTTTCGATTTCGTGATCGCCCCACGGCACTCGCGGGGATACAGGCGCCCCGCCCCCGACGTCGGAAATTAACGCACAAAACGCCGGCGATTTCGTGATCCCAAGACTACCTCGCTGTCATGCACACTCAGACTCGGATTCAGACTCTTCAACGTCCGGCTCGCGCGACGCGAGCACGAGATTTTTGTCACAAAGAGATGGCGAGATCGGGAGATTTTGTTGTTCGAGCCGAGCGCCGCTGTTCGTCGACGGTGCAGTCACCCTCGCGGCGCCGCTCGACTCGACCCCCAATTCTCGCTCCGGATCGGTCTCCTGATCTCCCGATCTCTTCGTGAAAAGAATCTGGGCTCGTGCGCTTCGGCCTGTTGCCGGCACGGAAGCTTCTGCGAGTTAGGCCGCGGCTCGGCAGCCAAAGCATGTGAAGGAATCCTTAGCGAGCTGCGGGAGTGCGGCCCGGGCGACGCCTGAGCGCTCAGGTGGAGCGGCGAGCGTAGGCGGTGCTGTCACTCGATGCGTTTGGTGCCCGGCTTTTCAGGGTCGAGACGAGCTGAAACAACGACATGCCGCCCAGCATGCTGGCAAAGAACAGCACGCCCTGGCGCACCCCGAGCCCGACGGAAACGATCGCGGGACCAGGGCAGTAGCCCGCGATGCCCCAGCCCACGCCGAACAGCGCGGCGCCCCAAACCAATGAGCTCGTGACGCGCGCATGCGGTGCGATCGAAAACGCCTGGGCGCTCGGGCCCAGTAGCCGCGGCGCCAGCTGAAGCCACGTCATGTGCACGGCGATGGCACCGACCATCACGAGCGCGAGCCGCGGATCCCACTCGCCCGTGAAATCCAAAAATCCGAGCACGCGCGCCGGATCAGTCATGCCCGAGACCACCAGACCCGCCGCAAAGACGAGCCCACACAGCAGACCGAACGCCGCTGAACGGAAGCGGGCCATCAGCTGAGCCCCCACGCCGTGAAGACGTGGCGAGTGAGCAGCACCACCAGCGCGGCCGTCAGCACGAAGATGCAGGTTGCAATCAGCGAGCGCGGCGAGAGCCGACTGATGCCGCACACGCCGTGACCGGAGGTGCAACCGCCGCCGAGGCGCGTGCCGAAGCCCACCAGCACGCCCGAGACGATGAGCCAAGGCAGCGGACGTTGCGCGAGGCTGGTTGCCGCCGGCGGGGCGAGCCGCGCGATCACCAGGCCGCCCAGGAGCAGACCGAGCACGAACCAGGTTCCGAAACCCAACGGACGAAGCGGGCGACGCAAGAGCCCCGCAAGCTGGCCGCTCACGCCCGCGATCTGCCGCTCTGCCGCGTGCGCGAGCGATGCACTGATGCCGATCAAGGCGCCGCCCACGAGAGCTAAGAGCATGAATATTCTTTAAAAGCCGCTAGTTAGACGAGGGCATCAGCATAGCAGTCGAATAGACTGATGGTCTAGCGCCGCGACGGCAGGCTGTCCAATCGCGGCCGCCCTGGCTCAAGCGCGCTTCGGCGCGTCTAAACCTTCGCGAAACACGCCGCGCCACGGTCTGGGGGAACGGCTCCGACCAGAATCCGCCCGTCGATACATTTACGTCCAGTTCATGAAGTCGGCCCGAAACGAACGGCCGGTTTTACTCGGGGGCGTGAGCGATATCCTGATCATGACCTTGGGCCTGCTCGCCGGTGTCGTGGGGTGTCTCGCCAAGCCCTGCAAACCGGAAAACTGGGTTCACGTCAAAGCAGCTCGCGTCGAAGCAGAGGTGGTGCCGCACAGCTCGCACGAACGGGAGATCGAGCCCGCCCCCGTGTCAGAGCCCGGCTTCGCCGACGGCCTCGCCGCCGCAGCGGCGTGACACGCACTAATCTACGGACTTCGTAGCCGTCCCTAGCGGGTCGCGGCCGGCTTGTCCCCGACGCCGAGGGCTCAACCCTTCTGCGGTTTTGGGATCTCGAGCTTGTGGCCCAAGAGCTTGGCCACGTCTTCGGCGGGTTGCGGGCGCGCGATCAGGTAACCCTGGATTTGGTCGCAGCGCAAAAGCCGCAGGAGCTGCGCCTGGGTCGCTGTCTCGACACCTTCGGCGATGACTTTGAGGTCGATCGAGTGAGCCAGCGAAATGATGGCCGTGACGATCGACATTTGCTGCGGATCGTCGGCCATGTTGTCGATGAACGAGCGGTCGACCTTGAGCGCGTCGAGCGGCAGCCGACTGAGATAGCCGAGCGACGACTAGCCGGTGCCAAAGTCGTCGATGGCAACCTCCAGCCCACGCTCCTTGGCGGCGCGCAGCTTGTCGATGTTGCCTGAAAGGTCATCCATCAGCACGCTTTCGGTGAGCTCCAAGTCGAGGCCCGTAGCCGCTTCTGGATAGCGGGCGAGTATGCTGTCGAGCGACTCTACGAACTCGCGCTGAGCTAGCTGCAGCGCCGAGACGTTGACCGCAATGCGCGGGACCGCGACCCCGAGGCGGCGCCACTCCGTGTACTGCTGCGCCGCGCGCTCGATCACCCAGCGCCCCACCGGCAAAATCAGCTCGGTCTCTTCGAGCAGTGGAATGAAGCTGCCCGGCGGCACCAGACCAACCTCCGGATCGCGCCAACGGATCAGCGCCTCGACCCCGACCATCTCGCCCGATTTGAGCTCGATCTTCGGCTGGTAGTAGAGCAAAAATTCGTCGTTCGCCAGCGCGCGCCGCAGCTTGCTCTCGAGTCGCAGCTTCTCGGCCACGCGGCTATTCATCCGGGGCGCGTAGAAGAGATAGGGCAAGGCGCTGAGCTTGGCCTGTTTGAGGGCCGTCTCGGCGTTGGCGAGCAGCCCGTCGGCCGTCCTCGCGTCCGAGGGGTAGAGCGCGATGCCGCACTTGGTCGCCAGGCGCAGCTCGGTGCCCTGAATCGAAAGCGCAGCGTCCAGCACAGGCGCGAGCGCGTGCTGGACCCATTGCGCCGCGTCCGACTCGCGCTCGATACCCGGCATCATCACCATGAAGGAATCGCCCTGGAAGCGCGACACCAGGTCTTTCGAGCGCGCCGCGGCCGTCAGCCGCTTCGCCAGTTCTTGCAACATCAGGTCACCGCTGCTGCGCCCGAGCGTCTCGTTGACGTTGCGGAAGCGCACGACGTTGATGGCGACTAGCGCCAGCTTCTCGGCGTGAGCTTGCGCCGCCGCTAGCTGGCCTTCGAGCTCGGCCGTGAAATGTGCGCGGTTCGGCAGACCCGTGAGCTCGTCGTGCAGCGTGAGGTAGTCGAGCCGCGCCAGCCGACTGTGCTGCTCTTTGCGTTGGGTGATGTCGGTGGTGGCGCCGACCAGGCGCACGGCTTTGCCCGCTTCGTTCCAGGCCGCCTGCGCGCTGAGCTCGAACCAGCGATACTCACTCGCATCATTTAGGGCACGAATCTCCAGCCCGCGCAGCGGCTCGCGGCGATCGAGATGAGTGTTGAGCGCGTCCCTCAGGCGTGCGAGGTCGTCGGGGTGTACGCGCCGCTCGAGGTCTGCAAAATCGTGCACGGCGCTCGCGCCGATCTTCGCTAGTGCCGCCGAAGTGGCCGAGTACAGCGTCTCGCCGGTCTCGAGGTTCCAGTCGAAAAGCCCACTGTTCGAGGCCAAGAAGGCCAGTCGCAGTCGCTCCTCGCTGACCCGCAGCGCCTCCTCGGTGCGGATCATCTCACTGATGTCTTGCGCGACGCCCACCAGGCCGACCACCTTGCCCTCGGGCGAGCGCACGGCGGCGCGCGTGGTAGACGACGAGATGCGTTTCCCGTCCGCGGTTCGGTAGTGGAGCACGTCGCGGCGCGGCATACCGTCGGCGAGTAGCTCGCGCTCGCGCTCTTCGATCTCGAGCGCGACGGGATCACCGGGCATCAGGTCGGAGATGCGCTTGCCCAGGACTTGCGCATCGGTGCCGCCGAACGCTTGAAGAAAGGCCGGGTTGACCCGGATGTAGCGCTGCTCGGCATCCTTGAAGAAGATGGCGTCGGGCATGCCGCTCATCAAGTCACCGAGCAGCTGTTTTTCGTAGGCTAGCTCGTGGTTGAGCCGAAAATGATCCGCCGCGTTGTGCATCTTCAGACGCAGATCGGCGCCGTCCCAAGGCTTGGTGACGTAGGCGAAAAGCTTGCCTTCGTTCACGGAGCGCACGACAGCCTGTAGGTCCGCGAACCCTGTGCACAGAATGCGCGATGCATTCGAATGGCCTTCGAGCCGGGTCAAGAGCTCGTCGCCGTTCATGCCGGGCATGCGTTGATCGGAAAGCACGACCGCGATTTCCGGATCCTCTTCGGCGATGCGCAGCGCCTTTTCGGGTTGATCGGTCGCCGTGACCTCGAACTCGCGCTCCAGCAGGTCCTCCAGAGCGACCAGGATCTGCGGCTCATCGTCCACCACGAGCACGCGGGGAAGTCGAACGCTGCGCGGTACTTCGTCGGTCGTCCCAGGCGCCATGAGTCAACCTCTGAGTTAAGCATGCAACGCTCAACCGACACCGACTCAAAATCCTCGACGCCGGGGCTTCCACCCCCAACTGCGGCCCTGGTCGCCCGAGGCGATTTGTCACACCCAATCCACGACCAGGACAACTATGAGGGTTTGTACGAGAACCCGCGTTCGGTGGTGCTCGGCGGCCGCAGCAGATTGACAATCTGCCCCGCACTTGATGAGGTTGAGGGTCGAGTCTTCGCGTGCTTGGCGCGAAAACCAGGGATCGCATGAACATGCTACGGGAAAACGCGAAGCGGGCTGTGTGCGGCGCACTCTTGCTGACAAGCGCGCGGGCGGCGGCGCAACAAGCCGAGGATCCGTCGGCGCTGCAGGTTCATGGCTTCGTCAGCCAGGGCTACATCAAGACGACGCGCAACAACTACCTCGCGCCCAGCGCACGCGCGCAGGGCAGCGTCGACTTTACCGAGGTTGGTATCAACTTCACCAAGCCGCTGGGCGACAGACTGCGCGTCGGCATTCAATTTTTTGCTCACGACTTGGGTCCACTCGGCAACTACGCCCCACAAGCGGACTGGTACTATCTCGATTACCGCTTCTTCGATTGGTTGGGCGTTCGCGCGGGCAAGACCAAGCTACCCTGGGGGCTCTACAACGAGGCCAACGACGTCGACGCCGGGCGCGTACCGGTGCTGCTGCCGCAGTCGGTCTATCCGGTAGCGAGCCGAGAGTTCTTGTTTGCGCAGACCGGCGGCGAGCTCTACGGCGACCTGCCGCTCGGCGCGGCGGGCAGCCTGGAATATCGGCTGTATGGCGGCACCATCTTCCTCAACAGCACGGACGTGTCCGCGCAGCTGAAGGGCTTCGGGGTACCCTACGAGGCCGGCGCCAGGTTGATGTGGCTTAGCCCCATCGAAGGCTTGCAGCTGGGCGGCAGCGCGCAGGCGCTGCGTTTCGACTTCAGCTTCAGCCCCACGCCGGAGCAGCAGGCAAAGTACCAGATGGCGGGGCAGCTGCCAGCAGACTACGCTGGCGTCATTTCAGCCAAGATCCCGATCAAGCTGTGGGTGGCCTCCGTCGAATATCAGAAAGAAGGCCTGGCGCTCGCGGCCGAGTACACGCGCTCGTACCTCCATTACCAAACGAACCTGCTGCTACCTGAAAACAAGATCACGAACGCCGGTGGCTATGTCATGGCGTCGTATCAAGTGACGCCCTGGTTCACGCCAGGCGTCTACTGCTCGGGGTGGTTCCCCGATATTCACGCTAAGGTCCCAGCTGGGCCTGACCCCCACCCGCGTTCGTCATTTCAGCACGACATCGCCGCGACGCTACGCTACGACCTGACGGCGAACTGGCTCGTGAAAGTCGAGGGCCACTACATGCACGGCACAGCCGGGCTGCAAAGCGCGCTCAATGATAATCGTCCGCTCGATAGTCTGGCAAAAGACTGGGGCGTGCTCTTGGTCAAAACCACCGGGTACTTCTGAGGGACCATGGCAGGCTCCCGCTTCGTTCCTGGCGTGGTCCCGCAGCGACGCAGAGTTGCGTTCTTGGTGCTGTCAATGGTGCTCGGCGTCGCGCCTGGGATCGAACGCGCGGCACGAGCCGACGCTGCGCCGGAGTTTCGCGTGATCGTGCACCCGAGTAATCCGCTGCAAGCTGCCGACCGAGGCTACCTGGCCGACGCCTTCTTGAAGAAGGTGTCCCGCTGGGAAAGCGGCGAAACAATCCGTGCCGTGGATCTGCGCCCCGACAGTCCGGCGCGGCGTCGCTTCAGCGAAAGTGTTCTGAAGCGGAGCGTGGGTGCGGTAAGAAGCTACTGGCAGCAGCGCATCTTTTCGGGACGTGATGTGCCTCCACCCGAGCTCGAGTCAGACGAGAGCGTGCTGGCCTTCGTCGCCAAATTCCCGGGCGCCGTCGGCTACGTTTCCGGCGCCGCGAAGCTCTCCGGCGTGCGTGAGCTCTCCGTGAAGTAGGACGCCGAGTGAAGACCACCTTTCGCGCCAAGTTGTTCGCCATCTTCGGGGCCGCCCTGCTCGCGTTGATCTCGGTGCTCTTGATCAGCGCCGTGATGGGTGTCCGCCAAAATCGCGAGCTCGACGACGTGCAGAGCCGGCTGGTCCCGAGGACCGAGCTCGGCCCGCGCGTCGAGGCCGAGTTCGAACGGCTCACGCGCGGCATGCAAGACGCGGTGGCCGCTCAGGATCAGGCCGCGCTCGAAGCGACGCTGGAGCGCAAGACCGCGCTGTTCGAGCTGATCGGCCAGGCCGGGGCGGCCCTGGACCCGGCGACGGCGGCCTCGCTGCGCTGGGCGATTCAAGACTACTACCAGGCCGGGCACGAGGTTTCGCGGCGCATGATCGCCGGTGAAGCCGGTGACGAACTGCTACAGGCGGCGCTACGCATGCAGGAGCAGCAGCGCAAGGCCATAGCGTTGATCAAGAAGTCGACCAGCGTGGACCGCAGAGAGCTGTCGGGCGCCTTCGGCGAAATCAAGAATACGAATCTTCAGGCAGACCACTTTCGGCTGGGCATTACGGCAAGCGGCATCTTCGTCGTGGCGCTGCTGGCGTTTTGGGGCGGTGGCGGCGTGCTGCAGGCGCTCGGCCATCTGTCGAGCGGGCTGGCTCGATTCGGCACGGGTGACTTCGGCACGCCCATCCCGATCACTGCACAAGACGAGCTGTCGGCGGTTGCCGAGCAGGCCAACGAGATGGCGAGAAGCCTGGCACGACTGTCCGCCGCGCGCGAACGTGAGGACTGGCTCAAGGCGGGCCTTTCGGGGTTGAGCGAGCAGCTGCGCGGCGAGCTCGAGCCCAAGCTGGTCGCGCAGCGCGCGCTCGGGTTTCTGGCACAGCGCGTCGGCGCGCTAGCAGGCGCGCTCTACTTGCGCGAAGACGACGGCAGCCTCGTCCTGCAAGCCGTTCATGCCGGCGGAAAGTCGGCCCGCGAAGGCGCAACCGCCGATCGCTTCGCGGAGGGCGAAGGCCTGGTCGGGCAGGCGCTCATCGCAGGCGAGCTCACGCAGATCGACGAGCTTCCCACCGGCTACCTCAAGATCAAGTCCGGCTTGGGCGAGACCGAGCCCAAACAGCTCTTGCTGCTGCCGCTGGTCCACTTTGGTGGCAAAGCGGGCGTGCTGGAGCTGGCGCTGCTGGAGCCCGCTTCCGCCGCGGCGCAGGAGCTGCTGCTCGCGGCGAGGGCAGAGCTCGTGATCGCCGTCCAGGCGGCTCGCGCAAGCCAGGCGCGCCAGCGGCTACTTCATGAAACGCAGGCCCAAGCCGAGCGCCTGGCCGCGCAAGAAGAGGAGCTGCGCCTCAACAACCAGGAGCTCCTGGCTCAGCAGGAGGAGCTACGCCGCGCCAACGGCGAGCTGGAACGGCAGCGCGTCGAGCTCGCCGGGCAAAATGTCGAGCTGGAAGGCGCGCGCGTGGTGATGTCGCAGAAGGCGGAGGAGCTGAACCGCGTCAGCGCCTACAAGTCGCAGTTCTTGGCCAACATGTCGCACGAGCTGCGCACGCCGCTCAACAGCATGCTGCTCTTGTCCCACCTACTTTCGGAGAACGAGGCCGGCAACATCACGCCCAAGCAAGTCGAGCACCTGCGCACGATTCACAGCGCGGGCCAGGACCTGCTCGGCCTGATCAACGAAGTGCTCGACCTATCGAAAATCGAGGCCGGGAAACAGGACGTCACGCTGGAGTCGGTCGAGCTGAGCCACTTCGCCGCTTTCGCCAGGCGTCTGTTCGAAGCGACGGCCGCTCAAAAAGGCCTAAAGCTGCTGACCCAACTGGACGCCGCCGCGCCCACGCTGATCGTCACTGATCGCCAACGCGTCGAGCGCATCTTGATCAACCTGCTGAGCAACGCGCTCAAATTCACCGAACGTGGCCAGGTCAGCTTGTGGATGGGACGCCCACGAGACCGTAGTGCAGGCGTGATCCGCCAGGCGGCGGTCGCCTTCGAGGTGACGGACAGTGGCATCGGCATTCCGGAGTCGGCGCGCGAGCGGGTGTTCGCGCCGTTCGAGCAGGTTCAAGGTCAGGCCAATCGCGGCCACGCCGGTACCGGCTTGGGCCTGCCGATCGCGCGCGAGTCGGCGCGGCTGCTGGGTGGCGAATTACTGCTCCAAAGCAGCTCGGGAGCGGGCAGTACCTTCGTATGCGTCGTGCCCGAACGCGCGCACCCTAGCGACGCTCCGACAGCCATTCCGCGCAAGCTAGTCGAAGACGACGCCGCCGAGCTCAAACCCGACGAGCCGCACTTGCTGATCATCGAGGACGACCGCGTGCTCGCCGAGCAGCTGGTCGAGATCGCACACGCTCGTCGCCTCAAGGTGGTCGTCGTCGGCAGCGGGCAAGAAGGCCTGCGCCTGGCGCGGCGAGGCAAGACGCTCGGCATCATTTTGGACGTCAAGCTGCCCGACGTCGACGGCTGGAGCGTCATGGAGCGGCTGAAGCAAGACGAGCTCACCCGCGCTGTTCCGGTGCATTTCGTGTCCGGGGTCGACGCGCCGCAGCGAGGCCTGGCGCTCGGAGCAGTCGGCTATTTGGTCAAGCCGGCCAGCCACGCCGAGCTCGCCAGCATGGTGCGCGCGCTGGTCCCGTCCAAGCACAGCGAGTATGGGATTTTACTGGTCGAAGACGACCCGGATCAGGGGGCGTCGATCCTCACGGTGCTGGAACAGGACGGCTTCGCGGCCAAGCACGTGCAAACGGCGGGCGCCGCCTTGCGCGCGCTCAAACATGAGCGATTTGGCTGCGTAATCCTGGACCTCGGATTGCCCGACATGGACGGTTTGAGCCTGCTCGAGACCCTGCGCAAAGAGCCCGGGCTCGGCACGCCACGCGTCGTCATTCATACGGGGCGCGCGCTGTCGAGGCAAGAGACGCGCGAGCTCGAAGCCTACGCCGAAGCGGTCGTGCTCAAGGACGGCAGCTCGCCTGACCGGTTGCTCGAGGAAGTGCGGCTGTTCGTGCGGCACGTCACGCTTCAGTCCAAGAGCCCGCCGGAGTCCGAGCCACCGCGGCACGACGCCTCGCTGCGTGGCGTCAAGCTGCTGATCGCCGAGGACGACATGCGCACCGTCTACTCGCTGTCCGCACTCTTGCGCAGCAGGGGCGCCGACGTCGTGACCGCCGAAACCGGCAAAGAAGCGCTGGCGGCCTTGGCCGCACACGCCGACATCCGCGGCGTGCTGATGGATATCATGATGCCGGAGATGGACGGCTACGAAACCATGCGCCGACTGCGCCAGCAGCCGAGATTCTCGGCGCTGCCGGTGATCGCACTTACGGCCAAAGCCATGAAAGGCGAACGCGAGCGCTGTCTAGAAGCGGGTGCCAGCGACTACCTGCCCAAGCCCATCGACAGCGAAAAGCTCCTGACCAGCCTGCGCCGCTGGCTCTCGCCCGAGGCCGGCTGATGCTGCCCCAAGCCGACGTTGACGAGCTGGAAGTCGGTCTCTTGCTGGAGGCGATTCGCAGCTGCTACGGCTACGACTTTCGGCAGTACACGCGGGAATCCATGCAGCGCCGCCTGGCTGCAGCGGCCGCCAAGGTTGGCGCCAAGCACTTGGGTGAGCTCCAACACCGCCTACTTCACGAGCCTGCCACCTTCAGCGCAGTCTTGGACGTGCTGACGGTGCGGGTGACCGAAATGTTTCGAGACCCGGCGTTCTATCGTGAGCTTGGGGCGCGAGTCGTGCCGGTGCTCCGCACCTACCCGCAACTCAAGATTTGGCACGCGGGCTGCGCCTCCGGTGAGGAAGTGTACGCGACCGCGATTTTGCTTAGCGAAGCCGGGCTCTACGACCGCGCTCAAATCTACGCCACCGACATGAGCAGCGTCGCCGTCAGACAAACCCAAGAAGGCGTCTACCCCGAGAGCGCATTCGAGGATTTCCGGAGCAACTATCAGGAGAGCGGCGGCGAGCGGGATTTCGGTAGCTACTGGTCGCGTGCCTACGGCAACATCTCGATCTTGCCCACGCTGAAGCGCAACGTTCACGTATTTCAGCACGATCTCGTGAGCGACTACGCGCTCGGCGAAATGCAGCTGATCTTCTGCCGCAACGTGCTGATCTATTTCGATGACCATCTGCGTAAGCGCGTGTTCGAGCTGTTCGGCGCGAGCCTGACGCATGCTGGCTTCCTGTGCCTGGGCGCGAGCGAGAGCCTGCCGCCGGCAGAGCGCGGCAACTACCAAGACATCTCGGCAGCGGCACGCATCTACCGCCGACGGAGCGCCGCGTGACGCAGGCGCCGGCGTCAAAGACCGAGCCCAGCGCGCTGCCGGCCGTGCTGATCGTCGACGACGTCGAGGCCAACCTCGTCGCGCTACGCGCGCTGCTCGAGAGCGTGCGCTGCAGCGTCACCTCGGTGAGCTCCGGCACGCAGGCGCTGCGCGCGCTGCTCAAAAAAGACTTCGCGGTCATGCTGCTGGACGTGCAGATGCCCGAAATGGACGGCTACGAGGTAGCGCGACACGCGCGCATGAATCCGTCGACGCGCGACGTACCGATCATCTTCCTCACCGCCACACACGACTCCGACGAAAACGTGGCGCGCGGCTACGGTTCGGGCGCCGTCGACTTCCTATTCAAGCCCATCGACTCCACGGTGCTGCTGAGCAAGGTGCGCATTTTCCTGGAGCTGTACATGGGGCGCCAGAAGCTTGCCGACGCCAACCGAGAGCTCAAGGCGAAATACGCGGAGCTGCAGGCCACCCAGAGCCAGCTGGTGCAATCCGCCAAAATGGCGTCTTTGGGCGAGCTGGTCGCCGGTGTCGCGCACGAGATCAACAATCCGCTCGCGTTCGTGCTCAGCCACCTGGACACGACGCGCAAGAGCTTGGAGCAGTTTCATGCCGACGTACCCGGTGACCTGCCGCAGCGCGCAGAAGAGCAATGGCAGCGAGCCCAGTCCCGCCTTTCCGAGACCGAGCTCGGGCTGGGACGGATCCGTGATTTGGTACTGAAGCTGCGCACGTTCTCCAGGCTCGACGAAGGCGAGCGCAAGCGCGTCAGCATCAGCGAGTGCGTGGACTCGGTGCTCACGATTCTGGGTCACCGCTTCAAGGACAAAATACGCACGGTGACCAAGCTCGAGCCGCCGGACATGGTGGAGTGCTACCCAAGCCTGTTGAACCAAGTCTTGCTGAACCTGGTCGCCAACGCCATCGATGCCATCGACGATCGGGGCACCATCACCGTCAACGCCGGCGCCCAAGGCGAAGAGTTCGTGATCAGCGTGGCCGATACCGGCACCGGCATTCCGGCCAACGTCCGCGACCGCGTGCTCGAGCCATTCTTCACGACCAAGCCGGTGGGTGAGGGCACGGGTTTGGGGCTATCGATCGCCTACTCGATCATCAAGAAGCACCAGGGCAGCCTCGAGCTCGGTGACGCTCCGGGCGGCGGAACGCTCGCGACCATCCGCATCCCGCTCCGCCAGCCCGAATGATTTTGGGCGGCGCCTTTTTTCTAGGTTGCGCTGACCCGGGCTCCGAGCTAGAAACCGCGCAGCCTTAATGAAAACGGTTTTCATTTTCATATTCACTGTGGGCGCGGCGATTTGCGGAATTTGTGGCACGGCGGCCGCCAATCCGCGGCCGCTGCCGTTTACCTATCCCTACGCCACACTGCCGGAAGGCTCGCTCGAGCTGGAGCTGTACTCGGACGTGACACCGCTGCGTGTCCACGCCGATCCGGCCGATCCATCTCGAGGCAGACTGTGGGAGCCGCGCTACCAGCTGCAAAACGAGCTCGAGTACGGCATCAGCGACCGCTGGGAGGTCGGCTTCTACCAGGTCTTCGAAGCCAATCCGTCCGACGGCGGCGAGAACGGGCTGCTGTTCGATGGCCTCAAGTTCCGGCTGCGCACGCGCCTGGCAAACGCCGGAGATCTGCCGGTCGACATCGGCCTCTATTTCGAGCTCGAGACCATGCACGACGAGCTGTCGTTCGAAGGCAAGGTCAACCTCGAGCGAGACTTCGGTCACCTGCGGCTGATGAGCAACCTATGGGTCGAGGAGTCGATCGTGCGTCCGCTCGACAGCAAGACGCACGGTCAAGCTGCCGAGTTCATCGTCAACCCCACGCTCGGCGCTACCTACGAGCTCAGCGGCCGCTTCAATCTGGGCGTCGAGTACTGGGCGCGCGGGCAGCTCTCGCCCGGCGGCGAACAGGGCGTAGAGCGCGCCAACAGCCGCGTGCAGCACTTCGTCGGCCCTGCCCTGCACGTAAACTTCGGCAAGTTGTGGTGGTCCCTCGGCATCTACGCCCACGTGAACGACATGAAGAAACCGGAAATCGGCAGCGACTACGGTCCGGTCTGGGCGCGCAGCGTGCTCGGGCTCGAGCTTTAGGGCCCGCGCATGGCCAAGTCGGTCGATGGTCGCGGCCGAGGCGCTGCGGCGCAGGCGCTGCGGCCTGCGCGCAGGAACTGCGCTGGCACGCACGCGCGCTCGGCAACGGTCGCCATTCCGTAGACAAAACCCGCTGGCACGCGGGCTGCAGTGGTGTGGGTCGAGGTCGGAATGTCAAACAAACCCTTCGTCGTGGTCGTCGGAACTGATTACTCCCAGCAGGCCAGCCGGGCGCTGAAGGTCGCCTTCGAGCAGGCGTCGCGAGCGGCCCCCGCCGAGCTGCACGTCGTGCACGTGTCGCTGGCCACGAGCCCCGAGACGGCAGTCCGGTCGGCGCTGCCATTCGCTGGCCTGGCTGCTAGCCCCGTGCTGAGCTTGGAGGAGCAGCAAGCATTGCTGGTCAAGCACCTGGACGCGGCGCTCGGTGCCGTGCCGGTCGTGCAGGAGCGCAAGGTGCGCGTGATCGCGCACGTCGTCGTCAACGCGCCCGTGTTCGGGCTGACCCAGCTCGCGTCACAACTCGAAGCCGACCTGATCGTGGTTGGGTCGCACGGGCGGCGTGGGCTGGCCCGTTGGCTGTTGGGTTCCGTCGCCGACGGCGTCGTACGCCAGGCCAATTGCGCCATCTTGGTGGTCCCACCCGAGCCTCACGAGCTGCCCGTGCCAGCGATCGAGCCCGCGTGCCCAGAGTGCGTGACCGCACGCTCGGCCAGCGCGGGTCAAGAGCTGTGGTGCGCGCAGCATCGCGAACACCACGGTCGCCGGCATACCTACCATCAAGGCGACCGTGCTTGCGCCGACACCAATTTTCCCCTCGTCGTACGCTGAGCGAAAACAGCAGATCCTCCGGAGCAACTTCTTCCATGACCAAGAGCATTCCCCACATCAAAAAGTACATGACCGCCGACGTACAGACGATCGGCGATGAGCAGCCGATGTCGGTCGCGCACCGTTTGATGCGTGAGCAGCACATCCGCCATTTACCGGTTCTGCATCAAGGTAAGTTGGTCGGCATCCTGAGCGACCGCGACCTAAGGCTCGTCGAGACGCTGCAAGACGTCGACCCAACCAAGGTGACCGTCAACGAAGCCATGACCCCGGACCCGTACGTAGTCGGTCCCGAAGCCGAGCTCGACGAAGTGGTGTCGACGATGGCGAGCAAGAAATACGGCTCTGCCGTGATCAGCGACAACGGCAAGGTCGTGGGCATCTTCACGACCGTCGACGCCTGCAGCGCGTTCGCCGATCTGCTCACGACGCGCCTCAGTCACTGAAGGCAGCGATAGCTGCCTGTCCGCCCAGGACCTGCCGTATTGTTCGCGGCAGGTCCTTCTTTTTGGCGTTGAGCGAAACCCAGATTGGGTCACAACGGCGAGTTTCACGCTTGAAGAATCCGCGACCGTCGCGGGGACCCCGCTAGGGTCCTTGAGAGCCGAGTTCAGTGACAGATGAGTCAAGTTTCGCTGAACCGTCGAATTCGAGCAGTCTTCGGTCGCGTCCTGCGTCGCGGGCTACCTGAGACCCTGCGGTCACCGGCCTCGCCGGTTTGTTCTCGTGGCTGGTTCCTGCTCTCGCCGATCGTGATCTGTTCTTCCAAGACTTACATGTCTTGTCGGGCTGGGGCCCCTGCCCCAGCTGACCTGAAACTCAGGTGGCCACGACGGCGAGTTTCACGCTTGAAGAAGCCGCGACCCGTCGCGGGGGCTGGACTGACCTGAAACTCAGGTGGCTACAACGGCGAGTTTCACGCTTGAAGAATCCGCGACCGTCGCGGGGGCTGGACTAGGAAGAAACTCGTGGAGGTT
>Ga0307508_10001219_pt1 | contig 29414 bp, 42 predicted proteins | sample 9_EM_MG_FD_203089 | JGI IMG/M metagenome (GOLD analysis project Ga0307508, IMG submission 203089) | Populus trichocarpa ectomycorrhiza microbial communities from riparian zone in the Pacific Northwest, United States - 9_EM | ecosystem: Host-associated > Plants > Roots > Unclassified | place...
AGAAGGAGGAAGTGAGGCAATATCATCGCGCGCAGAGATGATGGCATCGACCAATTCGGGTTTTGTTAGAGACTCCGTATCGTCCGAAAGGCCAGCCGCAACATAAAGGCGCACAAGTTCATCCTTGCGCAACCGCAAAAGTTGTCTGGTGGACGCTTCATTGATAAGAAATTCATCCGCTATTGTACTATAAGCGTCAGACGATGACGGGCGCGAGCACAGCTTACATGACTCTTCTCGATCGCTGTCCGCCTCGGAGTCGTCCGATCCGCTCCACGGATGGTGCGCGTCGACATCCATCAAGGTCGCCTCATCGTCTGTGTCAGAATCCACCGCAACCGCCCTCCGCCTCTTGGGTCTTCCGGACCCGCGCATTGAACGACCATTCGCGTGAGTATTCTCATTAAGAGAAACGACGCGTTTTCTCTTCGAACCAACGGGCACATCAAAATTCTGGCTCACATGGCGCATGCTATTTTTTTGCAGGAGGTACTGGCGGCTGGGCAACCGGCGTAGATTTGGCTGCAAAGTGGCAAGGATGGGACGAACAGAAACGGTATCTGAAGAGGAGGGTGCGGACGCGCGCGAGGCGTGGGAACCAATGGTTGACTTCTGGAATCTAGTAACAAAAGCGAGAGCGCGTCTTGCTGCGCACGAATGGCGGAGCGGGGGTTTAGTTTTTCGATGCTGACCACTTGATGGCGAAGACGAGGGTCTATGTGGCGAACGACGCCGAACCATGCCAAAAGCGGGGGCGATGATGCCAGTGGACAAGTTATGGACCGGTTCAAAGGTGACTCGGGTCGACGTTTAAGAAACTCGGCGAAGAAGACCACTTTCGGGAATGCTTTCTGGAGCACGTCGCAGACCCCGTGGAGGACGTCGTCGTGTCGGGTCCTCGGCGTCGTCGTCGCTGTGGATGTTCGGTTTGTTTGGCTCCTGTTTGTTCCTGCTCTTATTGCCATATCGAAAACAAGCACAAGCAAACGGTGGCGTGGACGGCGATAATTCCCTCGCAAGTTCGCACGAAGATTTTGCATGGAAAATGGCCAAGAACGGACATCGCAAAAGCCTCCAAGTAGATAGCGGCCTTGGTCGCACCAATCTCCGAGGTCTTCCTTCTTTTCACTAACTTTCTCCCCACCCACGATGTTACTCAAGTTTTCCAAGTCAGACATCCTGGACTCGTCCCTCGTATACCCGGAGACTGGTGCTCTCGGTTTTACTATCCTTACCCGTTCGCATTTCATTCATGGGGGAGAAAAGGATTCCGACACAGAGAGCGAGAGCGAGGCTACAGTGACTCGGAGAACCACCATCGTCGACAAGCGCGGTGTTACTGTAGCAGAAATTGGATGGGACGGACGACGTCCTGTAGAAGTCATCATCGGCAAGGACAAAGTCACAGTCAAAGAAATGTTTGGACCCCAGAGTGCTATCTTGTCGTAAGCTCGTATCCTTTCCCGCCTCCCTCCGACACCAAATCCCTTTCTAGACACAACGTCCTTGGATTGCCCGCACGCTTTGATACTGAATTTTTCTGGTTAGCTGGGCCGGATGGGCTTACAGTAGGTGGAATCCCACAGCTACGAACTACGCAGCCTCAAGGACACCATAGCTCCTGGATTATGATTCTAATCAGATCAAAGGGCAATTTCGCCTGAACAGTCTTCGCGTCGGCGAACATTTCATCACAACACCACTATCAGGCTTTGGCCACCACTATCTCGAGTTCGAGCCGCACCCGCTAGCCTCTACAGCCGAGCTCATAGGTAATTAGTTTGTGTCCCAATGACTCGCGACGTTCTTTGCTTACTGCGCCCCCCAGTTACCTTCATACTTATGGAAGTACTGCGGCGAGGGAAATTCAATCAGCATCCAAGTCCCTTTGATCGACCAAAACTTTGGCGAAGTCCATCCTTGGCCCATCTTAGCAGACGGATACGACGTGGTACGATATAACTAAGGGATTTCTTTAGCGAAATTAGTGAGCAGTACGTGGGGTGCGAATAAATGTTCCTTTGTTGGTCTTCTCCATCATACCTGTACTTATAAGTTTGTAGTCATCCACATGCTTTCGTGTAGTTGTCGTCAATCACATCCAGCTGGAGAGTTTTTTTTTTCGCTTCGCTGGCGGTAATTTCCAAAGGTGGGACTTCCTTTGTCTCGCCCTAAATTCCCCAAATCAGCGTGAAGCGAAGAGCCAAAAGTGATCATGAATGACAGGTAGTGCCACACGTGACTGCAGCAATTTGACCAATCACGTCAAAGACTATTATCTAGGCGTACACGTTATCTACCCCATACATCTTGGTGCTTGGCTCGGGCGATACTCCATCCTCTCCATACACCCGGTCTACCTTATAAATCTTCAATGTAGATTGAGTGCCAATTCCTGATAAGGGCGTAGCGGGACTAGAGGTCTCGGCGGCCACAACGCCTTTGCCTGCCTTGCTCGCTAAACTGGCTGCACGTCCATCCGGGATCCTGATAAATTCAAGTTTTCCGTCCTCTGTGCGTCCGTCAAAGATATAATATCCTTTTCTCTCAAATTGGATGATGTCACCCGCTTTAAGCGTTTTCACGTTCGCATCCGCCAGTGCTTCTTCGCGAAACTCGGTTACTGGTGGGACGAAGTCCTTCACGTCGTCGTCTTCCTCAAGCTTCTTTTTCGTAATCAGGTAGTCATAGTCCAGGAGGGTAACCTCAATGACTGGGTGGGAGCCCGTGGGTTGGGCAAGCCAGGTTATTTTCTTCTTTGTTTTGCGGAAGTCGCCGCCGAGGTTTAGCTCCATAGCGAGGGATATTACTTCACCGTCTTTTCCGACCACTTTCGAACGAACGAAGGCATTACCCCAATCCATCAGGGTTATCTGAAGGAGCATGTTATTTGGATTCAATTTACGAGTGAGGACGGGCTTACCTCTTCTTGATCCTCAAATGAAGCAGCATCCTCCTGCTCGAGCAAGATCGCGGAGGAGTAGACTGTTCGCTTCTCCCCGACCTCTGGATTCTTCTTATGAAGAGGTAGTGTCTTCACCTCGGCTCCGGTAGGGCCGCCATTGATCGTTGCAGGTACACTGAGTTAGTCTAATGAAAATTTTTGAACGTCCTCATGTGTGGGAGCGTACCATTTCTCCTTGAGAATCGCCCAGAACCGGGGAGCAACTGGATCTATCACCTTCTTGTTGAGAGCCCAGATAGAATCCCATTCGAGAGAAACGAGGGACTGTGAAGGGCCTTGAGAAAGCATAAATTGCTTCAGTGCCTCTATTGTCATTCCACGGCGACGAATCCCTGGCTTGAATGTGAGCCTGATAAACGCAGGAATCCTGTCGCTCTGACCTCGAACGGTGGGAAATCGTGGGTCATCCCACCCTTTGACGATTTTGTTATCAACGAACCAATGCAATTTCCGTTTGGATAATAGGGTATAGATGAAGTTCAACCGACTAGAAATGATGGCGTCAAATTGACAGACGGGAATGTAAGAAACTCCTGCACCTGAAGTCCCAGATAGAGACTGCGCGCAGGCCTAAGGCCTCGATCATCCAGTAATATTGAGCATTTCTCTCGCGATATTCCATCGTCCTCAGTGCGTGAGTGACGCCCTCGAGTGAATCGACGATGGGACATGCAAAATCATAAGTGGGGTAGATCACCCACTTCGTGCTATTAGAAATGAATGAACGCGTCCGCGAGCGATAGGATTGTAGAAATAATTCACCCTGTACGATGGTGAGGAGTGATGTTGCACCGGTAGATGACTGGATCACGAAGGGTTTTATTCTGATCATCTACGCTGATCTTTGCACGGAGACACCATCGGAGACCCTCCGGCGTGCCAGATTTCATTTCCACGAAGTGCACCAAATTGTCCTCAACTGAATCATCGCGATGTACTGAAGCAACTCCCTTGCCCCGTTCCTCGCGCATCTACCTGAGTGTCAGCAACAACGAAAGACGGTGAGTAACAATCGTACTTGAGCTTGTTCCGTGTCATCGGTATATGCTTTGCCGGCTTCAATCAGTTTGATCGCAAGTTCGTATATCTGATCAAAATAGTCCGACGTGTGGCTTATAGTGTCTCCTTTGATGTCCATCAACTCCAAATCCTCAAGGATAGTCTGCTCGAACTCGGTCTAATCCAAAAGTAGGCTTCTGACAAACTAATCAAGTGGAGTATACTCACCTTCTCCTTGGCCGGATTCGTGTCATCGAATCGGATGATCATTTTTCCTTTGTACATTTGTGCAAAGTACTGATTCAGTACCGCAGCTTTAGCGTGGCCGATGTGCAAGTACCCGCTGGGCTCGGGAGGAAAGCGCGTTACTACGTCTCCTTCCTTGGCATTCTGAAGACCCAAGGCAAAGCTTGCGGCGGTTTTTGTGTTCCGCGCCTTGTTCGCCTTGGCTGCTACAATACTAGCTAGAGCGGCTTGCGTGGATTCAAGGCTTTCCAGATGCGAAAACCACCGCAGAGCATGAACGTGTTGACCATTTTTGAGCAAACCCAGTATTTTGATGGATGCTAAGAGAAGAGAACCTAGATATTCACGACGATACCACAGGGTATCGGTACCACGTACCTCTGATAGTTCCCCAGAACGTCCAATCCGCCGCAGTGATTTCGTAACCAACGAGGAAAGTGCGGTATGCGAGGTAATCGTCCAATGAGTCGAGGGCACTGAGAATATCGGGAACTACCGTCATTGTGGGCAGCGCTTTCGCTAATGCCAAGTACGTTGACACCTGGTGGCATGGTCAGCTCCAAGAGGGATCAGGAAGATATCGGTCAACCTTGGTGTTCTCCCCGTCTATACTTGCGATCCTGGCCAAGATCGCGACTATCTCCTCTTCAGTGGCGTACTTATCACCATCTAGATCAAGTGAAATTCCTGTCGCTGTGTCATCGAAGTTGAGCTCGGCCTTTTGAGTGTATGTCGCAATCGCGAGGGCAGCGTAAGGAAAAGGAGATGCCTTTGTCGACAGCGTCAACGACATTCTGTCAGAACCAGCGTCGAATCGTCGGTGTGGTACTATAGTCTTGCTAAGAGGCGATCTTATCTTCAGCGAGGCGTGGATCTGATCGATGGCCCGAGGACCACCTCAGCGCATGACCAGAGCAGCAGCCTACGTGAGTACTACTTACCAGCAGTAGTAAGTAATGGTCGGGGTGACGCGCTGCTATGATCCGAATTAGTAGTACCTGATATGTCCTAGTAGTGCCAGTGGAGCACCAACTTGAGTCATCCGGTTCTGACTCGATCCATCTATTTTTTCTTTTTCTTTTTGTGTCCATTCTTGTTTCTACCGTCTAGTACTTGCGTTCCTCGAAAAATACCACCCATGGGTTGCATGCTGTGAGTCGCAACAATTCACCTGCAAGGACTGCCTTAATGTCCCTTCTCAGCATCGACCCTTCTCAAAAGTACAAACCGTACACGCCTCTAAACCTAGTTGGTCGCACATGGCCGACCAAAACATTTGTCAAGGCGCCCATCTGGCTGTCCACTGATCTCCGCGATGGAAACCAAGCCCTCGCAAACCCCATGACAGGAGATCAAAAGCTCGCCTTCTTCAGACTACTGGTAAAGTGCGGTTTCAAGGAGATCGAAATCGCGTATCCAGCTGCTAGTGATACCGACTTTTCCTTCGTTCGGTACCTCGTAGAGCATGATGAAATTCCGGATGACGTATGGATTCAGGTCTGTAAAATATTGGGTCTATCCAGTTGCTCGTACTTATCCTCGTTTGTCAGGTCTTGACACCAGCTCGCGAGGATCTCATAAGACGAACGTTTGATGCTGTAGCAGGCGCGAAGCATGTTATCATTCACATGTATAACGCAACATCTGCCATGTTCCGCAATGTCGTTTTCAAGAACTCGAAAGAACAAACGATCGATCTCGCAGTACACCATACTAATCTAGTTCGCGACTTGACAAATCAGTATGCGACCTCTCATGGTACTACGTTCCGGTACGAATACAGCCCGGAAACGTTTTCTCAGACGGAAGTCGAGTTTTCGGTTGCTATCTGCGAGGCAGTCAAGACCGCTTGGGGAATGGCCGGCACCGGCAATCAGCGAGTAATCTTTAATTTGCCAGCAACTGTGGAGGTGGGGCCGCCCAATCACTATGCAGACCAGGCGAGTCCCCCGCTGTAGCTCCCAATCTGAATTGCTCTGACACCCTACTCAGATTGAATATTTCTGCACTCGCATCTCAGAACGCGAAAAAATAGTTGTCAGTCTGCACCCCCATAACGATCGGGGGACCGGTATCGCAGCTGCCGAGCTTGCCGTTCTTGCAGGTGCTGATCGAATAGAAGGTTGCCTGTTCGGTAACGGCGAACGGACGGGAAATGTTGACATTGTCAACCTTGCTCTTAATCTTTACACTCAAGGCATCCATCCTCACCTGGATTTCAGCGATCTCCAGAGCATTATCGATATCGTCACGCAATGCAATGATCTTCCGGTCCACCCCCGACACCCCTACGCTGGCGAGCTGGTCTTCACTGCATTCTCTGGTTCACACCAAGATGCCATCAAGAAAGGTTTCGAGGCACAGGCACAACGTCATGCTCGAAACCTTGTGAATGGCGAGGCACAAATATGGGACATGCCTTACCTGCCTCTCGATCCCGCCGATCTCGGATGCAGCTATGAGGCTGTCATCCGTGTTAATTCGCAATCTGGAAAAGGAGGTATTGCCTACCTTGTCAAACAACACCTCAATCTCGACCTCCCCCGCAAGATGCAAATCGCCTTTTACCAGATCATTCAGGCCATCTCGGATCGCGAGGCAAGAGAGATGACAGTGGAGGACATCACTACTACCTTCCGCAGCACATATTACTTTGGAGGACCGAAGTACGAGGGAAGATTGGCACTCAGAAGCTTTTCTATTGCCACCGAGCCGTCACCAGAGCCTTCTGATGCCGATGAGGTTGCAGACGAACGCCGCCGGTTTGATGGCACGCTGTCTGTTGATGGCATGCTCCGAGTCATACGAGGAGATGGAAACGGGCCAATCTCTGCCCTGCTCGACGCTCTTCACAGCCATCTTGACATCGACCTGACTTTGCGCGAGTATTCCGAACATACCGTTGGTGAAGGCCAGACTGCCAAAGCAGCCTCGTACATCGAGCTTGTCGCCACTGCAAACAATGTCAAGGAGACACGTAGTGCTTCGCAGTCGTGGTGGGGTGTCGGTGTCGATTCCGACATTGCTGCGGCTGGTCTACGTGCAGTCCTCAGCGCTGTAAACAGCGCCATCGGTGACCGCCCCTTGCCCGAGCTGAAACTAAGCATCGGCTTTGATTCGACGTCTGGCCAAGCGGACGTGGCGAATGCGATCGTCAATTCGTTGAAGTTACAACTCCCTCGCCGGCTCCAAAGCGCGTTCTTTGAAGTCGTACAGCGTGTTGCCCGGGGATCAGATGGACAGATTTCCTACGAGGACTTGACCAAGTTATTCGAAGAGAGATATGGCTACGAGACTACCAAACCATACCGATTCGAGCTGAAATCGTTCGACCTTGCAAAGTCGGACGTCGCTGGACGTCGTCAAATTACGGCGGAGCTACTCGTCGACGGCGAAGTGCGGAGTGTTTCTGGGGAAGGGAATGGTCCATTGTCTGCTGCTGTGGCTGTGCTTCACAAACAAATCCAAGGCACTCTCCAGATCAGGGAGTATACCGAGCACTCGATAGGTGAGGGCGCCGATGTGAAGGCCGTCTCCTTCGTGGAGCTGGTTTATGAAGTTGAGGGGAGGAGTAAAGAGTCAGCCTGGGGTGTAGGCAGCGACCCCGACATTACCGCGTCTGGCTTACAGGCAGTTATGAAGGCTGCTGGCAGCCTGAATGTTGTGGACAAGAAAGAACAAGTGTAAGATATAACTTTCGAGTCTTGTGTATAGCGTGTGTGTACTACTAGGTAGTGGAAACTTGTCACAAAATGTCACGCTGCTGAAGGGCGAATGTTGCCGTTCTGGACGAGCTCGGTCGATCCTGTTACGCTCATGTCCAACTCAAGTCCACGCTCGCCGACGCGTCCATCCTCATCACGATACTTCCAGCCAGGCAGTCTCTCAGGCTCACAGCCATTTCTTAATATCCTTAACCCAATGAATCGAACATATCAAGGATACACGCAAGCCAACCAGTCTCCTGTGATGGAAGAGGAGACCGAGACCGAGACCGCAGAGGAACAAGACATCGAAGCAGGCCATGCGAGCCCGCGGCCCACCTCCCGTGCCAGGAACGCCTTCGTCAAGACGCAGAGTAGACGCAAGGTTTCATGGGAGAACGCCGACGTCTCGGAGATGAACCCTCTACGACCAAATATACGTCGCGAAGACAGGTCGTACGAGCAGGATATGTCCGACGACGAGGTCCCGCAGAGCTTTATGATCGAGGCATCTCGTTCGCCGCGCAAACCTTCGCCGTCCGGTGCGAGCAGTTCAAATAAGGGAAAGGTTCGTTCACAGCCGTTGCACTCGACCTCGGCGAGGTCCCTCCCACGGGAAGGTTACCCTTCACTCCCGGTATCAATACCCCCTCGACCGTCCGAGCTGGATGTCGATGTGCCACCGCAGTCCCCTTTAAACCAACCAACCTCTCCCAAACCTCTGCGCGGCCTAGATGCTTACGAACGTGCTCTTTGGAATTGGGTCAATGTTTACAATCTCGACGCATTCTTACAAGAGGTCTATCTTTACTATGAAGGGAAGGGAATCTATTCAATAGCCCTTGCCCGAGGGCTCAACATCCTGTCAGCACTTCTTGGTGTGTTCTACATGTCGAGGCTGACGGTGAGCACGCAGCACAGTCGGGTTTGTCATCGCCTTCTCGACATTCTTGTTAGGGTGTGTCGACTACAACCGTATAACCCGCGATAAAGTCGCCCATCTTTCTGAGGCTCTCATTGATCGCTGTGTTGCCAAGTCTGTTTTCCCATATCGCAGGTACACGACTTCTCTGACCCGATAATCCTAGGTTCTCCGGTGTGACCCTACTATTCTTCCTGCTCTTCACTGCATTTTACATCTGGCAAATCATATCATTTGCATTTGAAGTCGTACGCCTAGTGGATATGTACCGCTTCTACACCCATTTGCTTATCGTCTTGATTATCCGTGCAGGCCGATATTCAAACGATATCATGGCCTGAAGTAGTTCGTCGGATAGGTGCCATTCGCGAAGATAATCCCATCACGGCAATCTCCTCAGCTGCCAGCAATCATGCTGCAACGCCCGCCACGGCTTCTCTTGATGCCCACGACATTGCAAACCGTATCATGCGTCAAGAAAACTATCTAATCGCGTTATTTAACAAGGAGTTATTGAACCTCCGCGTGCCTTTACCCCCAGCATTGAAGAGGATTTTACATCGGGTTAGTGATGAGGGCAAAGGGAGAACTCTCACGAAAGTGTTAGAGTGGAATCTCAGGTTCTGTTTGATGGAGTATCTTTTTGACCCCCGAGGACGCGTCAGGAAGGTGTTTTTGAAGAATAAAAATCGTGCCACCCTGATTCAAGGGTACGTATGTTCATTGTGCGGTTTTTGCTTCTTGACGACTTAAGTTCCCGTAGTCTACGGCGGCGATTCGTTTTCATGGGCATACTAAATGCGATTTTCGCGCCGTTCATCGTCCTGTACATGATCATGTATTCATTCTTCCGGTATTTTGACGTACGTATCCCCACGTGAAGCTTTACAGAAAAACCTAACCCACTTTTCTGGGTAGGAATATCGCAGCAACCCTTCGTCGATCGGAAGTCGGCGCTATACACCATTCGCTCAATGGAAGTTCCGCGAATTCAACGAACTGTCTCACTTATTCGCTCGTAGACTGGATGAGTCTTATCCCTTGGCCAACATATACATTGGTCAATTCCCGAACGAGAAGATTGCAATAATCATGCGGTAGGTGTGCCATCCAAGGTGTTTCCACCTGTTGATTTTTGTCCTGCTAGTTTTGTTGCATTTGTTGCTGGGTCATTCGCCGCTGTGCTTGTCCTCGTTTCTGTGCTTGATCCCGAGTTGGCCATTCACTTTGAGGTCACGCCACATCGGACAGTCCTTTTCTACATCACAGTGTTCGCCTCCATACTTGGTGTCGCGCGAGGAATGATACCAGAAGAAAATAGAGTTTTTGACCCGGAGCTACTCATGACAGAAGTCATTCAGTTTACACACTACATGCCGGATGAGTGGAAGGACCAACTTCACTCAAAGCAGGTTAGCTGAGCAGATTTACTTCGTGTGTGACTTTTGATATTCACAGTCGCCGTCAGGTCCATCAAGAATTCGGGGAGCTGTTCACGCTCAAGGTTGTCAATTTCTTGCAGGAGATTGTTTCTGTGATTACAACGCCGTTCGTGTTATGGTTCTCTCTTCCACCTTGTGCACCTGCTATTATCGACTTCTTTCACGACTTTACGGTATGGGTTCCCGGTCGTGGATATATCTGCAGTTTTGCAGAATTCGACTTCAAGAGGCACGGGAATGTCAAGGTTCGTACATCTTTATCCCAAAATCACGACATATTAATAGGCTTCACTCAGTTTGGCGCGCCAACCAAAATTCAAGACGAAAGGATGCTTTCTCGGGAAGGGAAGATGGAGAAGAGTTTTCTGAACTTTAAAGCCGCCAATCCAGATTGGAATCCCTCCGATCCCACTGGTTCTCTTTACCTGACCCGCATTGCAGACTTGAGTGCTCGTCGGCGTGCCCTCACCGCTTCCAGAGCTGGTCTAGAAAACACCATCCTGCTGAACGATGGCAAGAAAGATCTCACAGAGCGCGCACAAGAATACGATCGTGCACTTCGACAAAGCCAGCATGTGGCCTTTCGACGGAGACATGCTGGTGGGGGAAGTGTAATCGCCAGTGGAGGTGGGGTCGCAGGGTCCACAGTCTGGCAGTCGGCTATAGCTGCATCTTCTATGGGCGGTCAGGGTATTGGGATGGCTCAGACAGCCGTGCTTGGTGACTCTCAAGGGAGTGTTCCAGCTCCCCCGGCACTGCCCCCTATACGAGACGACGATCGTGCTGTTGATGGAGGGGTGGATAGCGCGTTGGGTGACTCGTACGTGGATGGTAACGCCAACGGAACAAAACCATATGAGTCGCAACAAGAAGATGACGAGGAACTGGAGGATGGCGGCGTTATCGGGCTGCTGGCGCAAATTTATGCTACGAAGGGTCCGAGAGGACCCGTGCCTGCTATGTAGAGTGGTTGACATGTTGATAATGATACAAAAGGTCGTCGCATACATCAATTTGGACGTCGTATTGTTTAAATCGATAGACGGAAGAAATCGGCATTACTTAAAGGGTGCCATGCCTCTTTCTCTCCAGAATCTCTTGAACACGCTTAACCTTGCCTTTATTTCCTTCGCCAGGGACGATCTCTCGGTCTGTGCGGGTGCCAATACGAATGTCCGTTGCAATGCGAGACACGCCATTGGCGTGAACAGCCGCGTGGCAATCGTAGATGGCCCTGGTAACCTCTGACCACGGACCCTCTAGGTCCTAGTTAGTGGCGCGCCAACCATATGAACCTGGACACAAGCCTAAGTTGGTACCGTAGCCGCTGCAGAGGACGAGTCTTCAGTGACGCGCTTCGTCAGACCTGATAGGATTTCTGCTTACTGCATCTGCAGGAATCAAAGTCAGGGATATGCCGGAAAATGCGACGCACACAAACCTCAAACTTGAGCCCAGACTTTTCTAGTATGTCGTGACAGACTGCAATGTGCTCGGCAACCTGCGGGGCTGTGAATGTTGGGCCCGTGGAGGGAACACGCGCTTACGGATGGTTCATTTGTTCCGATTGGGATCAGACAAAAGTCTGGCGGGAGTGTGAGTGGCGTTCTGGGCGTGGTACGGTATGCTACCTGCGACAGCGTAGAGTTCTTGGTTTGTGCTGGACATGATGGACGGAAGAGGGCAGCTCACGTGCCGGTGTCGGCGCGTCCAACTCGAGTTCGTCCTCTGCCATGCCCTCCGCGTCTCTCCAGTCAAGAATCCAGGCGTTCGAGGCGCTGTCGTCCTCGCCGTCCGCCACGATGTCCACCCCTGCTCTCTCGCTGTCCGCCCCAACACCAGACAACCGCACGTCCAGTCTCCTCGAATCCCCGATTTCGCCCACCGCCAGCACATTCCATCCCATCGCGCCGTTCGTGGCTCCGGCTTCCTCCAGCAGATCGCGTTCACCATCACCATCGACACCGAGTCTCGCTTCACGGACCTCTTTGATTGACTTGAAGGACTGGATTGTCGAAGACGGCCCAGTTGAGCCGCCTTCTGCGTTTCGTCATTCACTCACTCCTGGCACCCGCAAGCTCAATGGCGTTCCAGAGTCGAGTAGAACTCCTTCTCCTTCAAGAAAGCCCACTTCACCTTATGGCATTTCGAATTCGTCGACACCCCTCATCAACTTCGATTCGCCCCAAAACTCTCGCCCTCCCCTTCCTCCGCGAAAACCATCCAATTCCGCTGATCGTGTCTCCACTCCACACTCAATATCCGCTGGCAGCGAAACGGGCGCCCAGTTGCACCCTCCAGGTCGTTCAGACTCTCAGGCGATCGAACATACCTACCCACCGGGCCCACACAATTTCGGCGCAGGTCGCGTGGCGCATGCTTCCGCATCCTCCATATCTTCTTTCCACTCTGTTTCCCTCTCATCAGATGGGAGCAATGTTGAAATTCATAGTCCCAAAATGAGCTCTAAACTACCCTCGTTCATCTCCGAAGTAGATAGCAGCGCCACAGATATCGACACCGCAAGTATCGCAGAATCATTTGAGAACGTTTCAACCCCATCCGCAGCCAGCCCCTCGACAGCCACCCATTTTGACTGGGAACAAGGCTTCGTCAAGTCACAGACCTCCAAGCTTGAGCCACCTGGTCTGCCTCATAGACCAAGTACGAAGCCCATCGTCCCACCGAAACCTCTCGCTCGCTCCGTTTCAGCGTCATCCTCTTCAACTGCAACCAGTACGAGAACGCGCCGCCCTCCACCTCCACCACCTCCTTATCAACCACGCTCCCGACCTTCTTCCTCCCGGGCGTCGGTCGTCTCCACCTCTGCATCTACGTCCGACCGGTCCTCTATTCTTAGCAACGCTACTACCACATCGCGGACGAGTATCAGCACGCGGAACAGCGCACAGTTTGGGAGTACTGTAAAATCTTCTTCTCTCCTCCGGCCGACCCCGGTCCCTCCTGCTACCCGATCACGATACGAGTCTCTCTTCGATAGTGCAGTGCAAGGTCGACGAAAAGCGGCAAAGAAGGCAGAGAAAACAAAACTACTCTCTCCACCGCCTCTCTCCACCAAGAAAGGCAGACAAGGGGCTGGATGGCGAGGTTTGTCGGTAGATCTGATCAATCCAGAAGATCACCCCGTCTTGTCTTCGGACAATGGACGTGAAGAAAGTGATGGCGACGAAGAAGAGGAGTCATCTTTAGTCACCTCCGAGGAGAAACTGAATGGACGCATCGTCAAGTATATATGGAATGCCTCACGCCTCAATCCCCAGAAGCTTAGGAGTATATGGTAAGAGCATAGATTGTAATGCTTCATTAGTCTCAGGTGGATGTCGTATTTGCAGGAACGACTGCGATCCGCACTGCAGTGGGTTCGTTGACCGCGACGCGTTCGTCAGAGGCATGTGGCGGATCGACGAAGAACTTCGGAGAGCTCAGTTGGCACGACGTACTTCGGCCCTCACTGCCGCCTCATCACAGCGCATCCCTCATCGCCCACTTCCGCCTCCTAGGCCACAAGGTACAGCGCAGTTGTTGATATAAGGGCAGATGCCATCCGACTTCATGGGATTGTCATACCCTGTTTCTGAATACCCTTTCGACACACGATTCATTGCAACCCTTTCTGCTGCTGTCAAGTAATTTATTACTATCCCTCTGTTACGCACTCCACCGATTTTGGGTACTTTAGAACGTCTGGTACATGGGTTGTCGGGTGAACAAGGCCGCTTGTGCTGTAGGCATTGCAACATAAATATTGGTAATATTTTTTGACATGATAAATGACACATTGATTGACTTCACACCTCCGGACTTCTCTCTCTATCCTTCTCGTCCCACATTTTGAACAGCACCTGCCCGAGCGATTTACCTAGAGCGTAAGCTAGAGGTACAGGGACAGCATTGCCAATTTGGCGAAGTTGCTGAACATCGTTGATTTAAGCAATGTAGCATGATGCACAGAAACGGGGCCACGTACATCTGCTACAATTTTTGGCGGAGCATCATTAACAGACAAGAATTCATAATGGTCGGGGAATCCTTGGGCTCGAGCGCACTCTTGAACGGTGAGAATCCGTTTTTGCTGACAACTCGTTATATCGCCTGTTTTCTTTTTCCAACAGAGGGCACTCACGGACGGGTGAAGGACCGTACCGCCCTTGTTGTTTGGTGCTGCAGTGGTCAACGCAGTTGCGAACACATGCTCACCATCTAGGCGCTTGTAAAGAGCTGCGAGGGAATGAAGTAGAAGCAGCGACCTAGACGTTCAATACATACATGCATACTTCGTCTCTGCCTCCTTTCGTTTTGCAAGTTCCATCCGCAGCTTTGCTGGCAGACCTTGAGAGCATTTGAGTGAACATCCCCTTAGTAGTACTTATAGCCATCGACTTACTGAATTGATTTGCTCCAGCGACAAGCGGTACAGCGCAGACACTGGAAATTTGAACAACGATCGGTGGTATCCCTGAACATTGGGTATTTACCGTTCTGCGATGTTGGCACGCCATCGCCTCGTGTAGTGGTATTTCAAGTCTTGACTGATACTTCCGTCTCGGCGTTGACGCATCCACTTTTGATACCGTGTCAGCGGTTCGGAGATATGTTTGCGTGACTGTGAAAATCCAACAAAGGAAGGCTTGGAAACTTCGAGGGGAGAAAAGGCTGGGATTTTAAGGACATCCTTGCGTTCTCGGGCTTCCCTCTTGTCCTCCGCTGTAGCCTTCATGGTGACATGTGGATTAATCCTGGATACCAAAGTTCTCAGTCACGGATGATCCAAGCGCGCAAAAGTACAAACCAGTCGAAAGGAGGCTAGTGACAACACCGTTAATGTGAGAACGAGCCACAGACCATATTGATCAATGAACACATGCCAAGTCTCCGATCGCTTCATCGATAGTGACAAAATGCAGTGGTGCGGACCGATCGTCGTCTAAACCACCCTCACACTTGTCTCGTATGATAGGAGGTAAAACAGAGCTCGTTGGCAGTCCAGCACGGATCAATTTTATTGGGGAGCAATGTGTCGGAATCGGCCATTCCGGCATCAGCACATCATAACGTGCTCCCCAAAAAATGACTCGCTTGCGGCATTGGGGTGCACCATACTGGGCAGCTTGGAGGACGGCAAATTTGGACTGGTATCTGTGTGTCGTCAAACGGTATCTAAATGGATAGGAAACGGATGGCCAACGCACCCGATAGAGGCCAAAGCACGCTGAATCAATTTCACAGCTGCAAACTGTATGCCATTCTTCCTCGAAGTGGTCTTTTGGCTGTGACACAAAATTCCAAAGACATTTTCGAGGAGTAGATACATCGGCCGGTAAAACTCGACGTAAGCTAGCATGTTGCACATGAGTGTACTCCTATACAGCAACACATGAGATCACCAAGGATTGACGGAAAAATGGGCACCTACCGTATATCGAATTCTTTCTGTTAAATCAAGTCGTCAGGTAAGGTTATCTCATGTATTCCTCATCTCACCTTGTTGTGATTCATAAGTGAAAAGCTCTGACATGGAGGACCTAGCAACCTCTATTTACTCATGCTCGGGCACGGAGAGCATAGATCACGAACCACCATAAATAAAGTCCACATCACCTGGCTTTGGCATCGGGGGTAGTGGTTTCTTATCATCTAATGAGAGGAGCGGTCTTGGTTTCTTGGTTTCTAGGGTATCGATTGCGTGCTGGAGACATAGATTGGTGCATTGATTGTAAACGATGGTTTCTGGATGATTGCGCCTGCACAGGAAAACTGTAAGTCTTACAAGGACGAGGCGTAAACTAATTTTTACCCGTAGGTTCGTGCTGCACTGGGCGAAAATTCGATCGCCCATCGAGTCTCCACAAAGCCGGACAAATCAAAGCCGGTCCCAAGACCACCAGCTCCTGCAGTCCATGGATCGGTATTGACAGTGAAACATGCATGCAAGCAAAGTCTTACCACTGAACAATTCCAACCCGCGCAGAGGGCCATTTCTTTGGAGCAGTAGAGTCTGCCGTTCCAAAAGTTCCTCCCTTTCTTCACGACACTTCCCGCAGGCTTTGAATTCGTTTCCTGGCCAATCTTGGAGATCGTCAAGGGACTTGGGTATCAACGTGCAGGCTTGTTGATTGACATAGTAGTGATCATCGTGTTTCGCCCATTCCTCAACTGCATCGGCGTCACGCTTATGAGCTACGTAACATTGGCCCTGCAAATCTTCATCGTGCACAATCTCCACCTCATCTGTATTGAAAAGTCTACGCTGTATGGATGATTAACAAAGCATAACCCCCGTTTAAGGAGGGACCCACGTCATCAGAGGGCAGGATGCTGTGCTTGCCTTCCACTTTTACTCTCCTCACCACATCGTCATACCTCCCGAATAGCCGGACTGTCACTTCGATTGGAACCTTCATTGCCTTTAACTTTATGATCTGACCAATTTTGTATACGGAGTGTGCTTCTTTACGTTTGATGTAGACGAAATCGTAGAGGTGGTACGAAAATTCGTGTTGCGCGAATCCCCCGCCAGGGAGAGGACGAGGATGGGCGATGCTCGATTTCATTGCTTGAAAGCCACAGGAGAGACACTGTTGATGGGTTTCACAATGGGCGAAGGCACGCATTCTTTGTTCCTCGGAAAGCGAAATAAAGGAAGCGTCTGCACTGTTGTACAACAAGCTGATATGGCGATGTTAGAGAACGAGTGGACGAAGGTGTAAAATATCGTACCTAGTGAAGAAGTCATTCTCTTCCGATGCGTTCCCATCAATTGGCTCGGGAGCATCTGGGTCAAGCTCACGGACATTGCATTTTTGTGATATCGCGTCAATGTGAATATCTTCACAGTCTGTTAACATTAGATAGAGAGCCTGAGAATGCCCCAGCTCCTGAAGAAGTGTCTTTGAGCTGTGGGTGAACCACTGGCCGTGGAACATTTTGTGACCTCGCTTGTCCTCGAAAAGATAGTATATACGGCAGAACCTGGGCATGTTGAGTTGATGAAGTGGATTGAATACGGGTGGCCGGCTTACCAACGAGAATTGGCAAGTGAGTTTGGTGACTGAGCAGGCTCATGGGTGTAGCTCTTTGCGCGAGCTTTGTTCTCATCTATGCCAGGCTCGACCATAACGGTATCGCCAATCTAAGAGCGAGATGAACAAGAGGAAAGGTGGGAGGACTGACAGACGCACAGAATAAACAACACCGTCGACGCAAACTGATTGATAATAACCCGGGTGTTCTGTGGGAAGGCCCCATTTGACAGAATTGGGGTTCGCAAGGTGGACGAGAGAGGGGTGAACAGGCTGTAGCGCATCCATGTCGATGTCGTCCTGGATAGGGATGTTCGCGAGCTTTATGTTTTGTTCGAAAAGCAACTTTGTGACGCGAGCAACGACCGTTGTGACGACAGTTTGGTTGCGGTGTTCGAGGACTTGGAGTTCCATGTTACTCGAGGAGAGACGTGACTGTGAGCGAGAACGAGACGAGCTAGATGACTTGGACGCGGGTTCGAACTCGTATGAGATCTGATGACCAAAGAGGGTGCGGAACAAAGGGGTACGACGGATGTTAACGTGCTCAATTGCCTGGAGGTCGCCAAGCATAGCCAGCAGATATGATTTCTGTACAAGGGAGGTGAGGGAAGCAAGCAGGTTGTGGAAGATACATACGACATCTTCCGACTCGACATCGTCTTTTGTAATGCTCCTGCCAAGGATTTCGAGGGAAACTGCGATGTCTTCATCAGAAGCAGGGGAGACATCGAGAGAGCGAATGAAATCATCGTAGCTGAGCCTTGGACGCGAAATGGCGGAGGAGACGACAAGGTGGAGGACACGGTGCTTGAGCCAAAAGCCGGTATAGAAAGGCTTGTACAGCGGCGAGGGGACGTCGAGGATATACCAAGCATACTGGGTGAGGATGTAGATATTGCTGTGGGGGATGAGAGAAAGTGCGGGGGAAAAGAGAACAAGTACCTGTCGAGACGGCGGTGGCACTTTTTGAGGTCGTGGAAGGAGAACCTCTTGATGGGTGTCAACTTGAGCCGCTGGATGCGGTCCTCGGCGGCTGGGTCGCCGTCGTCGCTATTTTTGTGTAATTGTTCTGTGTCCTCTTGGCCATTATCGTCGTTGTCATCGTTGTCGTTGTCGTCGTCGTCGTCGTCGTTGTCTATCCAAGCCTTGACACAGCCGGCGGCAGAGAAGGAGAGACTGGGAGTGTGGGAGAGGTCGAGGAGGCGAGCGACGGGGACGAGCTCGAGGGAGCTGTGGTCGTATATAGCAAAGTCGGTGAGGACACGGACGGGGACGTCGTTGTCGCGGTCGTTGTCGAGGGGGTCTGTCTCGCCGATGATCTGGACGTCAGGGCCCTCTGGGAACTCGTGCTCGGCTGGGACATGGCAGGTGTGTGCCCTGCGGGGGGGCGGCGGCGGGGTGCGCGCGCCGTCGCTGTCTGACGCGGGGGAGAGCGAGCGACGCGTGCGCTTTCTCGCGACGGGCATTGTTGAAAGGGTGGCTTTCCGAAAGAGGCAGGTCAAGTCGTTCACTCGACTCGTGACACGTGATCGCCGCCCTTGTGCTGATGCCACCCCGACACCCGCTCGTCGTCGCCCTCGCCGCCCTCGCCGCCCTTGTCGCCGCCAGCACCGTCCCCGCCAGGCGCGATCACCTGACGTTCGACTACTTCCTTCTCGACCACAACCCCGCCCACCCCGCCCCCTCCCTCGCCGAGTGCATCTCCGAGCTCGGCCCTGCCCTCGAGCTCGTCGGCCAGGTCGGCGACCTCCCCAACGCATGGCTCCTTCGTGCCCCAAAGCACACCCCTCCACACCGCCACCCCGTTCTTGCCCGCTACGATGCCGTCCGCGCACAAGCCGCCATCCAGCCCCGCGATGGCCGTGCCCGCCGCTTCCTCGCCGCCATCAACCTGCTCGAGCACCAGCGCCCACGTCAGCGGACTAAACGTGCCCCGCCCCCCATCACTCCAGATGTCTCCGCCGCCGCCATTGGTGCCCGTCTTGGCGTCACAGACCCTCTCTTCACACAGCAATGGCACATCGTGAACGAGGAGTTCCCCCAACACATGATGAACGTCACCGGTCTCTGGGAGATCGGCATCACCGGTCATGGCGTCATCGCCTCCCTTGTCGACGACGGCCTCGATTACGAAAGCATGGACCTTGCCGACAACTTTGTACGTCTTCCTGCCCTTTGCGCCTCAATCACGCTTCATTCCTCATAGGACGCCGAGCATTCCTACGACTTCAACGATCACACTCCCCTCCCTAAACCCATCCTTGCCGATGACCGCCACGGCACCCGCTGCGCCGGCCAGATCGCGGCTGCGAAGAATGACGTCTGCGGTGTCGGCCTTGCCTATGAAGCAAAGGTAGCAGGCGTGCGCATTCTCTCTGGCCCAATCACCGACGTTGACGAGGCCGCGGCACTCAACTACGGCTTCCAGGATGTCGACATTTACTCCTGCAGTTGGGGGCCCCCAGATGACGGCAAGTCCATGGAAGGTCCAAGCTACATCATTCACAAGGCCTTCCTCAACGGCATACAGAACGGAAGACACGGAAAAGGGTCCATATTCGTCTTCGCCAGTGGCAATGGCGCCATGTCCAGTGACCAGTGCAACTTTGACGGCTATACCAACAGTATCTACTCCGTCACCGTTTCTGCCGTAGATTACAAGGGCCTCCACCCTTACTACTCAGAACCTTGTGCGGCCAACTTGGTGGTTGCGTATAGCTCAGGCAGTGGAAAGAACATCGTTCGTACAGCCTTTGCCTCCCTCCCACCTTCTCTCACCCCTCTTCCAGGTTACCACTGATGTGGGTGAAAACACTTGTTCGTCCAGCCATGGTGGCACTTCCGCTGCTGCGCCAAACGCAGCAGGGGTCTTCGCCCTCGCTCTCCAAGTCCGGTCAGTCCATTTTCGCGTCTGCTTACTTGTCTGACACCGTTCCACAAGACCTGAGCTCACTTGGCGCGACATCCAGCATCTTTGCGTTCAATCGGCCCAAATGATCAACCCCGAAGACCCGGATTGGGAAAAAACGGCCTCGGGCAGGCCATTCAGTTATAAATACGGGTACGGTCAGCTCAGCGCGTACACCTTTGTCACAGCCGCACAGAACTGGGAACTTGTCAAGCCCCAAGCTTGGTTCCATCCATCTGCGACCCAGCTCAATAACGGTTCCTTATCAGACCCCGAAGGCACCATGACCGGAGGTGTGCCCATCGCGCCAGGTGGGGTTAATAGCACATTCACTCTCACAAACGATATGTTGCTCGAGCATAACTTCGAAGAACTCGAACACTTGACCATTACTGTCTGGATTTCCCATTCTAAGCGAGGTGACGTGGAAGTGGAACTCGTCAGTCCAAACGGCATAAGGAGTGTCTTGGCTGCAGTACGCAAGCATGATTATGCAACTACCGGATTCAATGGTTGGCGGTTCATGACTGTCAAACACTGGTATGTTTCTTTTATCTTTGCAACTCAGTCGTTCACTCCCATAAAAGGGGTGAGAACCCGGTCGGCGACTGGACCATCAGGGTATCTGATCAGTCGGACGCAAAGCACAATGGAGCATTCCATGGTTGGCGACTTATGTTCTGGGGTTCCACCATTGATCCCGCCCAAGCCAAGACGTACGTCCTCCCTACCAACGATGCGATCCTCCCTTCTGCGGAAGAATCAGAGTCAGTTGAAGACCCCACCCCTGCTACTAAAACACATCCAAAACCCACATCGGCCCTTCCAAGCGATCACGACACCGCGGAAGGCGAGGCTGACCGTCCCGCATTCCCTGGGTCCTCTCCGACACCCAGCATGACCCCCACTCCTGACGAAGGCTGGTTCTCCAGCATGTCCAACCTCGTCTCTAACTCCAAGTGGTTCTTTGTCGCTATCGGTGCTGTGGTTCTCTTTGCTGTTGGAACTGGCATCTTCTTCTGGAGAAGACGCGCAAAGCGCCGCGCTGCGTATTCGTCCCTTGCGGATGGCGACCTTCCGATGAGTTCTGTTTCTAGAGGTGGAGAACGCCCGAGACCGAGGGCAAAGGAGTTGTATGACGCATTTGGAGAAGTATCTGATGACGACGAAGACGCGGACGAACAAACTATGCTCCACCCTGGCCGCTCTTTCGATGACCATCAAGAGGCAAGGTTGGGTTTTCATTCCGAATTTTTGAATGACGATGATTCCGCCGCCACAGAGCCAACACCGAGGTATCGAGATGACCCTCAACCGCACGAGGAGGGACCAGCAAGTCCCGGGAGTGGTAGTGGGTCTAGTTGGGAACATGCTTCTCAAGAACACACGGGATAGAGCGACATGTATTTATGGACATATTCCTGCATATATCAACCGGAGGGAGTGGCTACAAAGTGACAGTACAATCGAAAGCACAGCACAGAAGCAAGAATGAATGAGAAATCTTTCGTTAGACATTGATGAAACGCAGCTTCGAGCCATTTGCTACGCGTGCCCAGACGTCTATGGATTCGTACTACACACGGAGATAGTGAGCGACACACTATATAAACGGGAACGCCAACTCACCTCAGCGATGGTATCGTTCAGTTGCGCCTCAGTATACCCAGCACCCAGCACCCTAGATCGCACATCAATGAGGGCCAACTCTCCGTCGTTGTCGTCTTCGCTCGAGTCGACATCCATATCGCGTTCGCCCCCGGGCCCTTTGCCCAACTTGCGCTGTCTCTTTCTTCGTTTGCCGCCACCTTCTCCAGCCATATTCTTGACAAGTCGAAAGATCTGGCTAATGACCGATCGGTCGGGTTCATACTCTTTATCTTCATCGTCTTCGAGACTCTCCTTGCTGCACTCCATCAAACGAAGAGCCTCGTCGACGTCACCATGTTCCACGATGTCTGCGAATCGGAGACGTGCAAGTGCTTGAGAAAGGCGGAGCACGCCAAGTAGTGTACGTGCCGAAGTGTAAGTATGTGACTTCTTCTGGACCGTTTCCTCTTTCGAGAGCTTGCGCAAACGCACATAAGAGTCTACGATATAGTTCGAGACTGTGGGGGGGACGACAGGGCGCTTGAGGCGTGCTTGCGCAATATAATGTCTGTTTCTGTGCATCAATGATATGTATGCCGAGACGATGACCACTGACCTCATCAAAGAAGGATCAATGACATCGTACTCAAGCTTGGGGTGAGTGTTGTGCATGTGCACGTGCGTGACGTGCTGAGCTAACCGCTCGTCGTCTTCACGCGTTGGCTTGTCGAGAATCAAAAAAAGGAGATCAAAACGCGACAGGAGTGCCGCAGGCAAGTTGATGTTTTCCACAGGAGACACTTTTGGGTTGTAGCGTCCATAGAGCGGATTCGCAGCGGCGAGAATGGATGTTCGAGCATTAAGAGTGGTTGAGATGCCGGCTTTGGAGATAGAGATCGTTTGTTGTTCCATCACCTCGTGGATGGCGGTTCGATCAGTTTCTTCCATTTTGTCAAACTCATCGATGCAACAGATTCCGTTATCAGCCAACACAAGAGCACCCCCCTCTGGACCCTTTGTTGTCAGTATGTAGACCGTTTCTCACGAACAAGTCACTTACCAAGCACCATTTCATCGGTGACGGGATCTCGCATAACAGCAGCTGTGAGACCGACGCCAGAGGAACCCTTGCCTGTGGTATACACACCACGTGGGGCAACCTTTGAAATATACTTGAGCAGTTGTGACTTGGCAACACCGGGGTCACCCATGAGACAGATGTTGATGTCTCCACGAATCTTCATTCCGTCACCCATGGTTTTCGTGACTCCTCCTACCAGCAACAGGAGGAGTGCCTTCTTCACGTCTTGGTGTCCATAAATCTCTGGAGCGATGCTTTGAGCGAGCTTGTTATATAACGCGGGGTCCCGTTGCATATCAGCGATCTGTGTCTGTATCTGTGGTGTCATTTCCATGTCGCTATACTGTTTCTTCAGTTGATGGATATGTTGCACTTCCAAGTATGTATCCGTGAGCAGCCCTGCCCGAATGGCCTGGTATCCGGTGTATGGTATTGGAAGGAAAATGCCTCCAAGATGAACCACATCTCCGGGATTCATCATGCGAACGAGATTACCGTTCAAATGAACAGTCATTGATCTAGGAATGTGACCGACTGGAACTTGGTCTGCCTGCGAAATTTTGAGAAATAGGTTGAAAAGAGCAGAGAAGTGGGCCAAACCATTTCCTGGATTTTTACCTCCTGGAACGGGCTGAAACGACAGGCGCGCGTCTGCATGTGTAGAGACCCGCGGATGCCGTTCTTTTTGCATTCATTCTCGTTCTGACAATCGGTGATTGGGGAAAACGTCTTGCTGGAGATTTGTTGAAACGTTTCTGAACCACACACGTCACACGTGTAGGCATTGACGAGAAGGAGAGGTTTCACTTCTGAGACGCGAGTGACAATTCCACGGACAGTAATCAGCCGCCCCAAGTGAGCGCCCTTGACATCACGGACTGCCAGAGCAATGTCCGATCGCAGAGGCTGAAAGTAGATATTACTGCAGTGATGATTAGTGCGGTACACGCCATACGGTGTCGATGACACGCACTACCGCCGTAAGAGATGGTCAGGGAAGCCGTCCTGAATTCCTTCAGTTTGCTCGTTCCGCTCACGTCGCTGGTGCAGGATAACATCAATAACTTCGTCATGTTCACTTATGTCCTTGGTTGGGGTTGGAACAAGTTTGTCAATGGCTTCGCAGAATAGCTGGGCATAGCGCCGGGTATTATTTTGGATACGGGCGACAGACTCGGAAACGGTTTTCTCGTGCTTCAGCGGAAGATAATAGTTAGATTAGATAAGTGGCCAATAAATGAGCCCAAATTCTCACTTGATGGATATCTTCGAGGTCAATGGTTAGCATCTGCTGCTCGCGGTTCGCAATTCGTTGCTTCAATTCCAGACATCAAGATGGGGTGAGACTCTGGGCTGGGAAAAGCATACCAACTGCTCCATATACTTGAGTCCCTTTGTCCTAGAACCATCGTGATCCTCCTCCTCTTCGTCATTCAGTGCAATATTAGCGAAATCTCGATCCAAGTCCTTGTCATGGCTAGCATATGTTGAAAGGAAGTTACGAATTTTATCTGTGACAAATGAGTAGATGGCAATGCTTTGATGATTCACGCACCCAACTCCTCGTCGTAGTTCACATTTATCTTGACGACTGGCAAAGACATGTTAGTAGTGATAGTAGTTCGTGTGCATGTTCTGTCGCGCCCCGTCAGAACGCGTCTGTCACAAAACGGTCACAGTGTAACGGGGTATTTCTAGTCACGTGTGTCTGCAATGGGCGCGTTTTAGTTCAAGTTTCCCGATGGATGCCAGCTTTGAGGACGCGAACTTCACCTGCCAATCACATCGATGGGAGCAATCACTTGCATGTATATCTTTCTGTCAGCCTTCAGGTATGCAGGTCGGCCACGTGTCTAAAGAGATGGAGACGCTTGAGCGGTCAGACTAGTCACCTGGACGATTCCGAGTCTGATGATTGATCCCCAGGCGGCGGCGGAAAATAGACTCTTATCTTCGTACCCAGGTCTTCTCACCGGCCCACATGGCTCGCGGCTCAGGAGGACCCGGCGTGGTTACTAGCATGTTGTCTCCACCAAAATTTCCGCGATACTCAAACAGACCCCACACGCTTCTGGGCGTTCCGGTTTGGGCGTTTGCAATATCGTTTGGCGGTACAATGTTGAATTTCCGTACTTTCAAACGTTTTCATGACTGACACGCAGTTGTTCCACGAGTTCGTGGAAATGGGGATGGGCACCTTCGCATCTCCTTCGGTCAGTCATGATATGAGTTAGGAAATTGCCACATGCTTATCCTGTTCACTATCGATCGTCGTCAAATCCCCGTTCATCCTATTCAATTTAAGGGGGAAAAAAGGTGAGCCTGGACTTGGGCTCGATTAACATAATTATCAACACTAGCGTTGACTGAGCAATGTGCTGCTACAGAAGTCGCCTCCATGTCTAGACCCAAAGCTACGGTCAAGTGTGAGAACGTCGTACGGCAAGACATATTCCGCGAAGACTCAGTTACAGAATCTGACAAGGTTTCCGTCGGTTTGGTCGGTCTTCCGAGCGATATCACTCCGGAGATTGTATTCAATGTGGCACTCAGGCTTGAGGCTTATGATTAAGCGGTCTGTCTGTGGAGAAATCCCAATGCTCTATTCGAGTTCTTCAAAACCCCTGGGGTGTCCCGTTCTTCTATTACCGCGGCCACTGGCATATTATGCTTCCGCTCATGCAGGTCTGGCATGGGTTGGCATCAACTCTCATGGAAATCTGGAAATCTGTCCCGTCAGCGCTATTTGCATCTGTTTCAGGAGGTAAACCAGCTTACTTTTTGCCACCTACCGGAACTCGCAGTTGGTGGAACCTGAAGGTGGTGAGCCCAAGTGTTTGAGGTGTTTACCCCAAAGCGTCAACGCGGTGCTGCATACCGCTCTGCACTGTGCGTTGCTCGGGAGCGGATGCCATGGCCCTTATGGCCTACAAATGAAGTAGATTTATCCATACTCATCCGGAATCAGCGCTACTAGAAGATTTTCGATTAATCGGAGAGTTCAATATAATTGCTCAACACGTACCCGACCAAGCCGTAGACTAGGTAATGATACCGCCGCGGGGAACCTTTATTCCCATCGGGGAGCATGCCAAGGGTATTTTCCTCCATCGACATGGGTCGGGAGCGTCTTTGTAGTTCCTCCAATTCCCGCAAGTCTATATGGGCTGCGAACTCATACCTGAAGATCTTGTGTGTTGATAAAATGAAGCAATTTGTTCTTATACGTTGGCCAATCTGGTTTGCCGTCTCGGTTCCTTTGCTATATTTACACGAGTCGTACTATACTAAATTACATCCCCATGTGAACCTGAGCACGAATCATAGTTCAGTCCCTTTTGTGGGGATGCAATCAAGAAGACTATATCCTCTCTCGTCACCGACATTCCAACTTTCAACAGTGAATATCATCAGCGGCGACTCGATGACTTCATGTTCATTTCTCGACCAAGCCACATGGACGTCTCTCAAGTTACCCAAAATGGGATCGAGTTTCGCGAGGAACTTGCGGAATGCCACTTGATCGCAACGAAAGTCGGTTGGATCGACACCTTGCAACAACGTGCACTGATACGATATTGACATGGCATTACATCAATTTTACACCGACAACAAAGAACACACACCTCTTTCCCCGATAGAGACACGATGAGTTCACTGCCTTGCTCGTCTTGAAGTAGAACATACAAGCGGTAAAACCATTTGCAATGTGTCTCCATCATGTCATCACAACGCGGGCACTGTTGGAAGGAAGGCGGGGGACTACGAATGGGATGAACATATTTAGGTACCCGCGAACCCAGAATGGTCACCTTGATTCACACTGAGTACATCGTAAGACGCACGCATCCTCAAGAGAGAAGGGAAAGAAATCCATGGCGCGAGCTAACACTCTGAACGCATCAGGAGCAGGCCTCGCGAGTACTTCCTGTAAAGTGGTATTGTCCAAAAGAGTCGACGATTGTTTGAGCAGCCCAGGAGCCTCTCCATGCAGCGTCGTCGGACCATTCAGTGTGTTTTCTCTTTTCCATTTTTCCTTGTTCCTATATCCATATCTGAGCAAAGCCAGCCAGCCATTAGAAATGTACCGACCCCTGCAACGTCTGGGCATAGTGGCTTGACAAGTCGTGTAAGGAGAGGATAAGTGTATCCTCCCCCCCCAAGCACCCATACATACCAGGTGCATTCGAGCGTTTGATACGCAGATTGTGGATGGTGTACATGGCACTAGGCCTAAGGTCTAATGAAATCTTGGCTTGCGTGTCGTCCAACTTTATCTTCAACGCGCGGTGTTCAAGATTGTACGCCCAATCAGCTGTTGAAACGGCGGTTGGAAGGTCAGGGTTATATGTGTAATCGGTGACGTATATAAAATGCCCGTCTCGCGAGTTAAGGTCGTTGTGGAGCAGCTACCAGGAACATGGTGGGTATGCAAATAATTGTTAAAGATGGAATACCTCGACAACGCAAGTGAGGAAACTCGTACTCCCGTCCACATCTTGAAGGAGCATTTGGGGGAAAGTATTCAAAGACGCCGGTCCCGAGGTAAGGCCAGAGCCATGCAACTCGAACTCTTTCTTTCTCCTGAAGTGGGTGTCAGCTTGATCTCTATCGTGCTCAGCGTGAGACACTGACGCTAAAAGAGCTCGGAGATGGGGCTGTGCCTCGAGGTTCGTCTCATCTAGTTGAGCAACCTTTTCGGCGAGCTGCATCGTGCCTTCCATGTAATGGCTAGGATTCCACCTTGCCCGTACGTTGTGCAAGTACCAGTATTCGCCACGATTCATCGTCTTTGCGATGTTCCTTGCGTCATCCCACATGTCGCACTGCAAAACACGATCATGCAACTCAGGTGGACACCAAGTGGCTTGCACGGGGCGAACCAAAGCGCTGGCCGTGTAATCTGTGACATAGACAGTGGTCGCACTGCCGTGATTGTTGAATTTTTGTAGTACCTTTCAACGAAATATTGAAGACTGATTCAACCAAGATATAATTTGCTCACCTCAACAGTACAATCGAAAAAACCCCGGGGAGGGCGATCGGGTGCAGCTTCAGAAATCAGCAGATGCTGCCTGGGAGCTGCTGGGCACGCCACTATAGACACGTTCTGTCCTTCAAGTTCGTGTCTCGCCTTCCACCACTCTCCAATTTGCCGACAATATTCAAGTTCAATACTGTCCTGGAATGGTTCCCAGTATGGAGAGAATTCGTAACCCATCCCATCATCGATTAATTCTTTCTCAGGAACACTACCTTTGTTGGGAGGTCGAGTAGAGTGTTCGAGTGGATCGTAAACAGCCCAGCGCAACTTGTCATTGTACCCCGTAGCTGTCACGGCGCCATTGAACTCGACAACCTATGGTGTGTGAAGTTATCGTGAATCAGCGCAAACCATTTAAATCACGGTGTCGTCGCGGACCTTAAGTTTACGTAGAATAACGATGTCATCCTTCTGCACCTGCGGCAGCCACTCTATATATTTCTTTTGAAAACAGTTCACTCTGATACTCTGTTGTCGTGAATCGACTGTGGACGGATCGACGAGGGTAAAGGAGCGACTCCATTCTAGAAGAAATGGTAAGATCTGACATACAGAACGTATGATTGACCAACCATTCATCCTTGTCTTTTTATCCGGGTTCACGAGGGTCACAATTCCGATAATATTAACCATGGAATGATCTTTTTGAAGATCACCGAGGGCAGTGAAAACGTCACCCTAGCATTTAGAATGCGAAGTTAACACCCAGTAATATGGCTATCGAGTGACGAACTCTTTGCGTGCGAACCCCTGCCTTCAGCCGGAGGGCAGGGACGTCGGCCGCTCCAGGGTTGGTCATCAAATTGTTTTCGCGCGAAAGGCCGATCCCGCTATCCTCCCGGACAGAGGCTTCTCTGTTAGTGTGTCCGAAAACTTGATGGAGCCTTGGATTGCTGTCAGATTCATTGGTCAGGGAGCCGTGAATTGAAGTTTGAGGTTGTTCGTGGCAAGGGGTAACGACATCAGCTGGACGTGGTCTATCTGTATTATTCGCTAGTTGATTATGGAAGGACTGCTTCTCCTTCTGCAGCTTTCGTTTCTTTCGTTGCCTGGTCTTCCCGGAGCGACCGGATCTTTCGGTGCTAAGCTGCTGAGCAGATGGTATCAACTGGGCGGTAGCTGCGCCGTCTACGATTGCAATCAACGGGGGAGGGGGCTGCTTCGCTTTAACGCCTTCATCACGACAACTGGTGACGTCTCTTCGTGGAGGGTTCAGCGTAGGCGGGTAAGTTACTGTCGGGACAGAACCATGATGGACCTCGGACACGTCAATTGTGACCGCGTCAGAGACAGTGTGAACCATGCCAGGGTTGTACCATTCATCTGTGTTCTCTGTATGCTCGAAAACAGACATTAGTTAACGGTCGCCAGGCTCGCTGGGGATACAATTACCCTCCCATGTGTCAACGGTTTTGCCTGCATTAGCGCCAGTCAGGTACTTCAGGGCTACACCATTGGGAAACCGGAGGA
>Ga0307508_10001220_pt1 | contig 29400 bp, 33 predicted proteins | sample 9_EM_MG_FD_203089 | JGI IMG/M metagenome (GOLD analysis project Ga0307508, IMG submission 203089) | Populus trichocarpa ectomycorrhiza microbial communities from riparian zone in the Pacific Northwest, United States - 9_EM | ecosystem: Host-associated > Plants > Roots > Unclassified | place...
AGCTCCGAACCTAACCTCCTGCCAAGACGCTAACTAAGCCACTTCCACGTGATCACCTGTGCCACAGGCACTGTGGCGCCGCCACAGGCCCCCCTCCTAGGTCCGAACATACCATGCGAGGACATAGTTCCTCTCCCTCCAGAAAAAAAAAAAAAAAAAAAAAAAAAAGCGCTCAATCCCGTCGCCAACCATTATCCCTCCAAACAACAACGCAATCATCATCAACTTTTCCGCCATAAACAAAACAACCATTAAACAAAGACAATAAAGGAGAAAAGAAAGAGAAACAAACTTCCGCTATCCTCTTTCCCACAGTAACAAATACCAACTAAAACAGGCCAGCCTGTACCATAACTTTGTCCTCCTTGCGCGGCTCCACCCCGATAGGCTTTAGGTTCCACTCCCTCTCGATATACGGCTTAAGCCTATTGCCGTTAACAGGGTTGCGGAGGAGTCCAGGGGTCTTCTTTCCGGTAAACTTAGGATCGGATCGGATTCAGTAAACGCCTTTGTCCCAGACTTCCCACACCTGAAAGGGGCCTGTCCAGCGGAGGGCGAAAGCCAGGCAGAGTTCTTTGCCATCGTACTTGGTTTCGCGAAGCCATACCCAGTCGCCAACATGGAAGCCATCCGCGTCCGTATCCGGTACCTTAGCAGGTTCGCATTTCTCCGCGCGCAGCCCTGAGATCATATCCGAAATGAACCTCAAGCGCCTTGCCACCAGCTCCCGGTGAAGTTCAGTCGAGTCCGGAATGACCGTTGAGTCGTCCCCGACGTCCAGTGGGAGGCGGATGTTGGAGCCAAACACCAAGAAAGCCGGACTGACCCGTGTCGTTGAGTGAGCAGTGCACCTGTACGCCCAGAGTACTGCTGCCAGGCATCCGGTCCACGGTGCCTTTCCGTCCTTCATGCCGATATCCTCAACCGCTTTCTTCAAGCTCGTCTTGATCGTACCCACAACCCGCTCGACACAACCGTTGCTCTGAGGATAGTATGGCGTGGATCGCTTGTGGTGGATTTTCAGGATCGTGTTGAGATTGTCGATTATCTCGTTGATGAAATGCAATCCGTTGTCCGATTGTAGCGATTCAGGCGTCCCATAGCGGCAGACTATGTCCTCATATATAAAGGTAGCTGCCGATGCGGCATCAGCATTGCGGACGGCCTTGGCTTCGACCCATCGTGATAAGAAATCAACCGCTAGGATGACGTATTTGCTGCCAGTATGAGTGTCCTCCGGAAAGGGGCCAGTGAAGTCCACGCTCCAATGGGAAAACACATCCACTCCTCGGGGAGAGTATCCCGGAGACTGCAAGGTGTTGTTCCTACTGAATTTCTGGCAAGTCGGGCAGGATCGGATGTAGGACTCAATTAGCTTTGCTGAGGCCGGTGCCCAATACCACATGTTGAAGTGTCCTATAACCGCACGTGCTTGCCAGTGTCCCATCCCGTCATGCAGTTCCTTCGTAATCCCGGTAAGATCTTCCTCTGTTTCCACTACCAACAACCACCTGTCATTTGCATCTCTCCAAATTTTTCCGTCTTCTAGCTTCATCTTTTTTATCATTTTCTTTACCAATTTCCTTGTCCTTGAATCTTCGCATATATCCGGATCTCCTTCCTTATCCAGGTACCGTCGGCAAAACTTAAGGGCCACCCATAACTCTCGATCGTACCGTGAAAGTTGTACTGGGGAGACAGCCTCAGAGCCCAATAAGGTAGGTGACGGTTCCGATGGGATCACCGGATTCACTGTCCGTCCCGGTGAGAAGTGCAGGGCGCCCGTCGCTCCTTGGTGCGGGTGTAGCACTTCCTCGGCGGAGAAGAATTTACACATCACGTATATTGGAAAGGGTCCTCCCCCATCCACCGTTTCGTAGTCGGAAATGACAGCCTCCGCCCATCGGTTCAGGTGTCCAGTTCTCCGTACGAAAGGTAGTGGCGTTTGCAGTGAATAACCTGGATTCGGCGCCGACTTGGCTGCGTAAACCTGTTTGCCAATGTCGGTACCAAATACGATCTCAGGGAGCGTTAGGGCATCCTTTCCGGCTGGAACCACTACCAGCCTCGACAATGGGTCAGATATCAATTGGACTCCTGGGATCCATTCCATCTTGTACTTAAACTGCTGTAGGACCAATGCGTAACGACATAAGGCAGGGTTATGGCTGAATTTCGTGTCCTGGATAAATTTATTCGCTCTCGAGTCGTTTCGCCATATGATTTCTTGCGCTTGCATCCAATTATTGAATTTCCCACAGATCCAGATGAAAGCAAGCGCCTCAAGACGGGCGATATGGTAATTCTTCTGAGCTGGGGATAGTGCAGCGCTAGCGTACGCGCACACATATTCCTTTCTCTCCGTGGGATGCACTTGGGTAATGACCGCCCCGAGACCGCCGGCAACGTCATGAAACCCCACCGAAGCGTCCGTATAGACGTACGTTGTCCTCCCGGGCTGGAAGCACATCAAGACTGCTGGAGAGCGAAGATATTCCTTGATGTGATCCACTTCGGCAATAGCTTCGGGAGAAAGCTCGATCTTTCCTTTCTGGCGGGTGAGTGCTGTAAGGTTGGGTACCTGGATCGAGAAACCTGGTACTCGGTCGCGAAAGGTATTTGCCAAACCTGATAGAGACTTCAGGAGGGTTGCTGTGTCTGGGTACCTCATGTGCTGTAAAGCATCTAGCCGGTGTTTCGGAACCGAAATGAATCCATCCTTAAAGACATGGCCGACGATTTCCAGCTCCGAGTACCCGAATGACTCCTTTCTTGGCTTCATTTTCCATCCGTGGGCTCGGCACTTCTGCATCAACTCCCTCTTTGACTGGCGCAGAGCTTCCCAATCCCCTGCTGCCACTCCGCCCACAATATCATCAAAATAGTTTTTGATCCTCTGTTTTTCTCCGAATTTTAGGTCCCCCAGCATCACGTCCGCGTTCCTGGCAAAGGTCGCTGGTCCACTGATCACTCCAAAGTTCATACGGACTGAAACCCATAGCTGGTGGAACATCTGAAACCCGGTCCGGTCAATAGATCTGGCATCCATCACAACCTGGTTAAAGCCTCTATCTGCGTCTACCTTAAAAAACAGGGCCCACTGCGCGACCCACATTGTCATTTCCTCAAGGGTGGTTATCGGCCAAGGGTCAAGGACTGTCTTAGTGTTCAATCCTCTGAAGTCATGTGCCACCCGAAAGTGTTTAAGATCCTCTGGGTCCTCGCTGTCCATGGGTTGCCTTCGAGCCACCACCAGCTGTGCTCGGTTCCGGCATTCCTGTCCGGCCAGCCGGTATACTCCCATTTCCACAAGTGGTAGGCATTTCGCTTTAATCACACGATCGTTCTTCGGGAGGTAGAGCGCATGCCTTGATGGGAAAACGATGGGCTTCTCGTCCACAAGTTTGATCTTATGAGGCACATCCGTTATGCATCCCAAGTCAAACTCATGCCAAGAATAGACATCCGAAAACTCAATAATGTCCAAGCATACTTTCTTTTTGATATCTTCTGGTACTTCCGGTCCGAACTTAAAAAGGTTCTTGACAAATTCCAAGGTCAAAGTGGGGATTTCTGGTGACATTGGTTCCGCGTCCGCCAGAGCCAAGGGGCCATCGCACTCCGCTATCAAGTCTTTTTCTCCCAGCACAATAGCAGAGCAAGACTGGTATGTGCATAGCAATGGCACTCCCTTCGTATCCGGAATAGATAGTATTGTCCGGGGTCCCACGTCCAATGGTATCTCCTCAGGCTCTCCGGCGTCCAGAGGTGGGGGGCAGTTGGCCTTAGTGGGCCCCACCGTAGAAACATTAAATACCACCTTTTCCGGTATTATGAGGATGAGCCGGTTCCAACGTGGGAAGATTCCAGCTCCGGTTGCCCACATGAACTGGGTTCCTAAAAGTAGCTGAAAGGGAGCTCTGTCGACGACATAAGCTCTAACCGAAAATTGAAGGTCTCCCATCAGGAAAGAAAATTCCTCACAAACTCCGGCGGGAGAGTACGAGGTTCCATCGGCCTTGATGAACTTGACATCTGCGCCCTCAGACCACTTGTGTCCTGTCGCCTCGACCGTATGGCGGGTGACTGCCGCTTTGACCGCACCTGTGTCGATAATCGTCATCATTCCCTTCCCACTCCGGGTTGTAGTGATTGTCCACACCGGTCCTGACGGGTCTTCCGAAACCTTTGGTGACTGGATGGCGAATGATGGCGTGGATGGGACCTTGACCTCCACTCCCAGTGTGGTCGAGAGCAAGACTTCATCCCTACTCTGAGGACTCGTAATATTCTGAAACAAGGCCCAATCCATGGTATGGCCTTCGTGCGACAAAGTATCCGCTCCGTCGACACCTTCTGGCATGCTGATCCCCGCAGAATATCCCGGTATCGGATTGAACGAAGGTGGGGGAATGGCCATGTTTTCCTTAAGTCCCATGTATGTATACACATAGTGAGCTCCATCGTCTTCGTAATCGTCAGCATCTAACCTGGCCGCAGCTAAGGCAGCGGTTTTCTTGCTCGGGCAAACGGCGGATGCATGACCGAATCCCTTGCAAGTAGCACACCATCCGATGGCTGTGCTCGTTGGTGTAGCTGTAGACCTTCCCTGGTCTCCTCCTGTATAGAGGCGGGGGGCACCTCCGAACTCCTTCTTGGTGCTTGTCGTCCCGGGCCCACCCCGCTTGGTAGCTTCCTCGGGTGGCACTTCACCCCGTGATATCGCTCCTTTAAGCTTGTTACATTCCCGCTTAATGTGCCAGCGTACGCCACACCAGTCACAGGCATTGGGGCCGGGTGCTTGGTTGGGGTTGTCCGGTCGGGGTGCGAGCCGACGGCACTTGCTCATTTCGTGTCTTTCTCTACAGGAAGCACACTTCTCGGATTGCATCTGGGTAGTGTTCACCGTATCGGCAATGAAGGTATTCGCTCTGTTGTGTAGGTCCGACCAAAAGGCCTTCTCGTCGGGGCACAACACGATCTGGGCGCGTAGTGCCGGCGGATCGATGCAGTTGCGGATAGCGTTACACTGTAGTGACCAGCTAGTGTATCCTGCTCTCAGCGTGAGAATCTTGCTCTTCGATTTAAAGGTCGCAAAAGACAGGGCGTCGGTAGCTGATGGGTTCTATTTCAGGCGTTGGAGTTCCGCAATGCATGATTGTTGATCGTCGTCGGTAGAGAATTCTTCACGGAGTAATTCGAAAAGCGATACTTCGACGATCGTAGGAGGCTTTGTGCCAGCACACTCAGCTCCGGATGAGAGTTTCCAACAGTTTGGGCGTGGGTGACCTGCCTTACAATATTCCTCCCACCAACGAGCAGCATTGCCTTTCATCGTGGACGCAATTTTGGAGCAAAGGCGACGTCCAAAGGTGTAGTTCGGTTTCCCCAGTGACGCAGGCACGTATTCCCATCTTTCGTGAATCGATCCGGCAACCATTCCTCCGTAATAAGCTGGGTAGCCATTACCGTCACATAGGTCAAAGACTTGTATGTCGAGGCTGTCCAACTCCTGGGGATCACCACTAAACCCGCCTGTGATCTCCTTCGTCCTGATCTCGCTAGGAAACCTCGCTGTCACCATGGATGATAGTGTGGTGTCCTGGCGAGGTTCGGTCCTCGTTTGTTCCGTAAGGTCTGTAGGGGCCGCTTCCGATCTACTTCCTTGGGTTTCTCTTGGGTTTCTTGTTGACCGTTGGCTCTCCAACCGGGGTTTCTCTTTTTCCGGCTCTTGTGGCCGTTCTCTCTCAGGCTTGTCGGGCTGCTCCCTCTCCGGCCTGGGTCCGCCCTCACCTGTCTCTGTGCTCCTTCCTATCTCTGTGCTCCTTCCTTTCCCAAGTGTCAACCCGAATTCCCGAAAATCCGGTGTATTCTCCCGTGTTACTGACGCTTCCGATATGGCAGGTTGTCGGAGGGTAATATGGGATCTGTCCTCGAGGATGGATTCGTCTCCCTCGACCAGCTCTTGCGTCGCTCTAGCAGCCCACGTGTAGCAGGCGTCCTCGTCAAAGTACGTACTCGAAACGTCCGAGTGTGTAAGCAACCTAGTTGCTTTCGTATCTGTATAGTATTGCTCGTAAAAGAAACGACACTTATCTCGAAAGAATACGATGTGGTTGAATGGGATCGTAGGATTCGTTCTCCACTCTTCGTCGTAGTCTCCTCCGCACGTTCAACGATTGTGACGAATGCCCCTCTCGACGTCTTCGGCTGTATGCGATTCGATGATGTGCTGAGCAACCTTATTGTCACACTTTCGAATACCACGGACGCTCGGGAACTCGTCTGTATAGGCCTTAACCTTAAGGGCGAAGCGCAAGATCAACACCCTTCCGGGAACCTTCCGACCGTGCGAGGAGGACGTAGAAGCCACGATTGTTGAGCTCTATGGGATTCGAAGTAAGGGGTAATCTGATCGAAGAATGGAGGGTTGGCAGAAAAGGATCTCTGAGGTGAAGATTCGTATCTGTAAGTGGTCGCCACCTGACACCGTACGCAATCATGTGTGTCCATTCTAAGTGTCTAGCTCTCAGCTCCGAACCTAACCTCCTGCCAAGACGCTAACTAAGCCACTTCCACGTGATCACCTGTGCCACAGGCACTGTGGCGCCGCCACACCTCTTACCTGCACCATGTTGATATCTTTCTTTCTTTCTTCTTTCTTTTGTGGAGTGAGGAGCGATCGGCAGTTAACTATGGAGTGAGTATGTATTGGCGACCTGATATTGCCCCGCACTTCAGCACCACCAAGCAAATAAGCACGACGGAAAATACGACGGGGTCTGCCAAACCTCGATAATGGTCGCAAGAGGACTGTCTATAATGCGGGATTGGATGTCGATAGCAGTTATTACATAATGCCTAATGATCATGCAGTTGGACATTGCGATACATACATTCATACTTGCTGCCGCTTCGTTCCGTGTGGAAATGAGTACTGGGGGTTTTTTTTTGTTTATTCATTACTCGCATGCGACCTAGCTAGATCATGGCGAGGGTATGTACAGTCCGGTTCCCGTCCGCAGTCCGCGCTCGGCGGCTCGTTGCAAGCTCCCCTTTTGCCCTCCGCCCAGGCCTTTCCCAAAAAAAAAACCCCCCCCGGAGAAAGAGAGAAAGCGTCCCAACGCAAGTTACAAAGGAAAGAACCAAGGAAAAACAAAGAAAAAGGTGCGTTCCGTCCCCTACTCCTTGCCTGCCGATGCCATGAGCAACGGCGTGGGGAGGAGCAGCAGGCTCCTCGCCCAGCCCGTCCTCAGCCAAGCGTCTCCGCCTCCACCCTGCTTTCTTCTTCCCGTTCCCGGCGCTCCCGGAGCTCCCACTCCGACACCTCACTCCCCGCGTTCCCTTCATCCTTGGGTGGCACCAGCCTTCCCACATCCGTGGTGGTGAGGAAGTCCAGCACCGCCTGGCTGCATCTCCTGTCAGTCATCAGCTCCCGGATCTTCCACCGACTCTTCCACCGCCCCGTCTCTTTCTTGACCTTTGACCACAGAATCTTCTGCTGGCCCCTCCACCTCGGGCACTAAATGGGTACTGGGTGTGGTGCGGCCAGTTACAAGTACATACATAGAGAGCGCGTACCTAAGTTGAGCACGTACGTAAGTCGAGCGCTAACGCACTAAGTAGGCGCTAGTGCACTAGCGTACTGTAGACCGCCAGCGATATTTTATGGAGAAAAGGTCTACAATGCCAGAACATACGCTAAAAAAGTCCACAATGCCACAACCAGTCGCTCAGCCGTTTGTAAGCTCGCTGCTCGTCATTCACTTTCTCATCGCTCGCCGCTCACGACTTCATCAATTCACCCGCTACCTGCCTGCCCTGTCACAATGGCGCTGCAGGAGGGTGACCGATTCCCCGACTTTAAGGCTTTCAAGACTGCAATGCAAGATTGGGGACTTAAAGGGCAGATAAGGTTCAACTTCCTGTATCAAAAATCCGATTCAACTCGCAAAATCGTCGTTTGCGCCCATGCTGGCTGCCCGTTTCGCGTTTATGCAGTTCTCTCTGGCAATAAAGAGTATGTTTCGGTGGCGACCATTGTGGATGAGCACAATTGCATCGGCGCTCCTCCGGTCAAACGCGGCCTCGCCATACAGCAATGGTGGTTGCAAGAAATACTACCTACTGTAATCACTGTTACCAAGACGACAACTCCGAAGCAAATCATCGATGCTATGGCGCCTCACCACCAAGTCGCTATCAGCTATCAGGCTGCCAAAAAAGCGAAGAGTTTTGTCCTTGGGGACGATATACAACAAGGCAACCAGTTTCGACTTCTTCCCGCCTACCGCGACGCCATCCGTAAGGCTGATCCCCATGCACACGTCCGATTGCATGACGATGACAGGCACTCTTTCAGCCTCGTTAATAGCCACTATTCATGTCAATTCGATCGATGGTGGAGTAGTGTGGAGACAAAGGGGTGCGGCGGGTGGTGGTTGTAAAAGTGATTTTACGAGTTTTGCTTTCGAGTTGTTTGAGTTCACGTACTTGCGCAATGGCGATAACAGGCACATTTTCAGCCTCGTTAATAGCTACTTTTCATGTCAATCCGGTGGATATCGGACGAGTTATATCTATGTTGAGTTGTAGAACTGGTGATCTTGGTCGCGGCGTTGGCGGAGGTCGCCAGCCATACTCTACCTACCTTACCCGCAATATTCCGAGCCAAGAAATTCCTTACTAAAAACTGGCATGGAAGAACCCTTGTGGCATTGTGGACTTTTTTAGCGTATGTTCTGGCATTGTAGACCTTTTCTCTTTAAAATAGTTCCTGTTGAAAGAATACCGATTAGCAATGAAGATGGAAATAAATGATAGGAGTTTGATCCGTCTGAATGTCGTGTGAGATGAGGATACACAAGGTGTATGGGTACTGGTCGTTTGAATGGCTCACAACTTCTTTGTAATATTCGATGAGTATTGAACAGGAGAAGAAGAGAAAGAACCCGCAAGAACAAAGATCCTCCGCTCACACTTCCCCGCTTGCGCCTTACGCAATCGTGTCCTCAACAAACTCTAAGGCACAAGCGCCAAATCTAAACAACGCGCGAGAAGCACTTCCAACAGTTACATTAACGGTAAAAGTGCAGAAGAGACCGAAAGAAAACTTGAATTTCCGAACTGAATCGAGCGAACCATTGCCTGACACAGCGGGTTCGATAGCCAACTCACAGTCATGTCGGTAAAAGGGGCGGGAGACGAAGGAGAGGACACGACAGCTCTAAGCTGTGTCTCGGTGGCCCTCTATCGTAAACGAATCGGGCCACAGCCTAGGAACCGTTTTCCTCCGCCAAGATCAGCGGCGTCTCCACGTTGGTCTCCGCAGTCGAGGCATCGGCGCCCCGGTCGACGAGTAGGCGGGCCACCGTCTCGTGCCCATTTTTCAGCGCCCACATCAGCGGCGTTGTCCCGTCGCTTTCGGCGGTCGAGGCATCGGCGCCCCGGTCGAGGAGCAGGCGGGCCACCGTCTCGTGGCCATGGCGCGCCGCCCAGATCAGCGGCGTTTTCCCGTTGCGTTCCGGGGTTGAGACATCGGCGCCCCGATCGACAAGCAGGCGAGCCACCGCCTCGTGCCCATTTTTCAGCGCCCAGATAAGCGGCGTTGTCCCGTCGCTTTCGGCGGTCGAGGCATCGGCGCCCCGGTCGAGGAGCAGGCGGGCCACCGTCTCGTGCCCATGGCGCGCCGCCCAGATTAGCGGCGTCTTCCCGTTGCGTTCCCCGGTTGAGACATCGGCGCCCCGGTCGACAAGCAGGCGGGCCACCGTCTCGTGCCGATTTTTCAGCGCCCAGATAAGCGGCGTTGTCCCGTCACTTTCGGGAGTCGAGGGTTCGGCGCCCCGGTCGAGGAGCAGGCGGGCCACCGTCTCGTGACCATTGCGTGCCGCCCAGATCAGCGGCGTCTTCCCATCGTTTCCGGCGGTCGAGGCATTGGCGCCCTGGTCGAGGAGCAGGAGGGCCACCGTCCTGTGCCCTCTACACGAAGCCCAGATCAGCGGCGTCTTCCCATCGTTCTGGGCGGTTGAGGTATTGGCACGCCGGCCAAGGAGCAGGCGGGCCACCGTCTCGTGGCCATGGCGAGCCGCCCAGATCAGCGGCGTCATCCCGTTGCGTTCCGCGGTTGAGACATCGGCGCCCCGGTCGACAAGTAGGCAGGCCACCGTCTCATGCCCATTTCTCAGCGCCCAGATAAGAGGCGTTGTCCGGTCGCTTCCGGCGGTCGAGGCATTGGCGCCCTGGTCGAGGAGCAGGCGGGCCACTGTCTCGTGCCCATGGCGCGCCGCCCAGATCAGCGGCGTTTTCCCGTTGCGTTCCGTGGTTGAGACATCGGCGCCCCGGTCGACGAGCAGGCGGGCCACCGCCTCGCGCCCACTGAATGCCGCCCAGATCAGCGGCGTCTTCCCGTTACGCTCCGCAGTTGAGATATCGGCGCCCCGGTCGAGGAGCAGGCGGGCCACCGCCTCGTGCCCTTTGAACGCCGCCCAGATCAGTGGCGTCTTCCCGTTGCGTTCCGCGGTTGAGACATCAGCGCCCCGGTCGAGGAGCAGGCGGGCAACCGCCTCGTGCCCTTTGAACGCCGCCCAGATCAGCGGAGTCTTCCCGTCGCTTTCGGCAGTCGAGACATTGGCGCCCCGGTCGAGGAGCAGGCGGGCCACCTCCTCATGTCCGTTCCTTACCGCCCAACGGAGAGGCTCCGAGAGATATTCGATATCCCGGTGCATGTCCGCAATGACGTCCTTATCCTCCGTAGGTTCGCCAACCTGTCCAGCCAGTAGCCGTTCTGCAACATGAAAGAGGCCATATGATGCTACAATAGCAAGTGGTTTAACTTCAGTGCAGCCCTCGTATGTGCAGTGGTTGATATGGCATGTCTTGTACCGGGGGAAAAGGTTTGCCCACGTGTGAAACGCAACATCATCAGTGATGAATTGGAAGATTAGGTCCCAAAGCTGCATAGGGCCGCCCGACTGAGTCGCCTTTGCAGCGTCCGCGGCATGGAGTAGCCAATAATTTATTGCATAGGGCATGGAAGTTTCTCCTATGCTATTGGGGTTTTGCTGACCCGCGCGGCGGCTCTGATGCGAAATCATGTTTCTCGAAAGGACAACTAGAAGCCACCCAGCATCAGAAAACCCAGTCATCTATCACATGGATATCGGATCGGGTACTGGGGTGGTGCGGGTGTGATGATCTTTCCATGCGACACCAAGATACATGCTTCCTGGCACCGGCGAAGGAAGAATAAAATAGATTGGAGCACTTACTGCAGGTGGTTGCCATTGTAGCACTTGCTTCCACTGCATCAATCCAGTAGGATTGCATTCGGGGTTCCGCTGGCCGGTCATCCGAAGGTCCCCGTATTAGAAATTCCTTCGCAGATAGATGAGTGAACTGTACAGTCCCACCCACGACTTCAATCAGAGGGCCGCAAATACCCGAGACGTCATCCGCGGATATAAGACTGCTTTCGGTCGGGTCAAAGCGATCATCGTCGCCGCCCCTTAGTGCGCAAACATACGCCAAGTCAATCACTCTCAACGGTTCCTTCGCCATTGCAACCCACCATAGAATCGTCTTGCGGGTCTTTCGTCGTGCTACGCACCAGGCCAGATCTTCATCCCCCAACTCGAGCCGTAACAGGATGTGCTCATACATGTCATCCACCCCGGGAGGTGGCGCGTCGAGCAATTCGGTAATACTGACAAAAGGTGAATTGAGCTGGTCCAGTAGCAACGCTGCATATCTGAACATTCCACCCGAGAGCTTCGGAACTTCCTTGATCATCCACGCTTGCATGTTGTGTCTCCCAGAGTCCACAAGCCATTTTTGGAAACGGTCAAGCTTTGGTAACTGCTGAACCACAAACTCTTTAACATCCTCATCCACACTCATGGCACAGGACACGATGTTGCTATGCTCTCCCAGCTTCTTCCTGATATCTTGCACGCCTCGGCTTGTCAGGAAGAAGCTGACTTTGCCGTCCATATCCACATCCGAGGTGATTTTATCGAGAAATAACCCTCGGTCGGTCATGCATTCATCGAGAGCATCAACAACTGCCACAATCCTGGTTGGAAAGACTTTGACCATTGCAGCGAAGATATTCCACAGGGTCTTGAAGTCAGTGCACTTGTCGGATTTCGCATATCTCGCGTTCGCTTTGTTGAGGATTTCGAAAAGCGGGCACAGCGGATTGTGCTCGATGAGTTGGTCGATGAGATTGCATACTATCGCCGCGGCAGTTGAGGCATTTGGATCCCTTTCCTTACAGAAAAAGTGCAGAACCTGGTGCTCCGTTTTCGGATATTTCCGAAGCTCCGTTACGACGAAGCTAGATAAAACAGATTTTCCAGCCCCTGAAATCAAGACGGAGGTTGTCAGTCCGGTCTCCCATCGCTCAGCATAAGTGGAATGTCTGGGTTCACGTTACCTGGTTTCCCGTATACCCAAAAGTGGTTTGCCCCTTGCTGGTCGATGAAGCGTTGGTACTGTTCGGTTCGCTGGATCCAGGTGCATGAACTCTGACTATTGCGTATGTGCTTGTGGTTGTTCTCGTATTCCGCATCTGGGTTTTGCAGAGCGCCGATCCATGTCCGGCACTTGATTAGCCTTTCGCTGTTGTTGTCTGGTGTACACAGCGGTCAGTATTGTGATGATGAGTTTCACACGAAGACTACTGGTCGGATTCACTGGAGAATTAAGCATACCATCAATGACTTGTCCCAGTTTGGCGTTGACAACCTCAACAAGCTGGTGCATGGCTGTTGGGGAAGTGAGCGCCTTTTCGCTTCATCTTCAGGGTGGAACGGGGAGGTGCACATACACTCGAGTCTTGCATTCACCGCACTGCCCCACTCTTCCATCTCCCTCTTCATCTCGTGTAAGCTGTCCAAATCCTCTGTAATGAGAGTCAATAACACAACGATCGGTGGTGCATCTTGTTCACCCGGTAGAGGCGGACTATAAAATGGCTGACATACCCATGGCCGCCACCACGACGGCGCCCTCGGTGACCTCCTTCAAAGCGGCCTCGTTTGTAGCCACATCATCAAGCAAAGGCTTGAACTTGATGCAGAATGGCTCGAACGCACTCTTCATGAAATCTACACACATACGGTTTCAGCGACTCCAACATATTTTGGGATTCATGTGCTTACTGGCTGGTAGCATGTATGATTTCGCTTTCACCGAGATCTGCACAACAGCTGCGTAGAGTTTAGGTAGGTGGCTCTCGAACTCTGCGAATATTCTCCGGTGGTCCGCCGGTCCCTTGGAATTCTCTGCGAAAGAAACATAGACGCGGTGATAAAATTCGCACTTCACCAGGGTGGTTGCAATTGTCTCCATTGCCTGATCGAGATTCGTCAAGGTCTCGTAGCGGTTAGTCGCCAACTAGACGCGAAGTTAGCATTGCTGTTCGGCCAGGGGGTGAAGGTGGAGGCTTTGTCGCACCTGAATAATCGTTCGCGCTCCGGCCCACACGAGAGCAGTGATATCCGGCTGATATTGAATTGCGATATCTACGATGTTGCAATACTTGTTGACATGGAGCAGTATGTTGTTCATCTTCTGCGCACCCTCCCGATGGCCCTTCAACTTTTCTTTCACATCCTCAATGTCTTTTGCTGCCGTCATTCCCGAGTACGCTGACCAGTTAAGCCCTTCCAGTTCCTTAGCGCTGAGTTTCTCCTTGAGGTGCTCGTATGTTCGCTGGCTGATCTCGATAGCAGTCAAAGGTTTCAAGCAGGTCGGAGGAGTAGCCGCGGGAATCGCCTGTGGTCTCGCGGTGGACTCGGCGGGAGGCGAGACAATCGGTACCTGCGGCGCTGCAATCGCAGGAGAGGGACCTGGTACTGCAGTTGCCGATGTTGCACATGGAACAGCCGGTACCAATCGGTCGTCGTCTTCGGAAGCTGGTCTCAGTGCGGGTACCGACTCAGTCGCGACCAATGACTCTCTGTTATGTGTTACCGTCTCTGACCGCACACTGAGGGCGGGCGATGATGACCGCGAGGCCCGCCCGAACCAACAAGGAATCCGGAGGTGCTTGCGCGCCCATCGAGTGAGTTCACCCATCGCGTTGAGTAATCCGGGCTCGTCTTTAGATTTGGGGGCGTCTGTAATATGCGTTGGCGTATTGGGATCTCGGTCGATGAAGCGCCCAATTTATGGGGTAGATGCGGGGAAATATAGAGCGGGCTTCGTGTATTCAGCCTCACAGTACGGGTATATATCTACTTAGTCTATTGGTTGTTTGCGATTTCTTACTAATTCGCGCGTCACGTGGTTAAGTGCCTGTCAATTTGTTGGGTTACACCACTACCGTACCAAAATGTGGGGTGTAATTGATACCTGAGATCGTCGGTATTACTTGGTTTAAATCAAGCAGTCTCAGAGAACGCAGAGGTAACCTGGAATTTCAGGTTCTATATTGTCCTAATTCTGCGGTACCGAGCAACCAAGCAGGATATTATAAATTTTTGAATTTAACGAAGTCTGAATCTCTATGAACTTATTTTCATTAACTATGTGATGTTGAACAACACCAAAAAACTAGGAGAGTAATACATACGTACTTGAAGGACGTAGCCAGCCCCGGCTTGACTCGCCGTGTATCACATTCCGCTGACCGTTGCCGCGCTTTGCCGCGCCAATAAGTTGCGCGGCAGGGTAGCTTCGTTGCAAGCGAACGTCCTGCCGTTTTTTTTTTGTTTAGAGTTCAACGATTTACTATAGAAATGATCCTATGAAGTAAAGTCGACATCGAACGTCCTGCCGTGTTCCGGCTGTGTGGGTGGTTGTCAGTATGTACGACGGCATGGCGGCAACGCCACGTCGGGTTATTCAGCGGCTGGCGCAGAGCCGTCCATCGTGTCCGCTCTTGGCGGGCGATGAAGTCATCGAAGTGCGATGTGGCACGCCTGAGCGGTTCTGCCCTTTTGGGGACTATCGGGCCGCAGTGTGGGCCGCGTGCCAGTGGCGTCAACCAGCGGCTGTTTCGATGGCTGACGAGCTTCATCACTTTCAGAGATAAAGCACCGTGCATGAGAGAAAGTGGTGAAAAGAGCATTGGCACAATACCGTATTTACACGAGCAGCAACCACGAACCATTCCTGTTACACATCTGCTCCGAGCATACTTACACAAAGAAGGGCAAAAAAAGCCAGCTTGACAACGCAGTTCCTCGAGCTCACTCAATCAGCCCATAATCGTACATACGCCGTCATGACCGTCGCTCGTTAAGGGTGTAGGTAAGGGTGGCGGAAGGACTCCTCACGTCGATGGATTATTTTGATGGGGAGGCCGTGGCCCTCTCCTTGAGCATGTCGGACGAGCTGCTGGCAGTGGGTTGGTCTCCGAGGGGCTTGCCACCCTTGACGTGCGCGCTGGGGTAGGTCTGTTGGGCGCCGCCATTCTCGCGCACCTGGGGCTCGCCGGCGAAGGACTCGCAGACGCCGCCGCGGCCCTCGAGCGTGCCGCCGGCCTTGAGGAATTCCTCCATCGTCACCTTGGGCTGCACGGTGGCCGGGTGGAACGTCGGCTCGTACTCGATGCGCTCATGGATCGGCACCGTCGTGTGCACCACCGTCGGCTGGATCACCTCGCGCTCGATCACCGGCTGCACCTTTTCGTACACGTGGTGGTGGACGTGCTCGCCCTGCACGGTGCCGACCAGTACCTTCTCGTGCGTAGTCGGTAGCACCGTCGTCGTCGAGCGGAACTTCTGCGTCTGCGCCTCGCGTTAGTCGGATGCACTGCTGTTATGGATGGACGGACGGATGGACGGGATCCTCGCCTCTTCCTCGAGCCTGCGCTTGATCTCGGCCTCCTTGCCGTGGTGCGTTTCGCGATGCTGCACGGGCAGCACCTTGGCCTCGTGGCGCTCGGCCTCGCGCACGTGGTCCTCGACCGGCTGGATGCGGACCTGGTGGTGGTCCTGGTGGATCTCGCGGTCGATGGCGACCGTCTCCTTGACCACCTCGACGGGCACGACCGTCTCCTTGGTCACGGCGGGCTTGAAGTCCTCACAGACGACAGTCTCGTGGTGGTGGTCACGGTGGCTGGAACCGTCAGTGTCCGGCGGCGGCGTGGGGGGACGGAATTCGGTGTTTTTGTGGGATGAGATATGTGTGGGCATGGTGGCATGAACAGCGGCAGTGGAGGGAAGGATATAAAGTACTCACAGGAAATTGCGGGCGGCATCCTTAGCGGCTTGCATGATGAATTGATGGTGATTTTGTTTGTGGGGGGGGGATTTGCGGAGACCGAAGATATCGGCTTGTGAAGGCGTGTGAAGGCTCGTGAATGTGTCTGGCACTGTGTGATTTGTGCTGTTCCGTTTATCGAAAACTGGAAAGAAAACTAAGGAGAGAGGCGGATGGATCCCTTCGAATAAATACCAGAAAAACAGCTGGAGAGCAGATCCCACCTCCCAGTACCGCCCTGCTTCTCCCACGAGCGGAGTGGAGAAATGGACGTCATGACGGGCGCATCGGTTTCACACTCGAAAAAGCCCGCACTGGGCTGTGGCCCAAGCTGCGCACGCCCCGCTCAACATCCGGCGATCTTGCTTTCCTGACGGTGCTGGACGGCGGTGGTTGGAGGATCTAGACAGCTCGAATTGCTGAGTTGATTTGTCTCGGCGACACCAGCACTGCACTTCCAAACGTCAGGGTTGGCCAGTCAGGACTCAGGCCTTGATTTCTTCCATCGGCTTCTTTTTTCTACTTTCCACTCCAACCGTTGAACCGGTCTCCCAGCGGATGTCGTCGCTGTGGAATAGATAATGTTCCGCCGACGAATGATATCTCGTGCCCACCGCCACATTTCCCTGCATACGTGCCATGCATCACAAGCTCACCTCACGTTAAGAAAACCAGGAAATAGAGAGCAAGACACGCCGGGGGCTGGTACGGATATCTTGGGGCTATGTGCGAGCCATACGTGGCGATCTTTTCCCGATGCCGCCAATGCTGATGGCACGCCAAGCGAAAATCAAACGCCACGTCGTCACGCCTCCCCCCTGCAAGCCAGCAACTCTCTCCACCACCTATGTACCACTAAGAATTTTTGGATTCTTCTCCTCGGGAGTGGGACCGTGAGACTAAAAGCTGATGATCTCGACCCGCTCGGCCACCATATTCCCGACAAACCAGGTTGACTGCCCGCGGACCGCGATCGATTGTCGAGCTGTGGCTGGAGGGTGGGGGAAGTGCTTCGGACGCTTACAACATGTTTAGGGAAGCAGAAACCGATGGGAAGATGATCTAGTCCGTGCGTCGCTTCCCTTCACCACAATTCCACCGCCACCATTACGATTCCACATTCCCGCCCTAATTCCCCGCCGCTACGGCGTTCGTGCGTGGAGAAATGCTCTAGGCTAACTAGCTGTGGGGGGCGATGGTGACGCGATGGCTTGCGCTACTTGGCGACTGACCTCATAGCAACATCACCTCGGTCCCGTGAGCCCCGCGGTCCTCGCCACGGTGGGCAGGAAGGGGGAAACTTCGGCCAAAGCCCCTCGCCAGCCGAACCGCAAAAAGACATCGAGTGTCCAACGTCAAACGGCACAAGCAAAACTATCACGCTCGCTCTCTCTCCTCCTCCCGCCACAACAAAACAACCAATCCACTCCCTCTCAACGCGAAACGAGAGACGGAAAGAAGGACAAAAGAAGATGCCCTTCCGGAAGAAGGTAAAGAAATTCCTCTCGAAGCTCGGCGGCGGCGGCGACAAGCAGAGTCAGCGCGGCAAGTCAGCGTCGACTACACGGCCGTCGACCGCTGGTACCATTTGCCCGGCCAGCTCGAATGTCCTCGCCTCGCACTCCGCGAGCACGCCTCGGCCCCTGCTGCAGACGTCTTCGGCGCCCGCCGTGGCGTCGCACGACCGCCTTCCTGTCTCCGTCGACAGTAGCTATCACCCGCATGAAGTTCTGCTGCAGCCACCACCGCTGCTCCGCGTCGATAGGGAGAGCTTCGTGCGGACGACGAGTGCACTCACCGCCACCACCGCCGCGAGCAGCGATTACGACCAGCACTGTATCCACCTCTCTCTGCGCCTGGAGATCCGTTGGGTATTTCCCTGTTGACCGTGCTTCCGCAGCGACGACGAACTCCCTCTCCGCATCTCCTGTTCCTCCGGCAGTATGGGAGGCGATGTCCGACTCCCACCACCGCAGCGGCACCGGCACGACGCGCGACGGCTCCGGTGCCCCTCGTAAGCTCCTCCCCATACACGCCCCGTGCGGAGATATACTCACCGACGCGCAGTACCGCGACACACCAGCAGCCCAGCGGTAGCGGAAACGCACGTCACTTCGTCTATCGCGGCGGGTGGGGCTCCCACGGCCATCCCGGCGACTTTGGCGGCGACTGACTCCTGCGCAGCAGTAGTGCACACGACGGTGCGGCCAGTGGTGACGGAGGAGCAGGTGCAGTGCGTAACGCGCGAGCAGCATCACCATCACGTGCGCACGCGCATCCTGCCGGTCGTTGACCGCCACGTCCTGCCGACGAAGTACTACCTGCAGTTCGACCCAGACAACCCGCGCGCGCTGCGCGAGATCTCCGCCGAGGAGGCCAAGACCTACGGCGAGCCGGTGTACCAGGCCGAGCACACCGTTGCCGGCGACTCCCACGCGGAAAAGATGTACTGCGCCACCACCGCCACAGCCACCGCACCTGTGGCGCGTACGAGTCTCGCCGTGCAGGACTTGGAGGACACGGTCGTCCGCGACTCGCCGATACCGGACCGCCATCCCGGCGACGACTGCAGCGGAGACAAGGCACGGGGGCATCCGGCTGCGGACGGCGGTGCTGTCCGCACCGCCACGTCTGGCTCGGGCAGCCCGCGGGAGTCCGTCGACAAAAACTGACAGTGCCAGGACGGCCCAGGGCACGGCAATCCAGCCGGACTATCTCTGATTACCACGTTCCTTTCTTAAAAGATGTTCTTTTCCAATTGACCGTGGATGCCTGTGTGGCTGCTTTTTGCGTGCATTCTCTTTTGTTCATTGGTGACTCACTCCATTCACATACCGCAGAGCACCAACCGCTTGCTCGTGCTGTATCGTACCCTTCCCGCTCCCAGCTGTGATTCGAAATGTCCGTATGTACTCCACCCATCTGCTCCGGTATCTGTTCTTGACGTACTCAAGAAATTGGGCGGTCTCGGATGCTACCCGCCCCAAGCTGGCCAGTTGGTTACTAGCCGGCCGTGCTAAACCACCATCCTCCTTCGCATTGCGCCACGATCCACCCACCCGGCCCCCTCTAAATTCGCGCTCCTCCCACCCCCAGCCCATCCGCGCGACGATCACAGCGCTGCTTACGTCTCCTGTACGTAGATGGGCTTTGTTTCTACAGATATGATAGATACAGCCCGTCACACGTTGTTCAGTCACCTCGTCCGGATCCGTGTAAGCGGCTGGTAGGTTTTTTGCTTTTCTATTGACCGTGGTGGACGCACGCAATTCATTCTTCGATGGCTTGGGGGATCGCTAGTCAAATTTGCGGTGATTCTGCGAGGGGAGTAGGCAGAAGAAGAAAGAACGATATGTGGAAAGAAAGAGCGCAACCACGACCTCAGTTGATCCTGACGGTTTCGTACCCGAGCACCCAGCGCCAGTCGATGATGGGCTGCATGCCGATGGCGACGAGGCCCTCGACGAACAAGACGTTGGTGAGCGCGAACCACGCCAGCGTCCACGCGAACCCAGCCGCCTTCGCCGCGGCGGCCGGCACGCCGAGCACGCGGCCGAGCGGCTTCCACGCGCGCTCCTCGAGCGCGATGCCGACGGCCTGCAGCACGAAGTAGAACGTCATGCCGCCGTCGGTGCGCGAGATGGTCCACGCCGGCACGCCGTGCAGCACCGCGCTGAGCACGAACCCCGTCAGCACCGTCAGCAGGTGGCGGTGCGCGCGCGGCACGCCGAGCGCGCGCGAGAGGTACGCCGCGTGCAGCAGCGCGATCTGCGTGAAGTTCTGGTGCCAGAAACTGCCTCCGTCCGTCGTCCGTCAGCATCGAGCGGCAGATGGCGGCGGCGGCGGCGGGGGGAGGGGGAGAGCGAACCCCCAGGCGCGTCGGATGCTCCAGCAGCTGGTGAGGCGCCCGAACAACGGCGGCCACTCCTCGGCCGTCGACAGCCCCAGCGACACCGCCGCGATCGAGCTCAGGATGTAGCACCCGTCGACGATGCTGTACACGCCGAACACGCACAGATTGCTGCGGTAGCTGCGCACCCACAGCGGCGCGCTCAGGACCTCGGCCACCGTCGGGTACAGCATGTGGCACGGCACCGTCAGCGCCAGGATCGCGCCGAGCTTCGAGAGCTGCGCGCGGACGAACGTCCTAGTCACCTGTCAGCGGGGGGTGCGGGGTGCGGGGTGCGGAGCGCGGAGTGCACACCATCGCGGCGGAGCCGGGGCGGAGGAGTAGCCGCGCGTGCGCAATTCCCACGCCCACCCGATGCCGCGACAATTGCCGTAGATAGCGCAGACGGCGGCGAGTCTGTCCGCGAGGCGCCAGTTGCGGGGCGGTCCGTCGCGCCCCTTCCTGGCGAGGAGGCCGTTCCGCTCCGGCGGGGGCGAGCAGACGTAGAAGGCGACGAAGCGCTGGTAGGACCCGACGCAGACGATGGACAGCACGTAGTCCTCCGCCTGGCCGAGCCCCGTCGTCGAGGACACGATGGCGGTGAGCAGAGCCGTGAGCGCACCCAGGAACAGCGGCCGCCCGAACGGCACAGTCGGGACCAGGAACGGCACGCACAGCAGCACGTGGAAGCCCAGCAGCAGCGACAGCGAGAGCTGCGGCCGCGACGAGAGCGCTCCCGCCGGATCTGCCGATAGTACCGCGACGTGCGGCAGCGAGCGCTGCAGCGCGAGGAACTGCGCCTGGTCGGCGCCGGAGATTCCGACGAAGTTCATCGCGCGCGGTAGCGGTAGTAGTGGTAGTGTTGGAGGTGATGGTGGTGTTGGAGGGTGGTGATGGACGATATGCAGTAAACGGAATCCGTGGACACCCATCGCGTCGAATTCCCGTTGCCGGCGCGACCAGTTCGCCTCATCCCCACTCGCGTGTGCTATCCATCCATGTCTGACTTGTGGCACAACGCCTGCTGAGTTAGATGTGGCTGAACGGGTTGCGCCACACTAGCGCGGGCAACGCCACAGTGGGGCGTGGTCAAGTGATCTACTGTGAGGGACGTTGACTCAGCAGTCCACACTGAAACGAAGTCTTTTTTTTTGTTTATTCATTACTCGCATGCGACCTATCAGATCATGGCGAGATTATATATAGTCCGTTTCCTGTCACTGAAACGAAGTCGCTGCGGTGGGTGGTCCACGGAGAAGAAAAGTAACGACGCCCACGCCCCAACATCCTCATTCCACCACTCCTCTGCTGCAGCGACCGTCGAGTCCTCTCTCCTGGTCATATGTAGCTCCCACTCGTCATCCATTGCACCCGGCCATCATCGGTGCATCCAAGAGTGCTCCTATTCCCTGCGTACGCAGCCCATCCTTCCACGTCACAGCACACTTCTTGGGGATGTTCTCCAGCCGTCTGTACCTTCCCGTCACCGCCCTTGGACTTAGATATCTGTCCGGCTAACGAGTAAAGCAAGCTCTCAAGAGAAAAGCCGAATGCCCGAAGGGCAGAATGGCAAGAGTGCACCGACCGGACAGAGGCGCGGCTGATGCCGCTCCCCACGTCCCTCGCACATATCAAGCGGGACATCTCGGGGCCGACGCTAGGTGCTAGCCTACTAGGCGAGAGACCGAGTCTCCCAGCAGAAGTACAAGCTGCCAGCCGAGCAGCGGCTAGCCGAGGAGCTGGGTGCCGGGGAGGAACTGCCGCTGTTTCGTTTCTCCCCACGCCCTCCCTCATAGCATCCGCAGACGAGAAGAACGGGACGGGTCACTCCGCTTTTGTCCTTTCTTTCCGTTCACGATTTCCTTTGTTCTTTCCTCTGCGATTTCCTTGGTGGGCGTCTATTCTTGCTTGGGACACGGCCTCGGCGAAGGGCAAGGTGGAGCTTACAACGTGCCGCCTTCGCGCAGACAGCGGACGGGAACTGGGGGAAATGTACGCCGCCATAGTTACATAGGCTGAATGCGAGTACAGGCTATTGCTAGGAGCTTTCGACAACCACCACAGTAGCAGTCAGGGGATCGGACAGACGCAGGAGAGCATCGGAAAGGGGAGGGGAAAGGGGTTGTCTAAAAAAAAATTGTTGATCGGAGAAGATGTGGCGGAACTGTAAGCAAAAATCTGGTGGGCATTCGCTAGTCCCCGGTCCTTGGGAAAGCGGAATCGGGCAGCGCAGAGGGATCACAGCTGGTTTCGCTGTCTGGCATCACGGGTACGTAGTCGACTGCTTGTCGCGTGTAAGCGGGCTCGATGCTTGGCCACTGTGCGGACGGTTGCCTTGCGGTTCTTCGCAATGAAATTTTATTCCACTAGTACTAGCATTGGCCTGCGAGTGCCCGCCGGCCGTCCGGAGTATTGACGCCCGTACCCAATCTTCGGCGCCGTAGGGAAAGCCCACCTCGAAGCCCCCCCCATCCGCAATGCCCGCATTCGACGCCTCAGCTGGCAAGCGATCTTTACTACACAATTTCCGGATTGAATCCGATGGGGGCGTGTTGGGGGATATGGGGACAGGATTGGAGGAGATTTGCGGGATGTTGAGACGTTGAAGACAATGTTGTCAATCACTTGGAAGGGTAATACAGAGGAGCAATTAGATAGACTGGCGGATACTATGTCTGCTAGGTTCCAAGGGGTGGTCGATGCTGGAGGGGCGGCGGTGCCATGATAATGTGAGGAGTGAAGCGGTGGCGCATGACTCCGTCCTTTCAGAAATGTTCACTATAGAACCCAATTTTCGCTATTTAGCCTACTGCCAAAAATTTACTATGACGGGTAAAAGAGTTTCAACGGATGGTATTGCACGTCTTACCTGAGTGAATCACGGGCCTGAGGAGCCATAAAACTCACTCTCTAGCAATAGTACCTGAGATGAAGAGAAGAAAGGCTGAGGACAGGGGCCCTGGTGGAGGGAAATAAGGCAAATTCCCCTTCGGCCAGCTCGTTATCGGATCGGATAGAAAATTGCCAACAATTGAAGTCGTTAAATTCCAGGCGAGAGGATCTACCTTCAAACTCCTTTCGACGCAGGGACCGTTTAACCCCTTAATCGTGGGCTGATGGAAAATTTTCCGGGACGTTGTATTTGTCCGTAACAACCTGAATCCTGCCTGGTCAAGCAGCGGTAATTCAAAAGGACTGTGGAGGTCTTCGGTGGCAGTACTGTCAACGTGTTCCACTAGGTTTGGCTGTAATTCTCTCTGTTGTTTAGATCTTTGGTGACTCCGGCACTAGAGGTAGTAAATAGCATCGCTGAGTTCTATGGCTTTTCAGACCCCGTCGGGTATAATGACCCAGGCCCGCCATGATCAAATTGGTCGCATGCGAGCCAGGCCTCGCAATTGTCCGCCCCGTCCGTCCTGAGGCCTGCCTGGGGCTGGGCTATGGCCGCAAGACCTGGCGGTCTAAGGGCGGCCGTCCCATTTATATTTTTCAGTGAGGACTGGGCGGACTGCCGGGCCCAGCCGGGCCTGACCCCCCACCCCCGGGTGTGCGCTGTTGCTTCAGATGTAGGTATACGGCGCACCACAACTAGTAAAAAAATCGATGACTAGCTAACATGGAGCACGAGAAGGAACAGAGAAAGAATGTTTAATTGTCATAGTGATCGGACAAGAAGTGGTAGATCCATCGAGGCTAGTTATCCATCTTTGCCAGTGTACTCTTCTCCTGTTTTGGCTTGCCCCACCCAATTCATCCGTTCCGCGTGAGTCCCCGGTACACACATCAGTAAAGGAAAATCAAACTGCCTGTGTAGCATTTTTCAATTCCCTGCTCCGATCGGTGGGTAGAATAAATCAGGATCTAAAGTGAGTTGCTACTAGGGATGCCGAATCCACAGGGCACATACGATATTATCGAGTCTTTCGTCTCCGGTGTAGGCGCCGGTACCGAGACGGTGTTAGGCTTGTCTGAGGTGTGAGCTGGTGGTGCCAGAGGGACGCCTGGCACGGCGGAAATACGCCGTAGTTGGTGAGCGGGTGTTGCATGTAGCGCAGGAAAAATATAATTTCACGCAATCTAATCCGGAGTTTATTACACTAGCGGGGTGCCCAGCCGATCCCGGCAGTCTTCGGAAGTCCGTCTAAATCGTATATGACCAGACGGACCAGGGCAGTGGGGACCGTGCGCGGGACGGGACCTTCCTCGAAGACCGCCGAGCTCGGCCGCGCAGGACGGACTATTGCGAAGACTGATGCGAGTAACTAATGAAGAAAAAAAATACCCCCCTGAGTGCATCACTCACCCGCTATTGCGCCAATCCTTGATCGACCGGGGAATCTTGTGTCCATAGCCGAAATAACATGTATGAACGAAGGAAATTCAGGCATGTGCTGCCTATGCTACGATGATGTTCGTCCTTTAGCCAGCGACGAGACGGTAACAACAGAGCTGGAGACCTGAAACTTCGTGCAGACGGAAGAATGTAAAGGAATGGACTCTAATGCACGTGCCGCGTCAAATGGGTCGGTTATGACTAATGCTACATCATAAAAAGAATCCAAAGCTACAGGGAGAGCGGGGCGCCGGCGGCAGCGAGCAGCCGTGCCAGTGCCTCTTCTCCGCTCGCCATCACAGCGTGCAGCGGCGTGGCCCCGTCGCTAGCGACCGCTGAGAGGTCGGCGCCACGCAGCAGGTGCAGTCGGGTCAGCGCGGCACGTCCTTTCCGCACCGTGTCGTGCAGTAACATCTCCCGTTGCCGTTGGCGGCCAAGACATCGTCAGCGCCCCGATCCACGAGCTACCGGGCCAGCGTCTCGTTTCCGTTCCGCGCCGCGTTGGGCAGCGGCGACCTTCCATAGCCGTCGGCCACCAAGACTTCGGCGACTCAATCCACAAGGATGGGCCAGCACCTCGTGCCCGTTCTCGGCTGCTGCGTGCAGCGGCGTTGACCCGCCGCCATCGGCCGAGAAGATGCTGAGCAATGTCCAGCTCTCCAAACGTGGACGCGCGGGATAGCAATCGGTCTATACGGCCTCTTTGTACAGACTTGAAAACAATTGGTGGGGAGCTTCAATTTTATAGGGGCCATCCATCCGAGATGTGGTTTGGGTATTGGAATGCTTCCTACCCCAAACAGGCAGACTGTGAAAAGAAGTTCCCTCCCTTCTTGCTGTGGCACCTTCGATCTAAGCCGAAAAAGTGTCTTTAGGAACCAGATTTAGACACGCTGGCAGTGATAGTTGATCCAGCGCTACATAGAATGTACGTACCTAGCTTCCGATACAAAAGCTTCCCCAAGATTTAACAACGATTCAAGTGTCAAGGCAAAATACCGCTGAGCATAGCAAGAGGAGAGAGACGATCGCAGCAACGTCCTTACCGTGTTGTAAGGGGTATGTCGTAGTCTCTCCAAGCCCTCGAAAAGCAAACCAGCGAAAGGCCGATTTTGGCGATTTCGGTATGCGAATCGACCTTGAGGTGATGAGTCTCCAAGTATTCTTCCACCGGAAGATGTGCAAAGCGGAAAAAATTCAGGCATTCGTCCAAAATGAGGAGGTTTTGGCAAACTTTCAACAAATCAGCTGCCCTCACAGCTGTGCCATTGGGGGGAATTCCCCTGAGCCGTTAGTTTCAACCGTGACTGCATCGAGCAACGTTTTCAACTGCAACGGTTCGTATGAGTACTAGACCCACCGGAAAGCGTTTAACACTAGTTGAGATGCGTGGCGGCTCTGTTTACAGATGCGGTTGTATTTTTCCTCGTACGCTGCTTTGAGGTTCCCGGAAGGGCCTTCAGGCTATCCTTTACATCATCTAGAGGGACCATGTCGCAGAGCAAGGTAATCTGAAGAGCAGCAAGTTGAAACCTTCAGCCAGCGATCAGTTATGACATCTATATATCAGCAATTCTGGCGAGCTTACATTCCCTTGGATCGCAGCGCGCGCACAAAGAACTCCGCAATTTTCGTCTTTGAGCGTATTTGGGACATTCTCGTGCAGCAGCTTTTTCTGTTCGATCATGCCCTCTACCTTCTCTTTCACAAACCTGTGATGCCATCGACGTTGCCATCAGTTTCCAACTCAATCCTGAGAAACATCTCGAACTGCGCCAGGATATCGGTGTCCATTCGAGTAGTCGCGGAAATCTTGACCTGAGTATTTGATCTTTCGATCATGTGCTTGAGTGCTTTCAGTAATCCCAACCGCAAATTGTGATCGACTTCGTCTAGGGCGTCAAAGCAAATCGTCATCCGGACACACGGCCATGAGCTGAACAAGGAGCGCCTAGCATTCTTGAAGGGTCAACCGCGAAGAGAGTTGCCCCTTCTTCTCTCGTTCGTTGTAAATATCGAGGATCGGCGTGGGCTGCTTTCCTTCGGATGGAGTCTGCGCAAGTTGCTAAATAGGTGTGTGCAGAATGCTCCCGGTATCTCGGCGACTTTCCTCGGCTGGATTGCAGTAGAATTACGCCCACTTGGATTCTGCTGTTGGATTGGAAAGGAACGAGTCAATTACCTGCGATCCAATGTACGTTTTACCGGCTCCAGCTAGGCGAACTTATCAGAAGAATGCTCCTTCCGGTTGGGGATTGCGGAGACTTACGGATTCCCCGCAACAGCATTATCACTGAGTCGGTTTGCACTCTCCAGGTGCGGCACTTCTCCTTCTTCAAGATCCACTCTCCTGTGCCTTTAAGACGTTCACCACTGATGCGCTTGTGGTGATTTGTGTACTGGATATCCATTCCAGTATCTCGGTTCTCTCTAGTTAGGTATCAGTCAGGGTCGGAAAATATTGGGAGGCTGGGCACGGCTCCGATGGAGAGATGTCGCCTACTCTCGGGCCTAGTTACCAGCGAAGTCTCACTAGCCAACCGTAAGATCTTGTCGAACCGCTTTTGCTGGGTTTCAGGTACTTACCCGCCAGTGACAAAGGTGATCGCACAATGAAACACTCCCCCTCGGAACTCAGCATGCGTGGAATCCTGGCAGTTACACTGGTTCTCTGTGCTCTCACTAGTGTCCACGTTGGAATGGTGGAAGTGTCGGGCTGGTCGTTGCGTGTAATCGGTCTACGCTTTGGTTGTGCTGCCGTCGGGTTGATGAAGAGGAGTTGGACAGGGAGGATGTTCGTCCGACTGAAAGAAGCACTCTGCGGACTGGGGGTATTGCTGCAAAAGGTGTGCTTGCTCGATAATTTTCATTCTCGTGTAGAGTGACGGTAGTGGACGGTATGGCAAATATACATTAACCACCTCGACGTGTGATATGCATGAGTCATTCTGTTTCTCATTGGTTGGTAGAGCCAAGTAGTGCGTGCACGTGCAGCAATAGTCAAGAGCGGTTCTCGCAACATGCCGATAGGTTATGTATCCATGAAGGGAGCTGCCCCATTCTACACGAGATTGTTTCATCACTCCTCACTGCGAGAAACTGAAGGCCTCATGGACTGCCCCGGTCACGTTGCGCGCCGCGCAACATGCGACACATCAAAAATCGTCATAAGGATTTCCTTAGAAAGCGAGAGAGAGCCACATTAAATAAGAGAGAGAGAAATCCTCATTAAATACGGCGAGCTCATGTATGTACATAGACAGGCCACAGCCGTAGCGAGACCGCTGTCATGGCGAGGATGCCGCAAGTCACCCAGAAAAACTGGCCCTACATAGAACCAAATCGCGTCGCCTGCAACTCAGTGTTGCCGCCGACGAGATAGAACGTCTAGATACATAGTATAATAGTAGGGTTTGCGAACGTGGGTCGGGGCAGGTGAGCAGTGGTGGTCTTGTCGTCGCCGCCGCCTCATTACCCGCTGAACCATGGCTCCTCTCCCGAGTCGATGGTATCCCCCAGCGCTACCTCATCACCACGAGATCAAGATCTGGTGTCTCCATATCAACAGCTTGAGGCTGCCAATCCTATGCCCTGGTGGAGTGAGATGTATGGTGGAGGATACCCCGACCCTCTGTTGCTTCCCCTGGGAAGTAACCAGTCATGTCCCGTAAAGCGAAATAGGTCACCTCATATTAGGAGGTGAGAAACCGCGTTGTCGCCCCTCGAGCCCAGATCTAGTTCTGATCGTATGGTAATGGCGTAGCATTTCCAGCAGGTGTCGTAGCTGCATTACACCAAAGAATATGTAACGAAAATAGGTAGATATCAATGAGGATCTGATCTGAAAAAAGTTGTTCGAGTAGCTCCATACGGAACGAATGCTGGTTAGCTTATCCCATGCATTCCACTCCGACTCTTTGGCTCCGACGACGCCCACCTTATGTGCTGGTTGTGACACACGCTGTCCGCTAGGTATTTATAGAATGTTTGGTTATCCAGGGGGAAGATATGTAGGGCTGCAAGAAGCTACGGTATGTATGTAGATCGGCGGATGTTCGTGCAATAATCGGAGCCAAGAGTTACTGGGTCCGTTGTTTCCGTATCTCATACATAGAGAGTAGAGTACATACATACATCATACTTGTAGAGTGCCGGACACTTAGACGGGTCAAGGCTTGGCAAAACTACAAATTGTCCATTCTGGTGACTAATCACGAGTGCTCGCCTATGACCCCAAATAAACCCCGCATACCCCGCCCGAATCCAAGATACGCGACCAGAACATCCACCCATCCCGCCACAACCAACCAGTTTTACAGTTATTGTCTCGATTCTTTATTTGGTGGAAGGGCCCCGCCGTGTGCATTATAACTGTCATAACCTGCTTGCGATTTGACAGCGTTGAGATTTGACTGTGTTGAGAGTTTGACGGCGTTGAGGTTTGACAGTGTTGAGACTACACCCGCTGCCCACCCAGTGTGTGCACCCAAGTTCGGCAGTGAAGTTTTACAGCTGTTTTCGTATAGTATTGTATGTAGCCATATGTTATCACTCGGAAGCTAGCCTAATTAGGCGCCTACAAAATTGGGTGCCCGCCACCAATAATTGCTCCACTTTGAACCCTTATAGCACTACCACAACACCTCCAAATAGAAAAACGAAAACACTAAGTTGTTCTCCGCCAGCTTCTCTTTAATGTAGTGTTTCTCAAATAAATTCTTTCTTAGGTTGCGTGGTGGAGTAGTGTTTGGGGGGGAGGGCATGGAAAACCGCTCCACGCTGACCCATCTAAGTGTCCAGCACTCTAGGGCATTCGAATGCTGAGACGCTAGCCATGGCGCTAGTGGAAGTCTGGTGGTTTAGACTAGGTATGAAGTATTTTCTTTTTCTCTGTAAAGCCGGAAGAATTTCAGGACCGTTAATTCATTGCTAACACAGACAACTAAGTGCTGCTTACTTAGTGGGGGGG
>Ga0307508_10001221_pt1 | contig 29396 bp, 26 predicted proteins | sample 9_EM_MG_FD_203089 | JGI IMG/M metagenome (GOLD analysis project Ga0307508, IMG submission 203089) | Populus trichocarpa ectomycorrhiza microbial communities from riparian zone in the Pacific Northwest, United States - 9_EM | ecosystem: Host-associated > Plants > Roots > Unclassified | place...
CGCAGGGCGGACCGAAGCGCCGGGCGCAGGGCGGACCGAAGCGCCGGGCGCAGGGCGGACCGAAGCGCCGGGCGCAGGGCGGACCGAAGCGCCGGGCGCAGGGCGGACCGAAACGCCGGGCGCAGGGCGGACCGAAACGCCGGGCGCAGGGCGGACCGAAGCGCCGGGCGCAGGGCGGACCGGAGGGGAGGCGGTCACCGGTCGGCCTCGCGCCTGGCCAGGGCGACGGCGCCCAGCAGTTCGGCCTGGTCGCCGGTCTCGCCGGGCAGGATCTCGACGGCTTCGGCGGCGGGCGGGGCCGCGTACCGGTTGACGGACTCGCGGATGCCGTCGATGATGTGCAGTCCGCCGGCGCCGGTGGCGCCGGCGACGATGATCGCCTCCGGGTTGAGCATGGTGCAGGCGTCGGCCAGTGGCCGACCTACGGCCCGGCCGAAGTCGCCGAGGAGCCGGCCCAGGCCGGGATCGCCGGCGTCGGCGCGGGCCAGGATGGTGGGGTAGCTGAGCGGTTCGTCGTACGCCGACTGGGCGCTGTGCAGCAACGCCACGCCCACGTGGATGAGGCAGCCGCGCCCGCCACAGGCGCACAGCGGGCCGTCGTCGTCGATCTGGATGTGGGCGAGCTCGCCGGCGAAGCCGGTGGCGCCGCGGTGCAGCCCGCCGTTGACGATCAGGCCGGCGCCGACGCTGGACTCGCCGAGCATGACGTAGACGAGGCTCTGCCGGCCGCGGCCCGCGCCGAACCGGTGCTCGCCGAGCGCGCCGAGGTTGGCGTCGTTCTCGACCAGCACCCGCAGGCCGGTGCGGTCGGCGAGTTCGCCGGCCGGGTCGGTGAGCGCCCACGGCACGAAGCTCATCCCGCCGGACGAGCGCCGGTCCGGCGCCCCGACGCCGCGCTGGTAGGGCGCTGGCACGCTGAGCACGACGCGGGACAGCGCGCCGAGCGGGTAGCCGGCGCGTCCGGCGACGGCGTCGAGCAGCTGGGCGGCGGTGTCGAGGCGGAAGTCGGCCTTGCCGATCGGGTGGGCGTCCTCCGCGAGGATCCGCCCGCTGACCGTGACTACCGCGACATGCAGGCCGCCGGCGGCCGGGCGTAGCACGCCGATGACCGTCGCCGGGCCGGCCAGGGCGAGGACCTCGGCGGGGCGGCCGCGGCGGCCGGTCACCACGCTGTCCCGAGTGACCACGAGGCCGCGGGCGATCAGGTCGCGCACGAGGCTGGTGACGGTGGCGCGGGGAAGCTCGAGCTGGGCGGTCAGCTCGTTGCGACTGATCTCGTCGCGCATGGCTATTTCGGCCAGCACCCGCCGGTGCGATGGCCGGAGGTCTGCCGGGTAGTCCATATTCCGCTCAATCCGCCAAAATCCAGTGATCCTCAGCCGTTGTACCAGCGGGTCAGGCCGCCCCGCAAAGAGTTTCGCTTCGGCTCGATCCGGCCGAACTCGGGACCTGCACGATCAGGCGGAGCGCCGTGACGAGAACCACATTCGATACGAGACCGTTCCGTTTCCCGGACGGCACAAACTAGGGTTCCCTCAGATACGGAACTGTTCCGTATCGAATTCATCTCTCTCGGTTCTTGGGGGAAAGCACCACATGGACGCCTCAGCAACGCCGCCGGCCGGGCACCCCCGGCGGTGGGTCATTCTCGGCGTGCTCGTCATCAGCCTGCTGGTGGTCGTGCTCGACAACACGGTGCTCAACGTCGCGCTGCGGACGATCTCCGATCCGCAGCGCGGCCTCGGCGCCACCCAGAGCCAGCTCGAGTGGGCCATCAATTCCTACACGCTGGTCTTCGCCGGGCTGCTGTTCACCGCGGGCATTCTGGCCGACCGGCTCGGCCGCCGGATCACGCTGATCACCGGCCTGACGCTGTTCGGCATCGCGTCGCTGGTGTCGGCGTACGCGAACTCGGCCGACCAACTGATCGCGGCCCGCGCCCTGATGGGTCTGGGCGCCGCGGCCGTCATGCCGGCCACCCTGTCGATCATCGCGAACGTCTTCGACCCGCGGGAGCGCGGCCGCGCCATCGGCGTCTGGGCCGGCTCCGTCGGGCTCGGCGTGGCCATCGGCCCGATCGTCGGCGGCCTGCTGCTCGAGCACTTCTGGTGGGGTTCGGTCTTCCTGATCAACGTGCCGATCGCGGCCGCCGGGGTCGTGCTGGTCAGCCTGATCGTCCCCGAGTCGCGCGACCCGCGCCCGGGCCGCATCGACCTCGCCGGCGTGCTGCTGTCGATCGTCGGCCTCACCCTGCTCACCTACGGCGTGATCAAGGGCGGCGAGAGCGGCTTCGGCAGCGCCTGGTCGTGGGGGACGATCGCCACCGCGGCCGTCGTGCTGGTCGGGTTCGTGCTCTACGAGCAGCGTCTCGAGTTCCCCTCGCTGGACGTCAAGCTCTTCACCAACCCGCAGTTCTCCGCGTCCACCGGCATGATCGGCCTGATCTTCTTCGCGGCCATGGGCGCGCTGTTCTTCGGCGCCTTCTACCTGCAGCTGGTGCGCGGCTACGGCCCACTGGCCTCCGGCGCGCTGTTCGTCCCGTTCGCGGTCGGCCAGATGGTGTTCGCCCCGCTCAGCGCCGCGATGGTCAAGCGGTTCGGCCCCAAGCGGGTCAGCACTGTCGGCCTGCTGCTGGTCGCCGCCGGCCTGGCGAGCTGGCTGTTCGTCGGGGTGAGCTCGCCGATCTGGATCGTCGGCGCGGCGTTCTTCGTGATGGGCGTCGGCATGGCCAACGTGATGCCGCCGGCCACCGAGTCGATCATGTCCGCGCTGCCGCGGGAAAAGGCCGGTGTCGGCTCGGCGGTCAGCAACACGATCCGGCAGCTCGGCGGCGCCCTCGGCGTGGCCACGCTGGGCGCGGTCATCTCCTCGACGTACCGCAGCCACCTCGGCACGGCGGCCGACGGCCTGCCCGCCGCCGCGGCGTCGGTGGCCCGGGAGTCCATCTCCGGCGCGTACGGCGTGGCCGAGAAGGCCGGACCGGCCGCTCCGGCGCTGATCCAGCACGCGAACGACGCCTTCGTCACGGCCATGCACTACGCCGCGATCGGCTCCACTGCGGTCGCCCTGCTCGGCGCCGTGGTCGCCGCGATCTGGCTGCCGGGCCTGCGCGCGGCCACCGCGCCGGTGGCGACCCCGCAGGAGGGGCTCGCCGAAGAACAGGGCGTGGAACTGGTCGAAGCGTGACACGTCGGTGACAATGAACGCCATGACCACGGCCAGCACCGAGTTCGAGACCGGCCAGGAGCGCAAGGCTCCTGGCCGGCCCCGCAACGTCCAGGCCGACGAAGCCATCCTCGACGCGGTGATCAGCCTGCTCGGCGAGGGGCAGAGCGCCGCCGCCCTCTCCATCGAGGCGGTGGCGGCGAAGGCGGGCGTCGGCAAGGCGACCATCTACCGGCGCTGGCCCAACAAGGAGGCCCTGCTGGTCGACGCGGTCGCCACGATGAAGGGTCCGCTGCCGGTCCCCGAGGGCATCTCGGTCCGCGACGACCTGATCATGCTGATCATTGCGAACCGGTCCGGCTATGCGAGCCGGTACAGCAAGGTCACCGCGTGCCTGCTGCCCGAGTTCGCCAAGGACGACGAGATGGCCCGCACGTACCAGGCCGTCGTCGAGCCCCGCCGCGACGTCATGCGCCAGGTGCTGCTCCGCGGCGTCGGGAGCGGCGAGTTGCGCGCCGACCTGGACGTCGAGCTGACCCTGCTGATGCTCTCCGGCCCGTCCATGATCCAGAACATGCTGCACTGGAACCCGCGGGTCCCCGAGGAGGGCTTCGCCGAGGCCCTGGTCGACGCGGTCCTGCGCGGCGCGGCGGCCTGACGCTGAAGCAGCGCCACGCAGAAGCGTCTCAGCCGCCGAACGGCAGCGTCTCAGCCGCCGAACGGCAGCGTGGGCAGCCCGGCGACGTCGACGTCGGCGCGGAACAGGGCGCCGGACAGCGGCGCGGGGTCCGCGCTGTAGCGGGACGTGCTGATGTAAAGCTGGTCCAGGGCCGGGCCGCCGAAGGCGCACGCGGTCACGTCCCTCACGGGCAGGTCCACCCGGCCGTCCGGGGCGCCGTCCGCGCGGAAGCGCAGGACCGCTCCGCCGCCGTACATTGCCACCCACAGCCCGCCCTCGGCGTCCACGGCCAGCCCGTCCGGCCTGCCCTGCGCCTCGGCCAGCGTCACGAACGGCCGCCGGGCGTGCAGCCCCCGCTCGCGGTCGTAGTCGAAGGCGTCGACCCGGCGGGTCGGCGTGTCGATGTAGTACGCGGTCGTCCCGTCCGGGCTCCAGGCCAGCCCGTTGGAGATGGTCACGCCGGTCAGGACCACCTCGACCGTGCCGTCGGCGTCCAGCCGGTAGACCGAACCGCGGCCCGGCGCGGCGTCGTACGCCATGGACCCGCAGTAGAATCGGCCGTCCGGGTCGCAGGCGCCCTCGTTCATCCGTACCGTAGGGTCGGACCAGAGCTCGGGTAGCACGCGGATCTCGCCGGAGTCGTCGGCGAGGGCGAAGCCCCGCTCGACGGCGATCACCATGCCGCCGCAGCGCCGGGGCCGCACGGCCGCCGCGACCTCGCCGACGTGCGTGCTGCGAACCCCGTCCGCGAGCAGCGTCAGCACGTCGCCGACGAGCATGTCCACCCAGCGCAGCCCACCCCAGGCGGGCCACCAGACGGGTCCCTCGCCGTGGGCGGTCACCGGCGCGGTGACCGCTTCGGCACGTACGGATCGCCCGGTCACCGGTCGCGCCTCCCGACCACGAACGCCGCCGCCAGCGCGGCGATGTCCAGCGCGCCCAACGTCGTGCCGGCGAGCTCGTGGCCGCCGGAGGCCAGCAGGTAGGCCGCCACCAGGAAGGACAGCGCCACGACCGGGGCGAGGACCTGGGCCAGCGTGTGGCGTAGCGACTCGGCCAGCTCCAGTCGGCGCCGGTGCTCGGTCTCCTCGCGGGCCGCGTCGAGCACCTGCCGGGCGAATCCGGGCAGGATCTCGTCGTATTGGCGCAGCACCGCTGGCTCGGGCAGCGGGACGCCGCCGGGCCGGACCGGGCCGGGGTCGGGGGCGGCGCCGGCCTCGAGGGCTGGGCCTGCCCCGAGGGCTGGGCCTGCCCCGAGGGCTGGGCCTGCCTCGAGGGCGGGGGCTGCGTGCCGCGGCTGGGTCATGAGGTGATCCCGACCGTCACCGCGTGCTGGGCCTCGCGCACCAGGGGCGGCGGGGGGTCGAGCATGTCGCGGAACACCATGCGGTCTCGAGACGGGTCGACGAAGCCGTCGCGCACCAGGGCGATCAGGCGCTGGCGGATCTCGTCCTTGTCCGGCATCACACCCGTGCCGAGATAGTGCAGGAAATACTCCTGCCAGACCGCGGAGGTCTCCGCCGCGTGCCGCTCGCCGGCCGCGGGCTCGTCGCCGGCCGCCTCCAGGATCTGCTCGACCGTGCCCCCGCGCACGGCCGCCAACAGACGGATCGCCGCCGCGGCGTCGTCGTCCAGCTGGTCTCGCTCCTGCAGCACCTGCGCCCAGACGAGCCGGACGGCGGTCGCGGCCACCTCGGGCGGGACCTGCCAGGCGGCGATCACCGACCAGAGCACGTCGCCGAGCAGGTCGACGAGGTAGCGCCAGCCGGCGGGGCCGAGGCGGACGGCGGCCGTCTGCCGGGGCCGGGAGATCGGCAGGTCCGCACGCCGTGCCGGCACGATCCGGAACGCGTCGGACTCGCCGAGATCGCGCGGCCGCTCGCCGGGCGATCCGGGCGCCGCCACGACGGCCGGGCTCGTCGGCGCCGACGAGCCGTCGTCGATGGCGCTGCCCAGCCGGCCGGCCGCCCGCGGCCACTGGTCGGAGATCTCGCGCTCGGCGGCGGTCGCGAAGTCGTTCAGCACCGACGCCGCCGCCCCGGTGAACGGGTCGCCGGCGTGCCGCGCGCGGCGCCGCGGGACGAGGTCGACCAGGCTGCCGAGGGCGCTGACCAGCCCGCGCCCTCGGCGTCGCCCGGGTCGCCCGGAGTCGTTCATGGCAGCAGCGTAGCCGCCGACCGCTCTACTCCAAACTGAAAGGCGTCGATATCATGACCAAAGCCACGCGCGCTGGTCACCGGGTGGGCTCGCCACCGAACGCGGCGAAGAATTTGTCCCGGAACGCGTCCATCTTCCACACCGGCGCGTTCGGGTTCGGCTTCAGGCCGTCCTGCCAGCCCCAGTCCGCGATCCGGTCGAGCACCGCCGGGTCGTGCGACACGATCGTGATCGGCACGTCGTGGCTGGCGTTGTTCCCGCTGACGATCGGCATCGCCTGGTGGTCGCCGAAGATGACCAGGACCAGGTTCTTGTCTGCGTAGTTCTCCACCCAGGAGATGAGACTCTGCACGGAGTAGGCGATGGACGTCGCGTACGCGAGCTGGGTGCGCTGCGGACTCTGCCAGAGCGCGTCCCGGGTCTCGCCGCCACGGGCCATCGGAGCGTAGATCGACCCGTCGCCGATCGTGTTCCAGTCGATGAAATGCGGCAGCGGCGTCCACGGGTTGTGGCTGGAGGTCATCGTGATCTCGGCCATCAGCGGCGCGTGCGGCTTGCCGTAGACGTCCTTCTGGAACTGCGCCAACGTGTACTGGTCGGGCATGCTCGACCAGCCGAAGTGCGGCCCGCGGTAACCGAGGTTGCGGGAGTCGTAGACGGAGTCGTACCCGTAGAACTTCCCCTCCGGCCAGGCCACCGTGTTGCCCGGCTCGAGGCCGTAGGTCTGCCACCCGGCCTCGTGGAAGGCGCGGGTCAGGGTGAGCCGGTTGCCCGAGATCAGCTGGCGGTACCGCTGCTGGCTGTTGATCCAGACGCCGGACTGCAACGTGCCGTGCGCCAGCCAGCTGCCGCCGCCGTAGGTCGACGAAGTGAGGAAGCCACTCTTGGCGTGGAAGCCCTTCGCGGCCAACTGCTGGGTGCCGGCGCTCAGCACCGGGTCGACCAGGGCGGACATCTTCGGGTCCTGCAACGCCGAGCGCCCGTAGCTCTCCACCACCCCGATCACGACGTCCTTGCCGGCAAGCCCGGCGAGCCGCTGCTTCGCCGGCACGTTCGCGTACGCGTCGATGCGCTCCGCCGCGTCGAACTCGTGCAGGTCGTTGATCGCCGCGGGAACCGCCTTGACGGTGGTCTTGGCGAGCGCCGCTGCGCTGTCGGAGGCGACCGGGTTGCCGGGGAAGAACGTCACGCCGGTCAACGCGAGGACCACCCACGCCGCGCTGAGCGCCACGAGGCCCCGGCGCACGGACACAGCGTGGCGGGCGGTCGCCTTCGCTAGGCGTACGACCGAGAGCGTCGCGAAGACCATGACCGCGACCGTGAGCACGACCGCGCCGACCGCCGCGGCGTTCGCGTAGGCCTTGCCGTTGGTCGCGGTCAGCGCGTTGTAGCCGTCGCGCAGCAGCGGCCAGTCGAGGACCGGGTCGAAGGGCCGCCCGAGGACGTTCAGGAATCCGGCGTTGGCCGCCTTCAGCACCACGAGGACGCCGACGCCGAGGCCCATCACCACAGCCGTCGGCCGGCGCCACCGGGCGGGCAGCACGACGAACACGGCGCCGCCGGCGATGGCCTCCATCGGCACGCGCAGGAATGCTCCCAGGACGCTGACGCCCGCCTTGTGGTGCAGGATCGTGTCCGGCACGATCAGGGCCAAGTAGACCAGGATCGCCGCGGCGCCGGTGAGGCCAGCGCCGAGAATCCGCCGCGCCGTGCCACGCTGTTCGGCCTCCCCGGCCGGCTGGGCTTCGTCGGTGTGCGCCGCGTCGGGGCGGAGACGAGTCTTGGGCGACAAGGGCAGATCCTTTATCCGGCAGTTCGAAAGCGTGCGGCGGCTGCGCCCTCGCACGCTTCGTCATACGAGCCGGGCGCCATTTCGGTTCATCCGGCTCGCCAGGTGTGCTGTGGTTCGTACCCGAGCATCCGACGCGCCTTGTCGATCGAGAGCAGGGTCTCGTGCTCCCCCAGTTCCTTCATGACCTTGATCTCCGGGAAGACCTCGGCGGCCAGCCCCACGCTGTCCCTGCTCATCACGGTGTCCGCGTTGGCGATGATGAAGATCTCTAACCCGGTAGCCCGGTAGTCGAGGGCCTTGCGCACGGCCTGGGCGCCGTCCCGGGCGTCGATGTAGCTCCAGGCGTTCCAGCTGCGCAGCCGCGGGTCGGCGGCGAAGCCGGAGAAGGCGGCGTAGTCGGCCGGCTCCATCACGTTGGAGAACCGCAGCCCGATCATCTTCAGCCGCGGGCTCCACCGGCAGAACTGCGCCGCCATCTGCTCCTCGAGGTGCTTGGCCAGCGCGTACGAGGTCGACGGGCGGGCCGGGTAGTCCTCGTCGACCGGCAGGTACGGCGGCGGCGTCTCGTCGAAGGGCAGGCCGAGCAACGTCTCGCTGGACGCCCAGACCACGTTGGTGATCCCGGCGGCGCGGGCCGCCGCGAAGACGTTGTAGGTCGCGGTGATGTTGTTGGCGAAGGTGGCGGCGTTCGCCGCGACGCCCGGGCCGGGGATCGCCGCGAGGTGCACGACCGCGTCCAGGCGGTCGTACCGGCTGTCGATCGCGGTGAGCGCCTCCAGCGCCTGCCCGTAGTCGGTGAGGTCGACCCGGGTGAACGGGCCGGCGGGCTCGCGGGGCGCCACGGCGTCGAGGTTGACGACCTCGCGTCCGTGCGCGGTCAGTTCGGCGACGACGGCGCGGCCTAGCTTGCCGCTCCCGCCGGTGACGGCGACCCGGGTCATGGGCTCCTCCTCGGTCGGTGGTGCACCCATCCTCGACCGTAGGCCGGATTCCTCCTACCCTGGGGCGCCGCGTTCGGGGCCGGACGGGAAGACGGCCCGGGAGAAGGTGTGTGAATCCCCGGGCCGTCCCCGCCAACGCCCGCGCCGGTATGGGGCCGGCGGGCGGGCGATTCCCTAGGGAGGAACGGGCCAACCGTGCCAGCAAGGGCCTGAGGATTCGCTGAAGCGCCGCCGCCCGGGCGCCCGCGCACCCGTCGTGACCTGCGAAGACTCAAGTCCGGGCGGCTACGGCCGAAAGCTTCTGGCACCGGTGCGCCAGCGCCCGGCCGACCGCAACCGGCGGGCACCCTCGCGGGGACCGCCGACGCACCGCACACCCCGGAATCTTCTTTCCATGCCCGGCCGAGAACGAGGCCGGACTACCGGGGGAGATCAGACAGTGAAGCGTTGGAGCGTACGCAAGTCCGTCCTTTCCGCGGCCGTGGCCCTGGCCGCCACCGGCGCCCTGTCCGCGCCGGCGCCAGCGGCGGCGGCGACCGCGCCGAGCGCGGCGCCCGCCGGTGGGTGCGTGACCGGCCCGAAGCTGGTGCCGACCTGCGGCGTGCTGTGGGGCGCCGCGGCCGGCGGGTTCACCGCGCTGCCGCGCGACACCGAGCTTCGGACCTGGGAGCGGCTCAGCGGCCGGACCTCGACGATTTTCCACACCTATCACCGGGGCGACGAGAAGTTCCCGACGGCGGCCGAGATCGCGATGACCCGCGACCCGGCGCACCCTAGGGTGCTGCTGCTCAACTGGCGCGTCGATTACGGCTCGACCTGGGCGAACGTCGCCGCCGGCCGGCTGGACGCGCGGATCGACGCGTTCGCCGCCCGGGTGAAGGCCACCTACCGGGAGAAGTTCTTCCTGGTCCTCAACCACGAGCCGGAGGACGACATCATCCCGTCGGCGGGCTCCGGGAGGACCGCCAAGGACTTCGCTGCGTCGTTCCGCCACGTGATCCGGCGGCTGCGCGCCGAGGGCGTGAGCAACGCGATCAGCGTGGTGGCCTACATGGGCAACGAGAAGTGGATGGCGAGGGACTGGTGGAAGGACCTCTACCCGGGTAACGACGTCGTCGACTGGATCGGCCTCGACTCGTACCTGAACGCCGAGCCGGGCTACCACCACGGGCTCTTCGCCGACCTGCTCGAGCGGCGGGCGCCGCAGGGTCCGGGCTTCTACGACTGGGCCGTCGCCAACCACCCGCAGAAGCCGATGATGTTGGCCGAGTGGGGCGTCTACCACCGCGAGGGCCAGGTGGTCGACAAGTCCGCACAGTTCAACAGCGTCCTGCCCGAACTGGCCAAGCGGCCGGCGATCAGGGCGATCGTGTATTTCGACACCAAGCACGACGCGTCCGGCGACCGGGACATCAGCATCGACAGTTCGCCGGAGAGCCTGGCCACGTTCCGCAAACTGGCCGCGAGCAAGTTGTTCACGGTCGGGGTAAACCTGAACTGATGACGTAGGGGCGGGCCGCCAATGCGGCCCGCCCCTATCGTTGTGCCTGGTCCCGGGCCTGCTGAGGATGGATCCGGTCCCGCCGGGCGACCGTGGGATAGACCAACTCGTTCGCGGAAATGCGCGACTCCGGGCCATTTCGGTGTGAGGCTGCAAATGCACGCAAGAACGCCGCCGAAGCCGAGGAGAATGCGAATGCGAACGACTGTGCAACGGCGCCTGATCGGAGCCGTCGTGGCAGCCGTCAGCGTCATCACCGGCGCGCCGGCGCACGCCGAGACGCGCCGGGACGCGTACTCGAAAGTGATGATCATCGTCGAGGAGAACCGCACGGCCGACGAGATCTTCGCGGGGTCGCAGGCGCCGTATCTGACCGGCCTAGCCCGCGACTACGGCTCCGCCGCCAACATGCTCGCGAACTATCCGACCGAGTGCCCGTCGCTCGCCGCCTACATCCTGATGACCAGCGGGACGACCGGCGGGATCTGCGACGACGAGGGACCCCGGCGCCACTCGCTGAGCGTGCCGAACATCTTCGCCCAGCTCGACGCCGCGCACCGGCGGTGGCGCAACTACGCCGAGAACCTGCCGGCGCCGTGCGCCCGCACCAACAGCGCGGACGGGATGTTCCTGGTCCGGCACACCGCGGTGCCCTACTACACGAGCGAGGCGCAGACCTGCTCGACCGGCCAGGTGGAGCTGGGCACGCCCGACGCCGGGGCGCTGAGCCACGACCTGCGGACCGGCCGGCTGCCCGCGTACTCCTTCGTCACCCCGAACGCCTGCCACGACATGCACGGCGCGACGGGCTGCCCGCCCGGGCGGATCACCACCGGCGACTCGTGGCTGTCGCAGTGGATCCCGCGGATCCTGGCAGGCCAGGACTACCGCGCCGGCCGGCTCGTCGTGATCATCACCTGGGACGAGGGCTCCGTCCACGACAACCACATCCCGACGGTGGTCATCTCGCCGACCACGCGGGGGGTGGTCGCGACCCAGCCGTACGACCACTGCTCGACGCTGCGTACCTCCGAGGACCTGCTCGGGCTGTCGCCGCTGGGCTGTGCGCGTTCCGCGACGTCGATGGTGTCGGGTTTCCGGCTGTAACCCGGACGAGCGACGTTCAGCGAATTCTCACCGCCGGCTGTCTAGGTTCGGCCGAGTGAACCGTCGCGACGCGCTCCGCGCAGCCACCGCCCTGACCGCCGGCACCCTGGCCGCCGGGGCCGCGGGCTGCGCCCCGAACACCCCTGCGACACCCACCGAGACGCAGCGCTCGGGGCCCGCGCCGTCCCCGTCGGCCACGGCTCCGGGCGCTGCCCCCGGCGCGCCGGCCGTCGAGATCCAGCACGGGCCGCGGGACCGCCCGCGGGTCGCCCTGACCTTCCACGGCCAGGGCGACGCGGGCATCGTCAGCAAGCTGCTCGACGAGTTCGACCGTGGCGGCGTGAAGGTGACGGTGCTGGCGGTCGGCACCTGGCTGGCGGCCGAGCCGGTGCTCGCCCGACGGGTCGTCGCGGCCGGCCACGAGCTGGGCAACCACACCCAACACCACGCGGACATCAAACGGATGGCGGCCGAGCAGGCGTACGCCGAGATCGACGAGTGCGCGAAGCGGGTCAAGGCGATCACCGGCTCGATCGGCCGCTGGTTCCGCCCGTCGCAGACCCGGCTCGCCACCCCGACGATAAAGGCGGCCGCCGCGCGGGCGGGTTATGCGGCGTGCCTGTCCTACGACGTCGACTCGCTCGACTACACCGACCCGGCCGCCTCGGCGGTGGTCGCCACCACGCTACGGGCCGTGCAGCCCGGATCGATCATCAGCATGCATTTTGGCCACCTGGCTACCATCGCCGCCATGTCACCTCTGCTGAGCGGTCTCCGCGACCGTGGACTGGCTCCGGTCACCGTCTCCGAGCTGGTCGGATGAACCGGGCCGGCCGCTCTCTCGCCGCTCTGCTCGCCCTCGCCGCGGTGGCCGCCGCCACGGCCTGCACCGCGCGCGCCGAGGGCAAGCCACCACCTGTCGCGCCCTCGTCCTCGTCCTCTGCGGCGGCCGGCGTTCCCGCGGCGCCCTTCGTCGACACCGGGAAGCTGCTGCCCGGAATGCCGCCGCGGCTCGACCCGAACGATCTCTACGCCGCGGACCGGGCCGGCCAGATCGCCGCGGTGGCCCGCAACGACCGGCCGCTGGTCTACGTGCCGAACTACGCCAGCAACACCGTCTCGGTCATCGACCCGAGCACCTACAAGGTGATCCGCACCGTGCGGGTGGGTCACGGGCCGCAACACGTCGTGCCCTCCTGGGACCTGCGCACGCTCTGGGTCAACGACAACACGGGCAGCCAGCTCACCCCGATCGACCCGCGCACCGGCACGTTCGGCAAGCCGGTGGCCGTCGACGACCCGTACAACCTGTATTTCACGCCGGACGGCAAGTTCGCCGTGGTGATGGAGGAGACCCGCAAGGCGATCGTCTTCCGGGACCCGCACACGATGGCGGTCAAGCACGTGCTGCCGGTCGGCTGCCGCGGGGTGAACCACGCCGACTTCTCCCCCGACGGCCGGTACTTCATCGTCACCTGCGAGTTCTCCGGCGACCTGCTGAAGATCGACACCGCCGGGCAGCGGGTGATCGGCCAGCTGCACCTGCCCGGCGACAACCCGATGCCCCAGGACATCAAAATCTCGCCGGACGGCAAGAAGTGGTACGTCGCGGACATGCAGACCAGCGGCGTGTGGATCCTCGACGGCGACGCGTTCACCACCCCGACGTTCCTGCCCACCGGCGCCGGCGCGCACGGGCTCTACCCGAGCCGCGACTCCCGCTACCTCTACGTCGCCAACCGCGGCGAGGGGACCATCTCGTTGATCTCGTTCGCCACCAGCAAGGTCGTCGCGAAGTGGAAGATCCCCGGGCACGCGAGCCCGGACATGGGCGGCGTCTCCGCCGACGGCAAGGTCCTCTGGCTCTCTGGGCGGTACGACCGCGAGGTGTACGCGATCAACACCGCGACCGGGCGCCTGGTGGCCCGGATCAAGGTGGGCGCCGAGCCGCACGGGCTGTGCGTGTGGCCGCAGCCCGGCCGCTACTCGCTGGGCCACACCGGAATCCTGCGCTGAGCCGGCCCGCGGCGGCGGCGACTCGCAGCAGTCCCGCCGATGAGCCGCCCGCGGCGGAACACGATCCGCAATCATGGATGATGCCTTACCCGGGACCGGCTCAGGAGGATCACCCATGTTGACCGACCTTTCCCGCGACGAGCTGCTGGCGTACCGCAGCGCCCAGACCCTGCCCGCCGACTTCGACAGCTTCTGGAGCAAGACGCTCGCCGAGGCGGCCGAGTTCGACGTGGACGTCCAGCTGACCGAGGCGCCCACCCCGCTGACCACGATCACGGCGTACGACGTGCGTTTCCGCGGCTACGCCGGCCAGCAGGTCCGGGCCTGGCTGCGGGTGCCGGCCGGCTCGAGCGGCCCGCTGCCCGCCGTGGTGCAGTACGTGGGGTACGGCGGCGGGCGAGGCCACGTGCTGGAGAGCCTGCTCTGGGCCTCGGCCGGCTTCGCGCACCTGCAGATGGACTCGCGCGGGCAGGGCTCCGCCTGGAGCATCGGCGACACACCCGACGCCGGCACCGTGCCTCCGCAGGTGCCGGGGGTGCTGACCCGGGGGATCGGCAACCCGGCCGACTACTACTACCGCCGGTTCTTCACGGACGCCGTCCGGGCGGTCGACGCGGCCAAGGCGATCGAGGTCGTGGACGCCGGGCGCGTCGCGGTGGCCGGCGGCAGCCAGGGCGGCGGCACGGCGCTCGCCGTCGCCGGCCTGCGCGACGACCTCGCCGCGGTGGTGTCGTTCGTGCCGTTCCTCTGCGACTTCCCGCGGGCGAGCCGGATCACCGACGCGTACCCGTACCACGAGATCGCCGACTACCTGGCCGTGCACCGCGAGGAGGTGGACCGGACGCACCGCACGCTGGCGTACTTCGACGGCGTCAACTTCGCCCGCCGGGCGACCGCGCCGGCGCTGTTCTCGGTGGGGCTGATGGACGCGATCTGCCCGCCGTCGACGGTCTACGCGGCCTACCACGAGTACGGCGGCCCCAAGGAGATGCTCGTCTGGGAGTACAACGGCCACGAGGGCGGCGGCGTCCTCGACGAGGCCCGCGCCCTCGACTTCGTGCGCGACCACACGGCGGCCAAGAGCGCCTGAGAGACATCGCCTCGCGCGGGGTGATCGAGCTCGGCCGCTCGGCAACAGGCGTCTCTTGTGGGCTCACAACGGGTTGGACGTTGTCACGTCCTGCCAGTTGTGGTGTGACGGGCCGGGGCGGTCAGGCGCCCGCGGCGTCCAGGCGGGTCAGCTGCTCGCCGGTGAGCTTCACGTGCAGGGCCGGTAGCGGTCCAGGATGCGGGCCGAGTCGGTCTCGCCGGTGGCGTTGCCCATCTGCATGGCCCCGAGGGCGAGCTGGCTGACCTGCTCGCCGGTACGGCCCAGTTCGATCGTCTGCATGCGACCGACGCTATTTCCTGGAGCGCGCTCCAGGTCAAGCGACGGTTGCCAGCCGCTGCCCGACGCCGCCGCCGCGGCGGCCGGGACCCCGCGCGCGACGCAATTCATAAACGAGCGCGAATTGTTAACCGCGGTCGATAGCCGATCGACAGTAAGTAATGGCTGCGGTACCCTGCGACTACGATCGACGCCAATTGTCATGCGGCGAAAGCGAACTAGAAACAAGGCTTAGTGATCCGTGCCATAGATCAACTTCGCGAGGCGAGCCGTGCGCAGGCGGTGGCCTGCGGCATTGCCCGAAAGTATGCGCGGCGCCCGGTCGGACACATTTTATGCAGGCTTGCCGATCTGTGCTAACTTCCTCGATGATCAACGCCGAGACGATTCGCCTGGGTCAATTCAGCGTACCCGGTTTGCAATCTTGTTAACCGGATCGCCGCCGGTCGTACACATTGTACGGCGGGCCCATGCGGCGTGCGCACATATTCATCTGTGGGAGCGATGTCATGCCGGAGAGCGAACAATTCCTGCACCGTTCGTCGTCCGAGATCCCCTACTTCGGCCGGGACGGCGAGACCTATCTGGCCGAGGTCCCGCTGCGCGACCTGAAGAAGTCGCGGCCGTTGCGGGTGCTATCGGAGGAGCAGTTCGAGTTCTGGCAGACCTACGGCTACGTCATCGTTCCCGAGGCCGTGCCGGCCGAAGCGGCCCGGCGGCTGCTCGACTTCGCCTGGGAGTTCCAGGGTTACGACCCGAAGCGGCCCGAGACCTGGTACCCGGAGCGCGAGTTCACCTCCGACCTCGACCGTGACCTGTACATCCTCGGCTTCGTCGAGGCGTACCAGCACCAGCACATCTGGGACAACCGGCAGACCCAGCGGGTGTACGACGCGTTCGTCGACGTCTGGGACACCGAGAAGCTCTGGGTCAGCCTGGACCGGCTGAACCTCAACCCGCCGAACGTCGGCAACCGGGCCCGCGCCCTGATCCCGCCCACCGAGCGTGGCTTCGACATCAACCTGCACTGGGACGTCGACACCACGCTCGCCGTGCTCCAGCAACGCGTCCAGGGCATCGTGGCGCTGCACGACACCCGGGCCGAGCTGGGCGGATTCCAGTGCTCGCCGGAGCTGTTCCGCCGCTTCGAGGACTGGCGGCTGCGGCAACCCGCCGACCGCGACCCGGTACGGCCCAACGTCGACCCGGCCGAGTTCCCGGTGGTCCGGCCCGAGCTCAAGGCCGGCGACCTGCTGATCTGGAACGGCCTCGTGGCGCACGGCGTCGCGCCGAACACCTCGGCCGACGGGGTCCGCTCGGTGCAGTACCTGACCATGATGCCGGCCCTGCCGACCCACGAGACGCTGGTGGCGTCGCGGATCAAGTCGTGGCGCGAGCTGATGACCCCGGAGTGGAACGGCACCCTGGTCGGCGACCCGTACCGGCACGAGTCGCTGCGTTACGGGCCGGCCGAGCTCACCGACCTCGGCCGGCGGCTGCTCGGCCTGGACGAGTGGTGACTGCCGCGATGCGCCGGGTCTGCCTGGCCCTGCCCACCCACCGCGAGTGCGTGGACACGATAGCGGCGGTCGCGGCCGAGGCCGCGTACGGCGCCGCCACCTTCGGTGTCCAGGTCGAGCTGCTGATTCTCGACTCCTGCGAGCCGGCCACGTACGCCGCGCACGCGGACGCCGTAAGCCGGCTGCCGGCGACCGCCGGCGTCGCCGTGACCCACCTGGACGAGGACGCGCAGCGCGAGTTCCTGCACCGGGTGATCGCCGGCTCCGGCGCAGCGAAGCCCGAGCTGATCGCCCAGCTCATGCTGCCCGAGCAGGCGTCCTACGGCGCGTGCACCAACCGGGCGTTCCTGATCGCGGTCGCGCTCGGCTGCGAGTCGGTGCACCGGCGGGACTCCGACGTCGCCTTCCAGATCTCTGACGGCGTGCCGCTGTACCCGATCCACCACGAGTTGACCTCGCTCGGGAAACCGGCGGGTGACGCCGTCGCCGGCGTCACCGAGGTGACGCTCGACCCCGCGCACTTCGGCAAGCCGGTGGTCTCGGTCGGCGCCTCCTTCATCGGCGACCTGTCGGTCGACATCGAGGACGTGCGCCGCGCGGACCCGCAGGCCTACTACGACATCGTCAGCCTGTGGGCCGCTCCCGGCGCCACCGAGCAGCAGAAGCGCGACCTGGTCGCCGAATCCTTCACGGGCGCTCCCGACGGCGCGTTCCAGTCCGACCGTTCCGTGCTCGCCCTGGTCGATCCGATGCGCGTCGACATGGGCAACATCAGCTACTTCCAGGTGCACGAGGACGTCCCGTTGCCGCCGATGGTCGACACCATCGGCAGCGATTACTTCCACATTCACCTGGTGCCGGACAGCACCCTGCCCGGCGTGCTGCACAATCGGCACGTCGTCAATTACCACACGCCCGACCGGAAGGCGGAGGGGGCGTTCCACACCTACCATTTGCGGCTGGTGAAGTTCTTCCTCTCCATGCTCTACCTGCATTTCATCTACGCGCGGATGGGCGCGGCGGCCGGCGGGCTGCTCGACGAGAACTACCGGATCCGGACGCCGCTGCTGGTCGAGATGGTCCGGGCGAGCACCACCCTGGACACCGCGCCGAACGTGCGCTGCCTCGAGAAGTTGGAGCGGACCTACCGGCGGCTCGGCGGGCGCTACGCCACCTTCGCCGACCGGCTCGCCGTCCGCCGGGAACGCCTCGTGATCGAGGCACGGCAGGACATCGAGGAGTTCGCGCTGCTGATCGAGGTGTGGGGCCCGCTGGTCCGGACGGCCCGGGAGACCGGCCTGGTCGGCCGCCGCTGATGCCCGACAGTCCGGTGTTGCGGTCCGCCCTCGCCGCGGCGACGACCGACCGGGTCATCTTCGACCTGGCCGGCATCGTGGACCGGCACGACGCGCTGGTCCGGGCGGCGCCCGGGGTCGCGGTCCGGTTCGCGGTCAAGGCGTGCCCGGTCGACGACGTGCTGGACGCGCTGGCCCGGGCCGGGGCCGGCTTCGACGCGGCCAGCCCCAACGAGATCGTGCAGGCTCTGCGCACCGGCATCGCGCCGGACCGGGTGCACTACGGCAACACGATCAAGTCGGACCGGGACATCGCGGAGGCCTACCGGCGGGGGGTGCGGCTGTTCGCCACCGACAGCATCGCCGACGTACGGGCCATCGCCGCGCACGCGCCCGGCGCCCGGGTGTACTGCCGCCTCGCCACGCCGGGCACCGGGTCGTTGTGGGGGTTGACCGGCAAGTTCGGCTGCTCGCTGCCCGACGCGGTCGAGGTCTTGGCGACCGCGCAGGCGTACGGGTTGGTGCCCGCCGGCCTGTCGCTGCACGTCGGCTCCCAGCAGATGACCGTGACCGCCTGGCGCGAGGCGTTCGCCGAGCTGACCACGGCCGTCGCCTGGCTGGCCGCCCGGCAGATCCGGCTCGAGCACGTCAACCTCGGCGGCGGCCTGCCCGCGCTCGGCTACCTGGACCGGCACGGCCGCCCGCTGCACCCGCCGCTCGACGCAATCCTGGCCGCGATCCGCAACGGCATGGCTCGACTGCGGAAGGTCGCCGGCGGGCCGCTCGAGTTCATCCTCGAACCGGGCCGGCACCTGGTCGCCGACCAGGGCGCGATCCGCGCCCACGTCGTGCGGCTGACCGACCGGCAGCTGCGCGACGGCCGCCGGGCGCACTGGCTCTACCTGAGCTGCGGCCGGTTCAACGGGCTGTACGAGCTGGACCAGATCCAGTACCGGCTGGAGTTCCCGACCCACCCGGCCGGCCCGCGCGTACCGGCCCGGGTGGCCGGGCCGACCTGCGACAGCGACGACGCGTTCCCGCCGGGCGAGACCGTCGCCGTGCCGGCCGGGCTCGCCTCCGGCGATCCGGTGTGGATCCTGTCGGCCGGCGCCTACTCGGTCAGCTACACCACGGTCGGTTTCAACGGCTTCGACCCGCTGCCGATCGAGACGACCGGGGCCCGGGCGGAGGTGGTGGCGTGCTGACCGCGACCCTGCGGCCGATCCGCGACGGCGACTGGCCCGGCGTGCTGGCGCTCGAGTCCGCCGCGTACCGGCGCCTGGGATTGTCGGAGGACCCGGACACGCTGCGGAGCCGGGCCGCTGCCGGGACCTCGTTCGTGGTCGAGGCGGGCGGTTCGGTCGCCGCTTACCTGCTGGCCCTGCCCTACCCGTACGGCCGGATCCCGGACCTCGCCGAGCCCGCCCCCGTCGCGGCCGGCGGAGCCGACCTGCACCTGCACGACATTGTGGTCGACGCCGGACGCCGGCGCGCGGGACTGGGCGGCCGGTTGGTCGACCACCTGCTGGCGACGGCCCGGGCGGCCGCGTACGCCCGGGTCTCGCTCGTCTCGGTCGCGGACAGCGGCGCCTTCTGGACTCGGCAAGGTTTCCACCCCCGACCCGAGGTGCCGGTCCCGGCCGGCTACGGTCCGGGCGCCGCCTACCTGACCCGCCCGCTCTGACGAAGGAACCGCCCGCCATGCCCAGACCCCCGTCCTTCCGCCGCTCGCAGGTGGCGATCGCCGCACTGTTCTGCTTCCTCGGCTTCCAGTACGGCACCTGGGTGTCGCGCGTGCCGGCCCTCAAGACCCACCTCAGCCTGAGCACCGCCGAGGTCGGCCTGCTGCTGCTCGCGCCCGGCGTCGGCGCGCTCGTGTCGTTCCCCCTGGTCGCCCGGCTGATGAAGCAACTCGGCTCGCGGCGGCTGTCTACCGTGTCGGCGTTCGCGTTGCTGGTCGTGCTGGCCGCCCTGTCGGCAGCCCCGAACTTCGCGGTCGCCGGCGTGGTGCTGTTCCTCGACGGCGTCTCCATCGCCTGCCTGAACGTCGCCATGAACGCGCAGGGCGCCGCGCTCGAGGCGCAGTACGAGCGCAACACGATGGCCACGCTGCACGCGGTGTTCAGCGGCGGCACCTTCGCGGCGGCGCTGCTCGCCTCCGCGGTGACCGCGATCACCGGAAGCCTGCCGGTCCACTTCGCGGTCGCCGGGGTGCTGCTGCTCGCGCTGGTGCTGGTCTCCTGGACCGGGACGCTCGCCGAGGACGCCCCGGCCGAGCCGGCCGCCGAGACCCCGGCACCGAAGAAGGCCCGCCGCTGGGCCCTGCCCTCGCTGATGGTGCTCTGGCTCTGCGTCGCCATGGTGTTCGGCGAGCTCACCGAGGGCGCGATGAACGACTGGTCGGCGCTCTACCTGCGGGACGTGGCGCACGCCGCGACCCAGCTGACCCCGCTCGGCATCGCCACGGTCTCGGCGACGATGGTGCTGGCCCGGCTGTTCGCCGACCGGTGGCGGTCCCGCTGGGGCGACAAGCGGGTCGTGCTGGTCGGCACCGCGCTGGCCGCGGCCGGGCTCAGCGGCGCGCTGCTGCTGGGCGGGTGGATTCCGGCGCTGGCCGGCTTCGCCTGCGTGGGGCTGGGCATGGCCGCGGTCACGCCGTGCATCTACGTCGCGGCGGCCCGGCTGGGGTCGGACGCGCTGGCCCTGGTCGCCTCCGCCGGGACCGCCGGGCTGCTGGTCGGCCCGCCGGTGATCGGCTTCGTGGCGGGATCGTCGAGCCTGGTGTGGGGACTGACGGTGGTGGTGGCCGCGATCGTCCTGATCTTCCTCAGCATCACCCAGATCAGCTTCGCCACCCCCGACGCTGCGTCCGAGTCCAGCGCTGCGTCCGAGTCCAGCGCTGCGTCCGAGTCCAGCGCTGCGTCCGAGTCCAGCGCTGCGTCCGAGTCCAGCGCTGCGTCCGAGTCCAGCGCTGCGTCCGGGTCGACGGCCCAGTCCGAGGCCGCCAGGGAGACCGACGACGAGACGGCGCCGGCGGGCGCCTGAGGAGCCCCCCGCGGATCAGCGGCCGTAGCCGGCGGGCCGCCACTGGTCGCCGGCCGGCCAGAACCGCTCGAAGACCTGACCCGGATGGCCGGTGGCGAGGTCGGCGTCCGCGTCGTCCACGGCCATCGTCCCCAGCCGGGTGCCGGCCCGGCGGTAACCCGACCGGTGCAGGCTGCGCACCGCCGCGCCCACGCTCGAGGTCGCAACCAGGACCTGCACCGCCTCGCAGCCGTCGCCACGCTCGTCGAGCACCGCGGTGACGATCACCAGATCGCCGCGACGAACCGCCCCGCTGAGTCCGCTGGTAGTCACGCCAAGCCCCCTGTCCAGCACACGCTCGTCCGGGCCGTCGGCACTGCCTGGTCGGGTCAGCTCTCTCGCAGCAGATGCTCCGCCTCCGATACCGGCTCAACGACGACATCATCCACGAGAAACACGCGCCACGTCGAAACGTTCGGCATGCGCGCCCGCAGCGCCGTCGGCCGGCCCGGTAAACGAGGTGCGCGACGGCGACGAGACCTGCTATTGCTCCAAGCATGAACGGCATCGACATCTCCCGGCGGCACTACCTCGACGAGGTGGCGCCGCGCCTGGCCGGACTGCCGCACGCCGCCGCGCTGCTGGGCGACGGCTCCGAGGTGCTCGGCTACGACGACGAGGTCTCGACCGACCACGACTTCGGCAAGCGCGTGCAGATCTTCTGGCCGCGCGGGGAGACCGTCGGCGCGTTCTTCTCGGCCCGGCTCGGCTTCGACCCGGGCGCCCGCGTCGGCGTCGCCGACTGGCTGCTCACCCCGACGCAGATCCTGGCCGGCCTCACCCGCGGCGCGGTCTTCCACGACCCGGACGGCGAGTTGGCCCGCTACCGTGCCGCGCTGCGGTGGTATCCGGACGACGTGTGGCGCTACGCGCTCGCCGCCGGATGGCTCAAGATCTGTCAGGAGGCCGCCTTCCTCGCTCGGGCCGGCGACACCGGGGACGAGCTCGGCTCCCGCCTCGTCGCCTCCCGCCTCGCCCGGGAACTCGTACGCCTCGCGTTTCTCGTCGAGCGGCGCTGGGCCCCGTACAGCAAGTGGTTGGGCCGGGCCTTCGGCGAGCTGAGGCTGGCCGGAGAGGCCGGCCCGCCGCTGTCCGCCGCGCTGGGCGCGGCGCACTGGCGGGAGCGAGAACACCTGATCTGTACGGCCGGGAGCGTCATCGCCGTCGCGACCAACGAGCTGGGGTTGTGCCCGCCGGTGGACCCGGCGCCGCGGCAGTACTTCGACCGGGACATCCGGGTGCTCAACGCCGGCCGTTTCACCGCGGCGCTGGCCGACGAGATCACCGATCCGGCCCTGCGCGCGGTGATCGGCCGGCTGGGGCGCGGCCGCGACGGCGTGCCCAGCCTGCCCGGCGCCGTCGACCAGGCCGTGGACTCCAGCGACGTGCTGACCGACCCGGCCCGTTTCCGCGCCGCCGCACCGATGTTGGGACTCGTCGGCTGAGGATCAGCCGGAAGGCCGACAGGGAAGACGTCGAAGATCCTCCATACTGTCTCCCGGCCGGGATGGGGATCCCCGGCCGCACATGGACCGCAGATTTCTGCGGAGACTTGGGGGAACGAATGAGAATGGGCCGACGAACGGCGAGCGTCCTCTGCGGAGTGACCGCGGCGCTGGCCATCGCACTCGGGTTCACGGGGGCCGCGGCGACGGCGGCGACCGTCGTCGCCGCGGCGGCGAGTACGAGCGACAACGGCGGCATCGCCTGCGGAGTCACCAACGCGGAGTACGCCACCGCGCCGCCGGACTGCACCAGCGGTGGGGGCTCGCTCTCGGTCTGAGCCGCCCGAGGGTCACGGTTCGCCGAGCGCCTGGTCCAGCAACTGCTGGGCCAGGCGCTCCTGCGTGGGGCGTCCGATCCGGTGGTGCGCCGCGACGGCCCGCCGCGCGTGTTCGGCGGCCTCGTCCCGGCCGCCGGCGCCGGCGAGCACGGCCGACGCGGCCAGCGTCAGCGCGTCGCCCTCCAGCAGGCCGAACCCGGTGCGGCGGGCCACCTCGAGCGCCTCCTCGGCGCCCTCGAGCGCGGCGGCGGGCCGTCCCGCGGCGAGGTCGGCGCCGGCCAGCCCGAGCAGCGCCATCGCGGTGCCCTTGCCGTGCGCCACCGCGCTGGACAGGTGCAGCGCGGCGCGGTGCCGGCCGGTCGCGGTCTCCGGGTCGCCCTGCCGCGTGTGTACGCTGCCGAGCAGGTTGAGCGCGTCGGCCTGGATCCGCCGGTCCTCGACGTCCACCGCTAGCTGCAGCCCGGCCAGGCCGGTTCGGGCAGCCTCGGCGTACCGGCCGGCCTCGCGGTGCGCCTCGCCGATGTTGACCAGGGTGTCCGCCTCCCCCTCCCGGCTGCCGGCCTCCCGGTGCAGGGTCAGCGCGCGGTCGAACGCCGCCACCGCCTCGTCGAGGCGGCCCGCGCCCAGGTGCGCGTACCCGAGGCTGTTGTGCATCAGGGCCTGGCCGTTGACCGACCCGAGCTCGCGGTAGATCGTCATGCCCTCGGTGAGCCGCTCGATACCCTCGTCGAGCAGGCCGGACTCGATCAGCGTGTTGCCGAGGTTGCCGAGGCTGACCGCCTCGCCGCCGCGCCCGCCGGTCTCCCGGTAGATGTCCAGCGCCCGCCGGTGCCGGTCCGCGGAGTCGGCGAGCCGGCCCAGGTCGCGGTACACGTTGGCGAGGCTGCCGAGGGCTGCCGCCTCCCCCTGCCGCCAGCCGGCCAGCGCGGCCTGGCCGCGAGCCTGGTCGAAGTGCGTCACGGCCTCGTCGTGCCGCGACAGCGACCGGTACGCCTGCGCCAGCGACAGGTGCGCCGCGGCCTGGCCGTGTCGGTCGCCCTCCGCCTGCGCGGCGGCCAGGCCCGCGGCCGCGGTGGCCAGCCAGTCGTCGGCATAGCGCCGGGTCCAGAAGTAGCCGCGCAGCACGTCGGCGAGCAGGAAGGCGCCGCGGCGCAGGGCGGCGTCCGGGCCGCCCTGGCGGACCATGGCGACCATCGTGGAGCGTTCCGCGTCCAGCCAGGCGAGCGCGGCCGCCGCGCTGACGAAGCTCAGGCCGCCTCGGGCCGCCTCGGGTGTGGGCAGCCGCTGCATCTGCGGGTACAGCAGGCCCGCCGCGACGGCGGCGGTGCTCAGGTGGAAGTCGAACAGCCGCGTCGACGCGGCGGTCCGCTCCTCGGGCGAGTCCTCGACCGCGGCCAGCTGCGCGGCGTAGAGGTGCAGCAGGTCGTGCATCGCGAACCGGCCGGGCGCCAGTTCCTCGATCAGGTGCGCGTCGGCCAGGCCGGACAGCTGCCGGGCCGCCTCCGCCGGTTCGAGGTCGGCCAGCGCGGCGGCGGACGGCGCGGTGAGCTCGCCGCCGGGCACCAGGCCGGCGAGCCGGAACAGCCGGGACGCCTCCGGCTTCAACCCGGTGTACGACAGGTCGAACGCGGCGCGTACCGCGGACTGGTCGTCGCCCGGCAGGGCGAGCATGGCCAGCCGGTCTCCGCCGCCGAGCTCGGCGACCAGGTCGGCGACCTGGATGCGGGGGCGGCAGACCAGGTGCGCGGCGGCGATCCGCAGCGCGAGCGGCAGGTGGCCGCAGAGCCGGGCGAGCTCTGCGGTCCCCGCGGGATCGTCCTTGGCTCGGGCGCCGAGCAGCCCGGCGAGCAGCCGCCCGGCCTCGCCCGGGTTGAGCTCGCCCAGCGTCACCGGGTGGGCGCCGTCGCGGGCGATCAGGCCGGCCAGCCGGTCGCGGCTGGTGACGAGCGTGGCGCAGTGCATGCCGCCGGGCAGCAGCGGCCGGACCTGATCGGGCCCGGCGGCGTTGTCGAGCACGACGAGCACGCGCCGGTCCGCGACCAGGGTGCGGTAGAGCGCGCCGGCCTCGGCGGGATCGACCGGAACCTGCTCGGCGGGGGTGCCGAGCGCCCGCAGGAACGTGGCCAGCGCCTGGCCCGGGTGCACCGGGCTGCCGCCGTAGCCGCCGAGATTGAGGTAGAGCTGCCCGTCGGGGAACCGGTCGCGCCGGCGGTGGCTCCACTGCACGGCCAACGCGGTCTTGCCGACCCCGGCTGCGCCGCCGATGAGAACGATCGCGGCGCCGCCGGCGAGCGGCACCAGAGAGTCCAGCTCGGCCAGCTTGTCCTCGCGCCCGGCGAACCCGGCGGCCGGGGCCGGCAGCTGGGCCGGGACGGAGACCGCGGCGGCCGTGGCGGCGCGGACCGGCTCGGACCACAGCAGGGCCGGGTCCTGCCGCATGATCGCGAGCTCCAGGCTCTGCAGCGGCTGGCCCGGGTCGAGCCCGAGGTGCTCGGCGAGCAGCTGCCGGGCGGCGCGGGCGACGCCGAGCGCGTCCGCGGGCCGGCCGCTGCGGTAGAGGGCCAGCATCAGCTGCGCCACCAGGCGCTCGCGGTGCGGCTCGGCGGCGACCAGACCGGTCAGCTCGTCGATCAGCTCGCGGTGGCGGCCGAGTCGCAGCCGCGCGTCGATCCGGTCCTCGACCGCGCCCAGCCGGGCCTCGATCAGGCCGGCGCCCAGACGGTCGCCGATCTCGGCCGACGCCACGCCGTGCAGCGGCGGTCCCGCCCACAGCTGCAGCGCCTCGTCGAGCAGGGCGATGCGGGCGTCGTCGCGGTCGGCCTCGGCGGCGGCGTTGAGCACCGAGCGGAAGCGGTGCACGTCGATCCGCATCGGGTCCGCGACGAGCCGATAGCTGGGACCCTCGGTGTGGATCTCGACGCCGGCGTGGCGGGCGAACGCCGCCCGCAGCCCCGAGACGTAGACCTGGATGGCGTGCCCGGCGGTGCGCGGCGGCGCCGCCGGCCACATCAGGTCGACGAGCCGGTCGACCGGCACCGGGCGGTTGACCTCCAGCGCCAGGACGGCGAGCAGGAAACGCTGTTGGCGCGGGCCGAGCATGAGAATCGTGTCGCCGGCGCTGGCCTCGACCGTGCCGAGGAGCCGCAGGTGCAGTTCCGCCACGGTCGGAATGCTAGCGCTGTTGATCGATATCCCGTGATACAAATCGGACCCCGACGACGGTCCAGTTCCGGAACTGGGCCTGCTTCCATGAATCTCGAAACCGGCCCGGCCGGGCGGCCGCACGCCGGCCACCTCGCCAGGCGCGCTGTCCGGCCCTCCCCTGGCGCTCAAACCGGCCGCTCTCCCCTGGCGCTCAAACCGGCCGCGACCGACGAAACGAGGTCATTCGAGCAGCCGGGTGAGGGCGGGATTGTCGATGTCGGCGGCGAGCAGCCGGGCGGACGAGAGCGCCGCCCGGCTGCCGAGGCGGTAGCGGTGCGCTTCGGCGCGGACCACGAATTCGCGCATCTCACAGCGGGCGGCCAGCGGCGCCAGAACCGCGACGAGCGCGCCGGCCCGCTCCTCGTCTCCATGGCTCGAGGCGGTGGTGATCGCGGCGTCCAGCACGTACGCGTGGATCCACTGGTAGCGGTCGGGTGTCCGGTTGCACCGGACCGCCGCCTCGACCAGCCACGTCGTCGCCGCGGCGTGGTCGCCGCGGCCCGCGTGCAGCAGGCCGAGACCGCGGGCGGCCATGCCCTCCCAGCACGGGTCGCCGACCTGGCAGGCCAGCGCCCACGCCGTCTCGAATCCCTCGGATGCGCCGTCCAGGTCGCCGGCGTGCAGGTCGAGCTCGGCGCGCAGCGCTTGCGGCCAGGGCACGAACGCCATCCACCGCTGCCGGCGCACCAGGTCCAGGGACCGCGCGAGGGCGGCGGCGGCCTGGCTGTGCTCGGCGCGCAGCAGGTGCGCCCGGGCCAGGATCGACAACGACCACGCCTGCTGCCGATCGTCGGCGCAGCGTTCCGCTCGCTCGATCGACTCGCGGAGATCGTCGAAGGCCGCCGGGTAGTCGCCGCGGTCGGAGGAGTTCATGCCGCGTACGCCGAGGATCGACGCCAGCTCCTCGTCGGTTTCGGCCATCGCCCGCGCCCTGGCCAGCCAGTTGTCGGCGGTCGTACGCCGCCCGGCCTGCACCTCGACGAATCCCAGCTCGCGATGCGCGGTGACGGCCGTTGCCCGGTCGCCGGCCTCGGTGGCCAGGTGGATCGCCTCGTGCAGGACCACCGATCCCTCTTCGTCCCGGCCCCGTGCCGCATGCACCAGCGCGCCACCCAGCGCGGCCAGCGCCCGCCCCTGCAGGGCGGTGTCCCGGCGACGCGCCGAGTCAGCCACCGCCCGGCGCAGACACTGCAGGCCGGCGTCGACCGCGCCGGCGACGATCGCGGCCCGGCCGGCCTCGATCTGGCTGGCGGCGGCCGCGCGGCCGCCCAACGGCTGGACCATGGACGCCCTCCCGCTGACGTACGCGGCGGCTCGAAGCGCGTCGGACGCCGTGACTCCCAGCTCGCGTCGGAGCGTGTCCTTGCCCAGGGCTGCCTGCCGCAACGCCGCCGCTCGATCGCCGGACATCGCCAAGCCGCGGACCAGCAGTTCGTGGTTGCCCTCCTCGAGCGGGTTGCGAGCGGCGGCGGCCGCGGCGTAGGCGACCGCCTCCCCGGCCCGACCGGCGGCCAATAGCGCTACCGCCGCTTGGCGCAGCCGCGCCTCGACAGCCGCCGAGACACGGTGTCGCTCCACGAGCAGCCACGACTCGAACTCGGGGTTGGCCGGCAGGTGCAGCCCGTCCAGCAGCTCGCCGTCCATGGCCAGCAGCGCGGCGGGATCGATGTCGTCGCGCCTGAGCTGGTGGACGTCGACGACCACGTCGCCACCGAGCGCGACGGGGTCGCCGCGGAGCACGTCGACCGCATTGAGCGCCCGGCGCAGCTCCGACAGCGCCCAGCGCAGCGCCCCCAACGGATCCTCGGTGTCGGCGAAGAACAGCTCCGCCAGGCGTCTTCGGCTGGGCGGCCGGTCCGCGAGCAGCACATAGCCGAGCACCGCCCAGGCCTTCCGGCCGCGCGGCGACCGGTCGGGCCGGCCGTCTCCCCCGATGGCCGGCCGCCCGACCAGCCTGACCGTCACCATGATCGCGCCCCCTCGACGAACTGCCCCGCACGTAACCGCCCGCCCACGCCGCGGTGGCCGTTTCAGCCCCCGGCCGCGAGCGCCTTCACGTCCTCGGTCGTCAGCGGATTCCCGCCGATGCCCCAGTCGCCGCTCTTGACCTCCTCGACCACCACCCACGTCACCGACCGCATGTTCTCACCCTCGATGCTGACCATCGCCTCGGTCAGGGTCTTGACCATGGCCGCCTTCTGCGCGCCGTCGAACACGCCCTCGATGACTTTCACATTGACAAACGGCATCCGCTGTCTCCATCCCCGCAGGTACGCCGGACGCATCTGCCTTCCGACACCTGAACCCTCCACCGCCACCGTGTGAGCCAGCGTGTGAGGATCGGCGCCGACCCGCGACGGCGTAGCTTGGCCGGGTTGAGCATGATCCAGAGGACGGCGGACCGGGACCCGGCCGCGATCTACTGGAAGCCGGACGGAGAAAGGCGGTGGCGCGGTGCGGACCGGTCGACTGGAGGCATTCAGCGATGGGGTGCTTGCCATCATCATCACGGTCATGGTGCTGGAGTTGAAGGCGCCGGACGGTCACACGCTTTCGAACCTCGTACACCAAAGCGGCGTCGGGCTGCTGACATATCTCATCAGTTTTGTCTATATAGGTATCTATTGGAACAACCACCACCATATGTTCCATCTGGTCGAGCGGGTGAACGGCGGCGTGCTCTGGGCGAACCTGGGGCTGCTGTTCTGGCTGTCGCTGTTCCCGTTCACGACGGCCTGGGTGGACGAGTCGAGCTTCGCGCGGACCCCGGTCGTGATCTACGGCGTCGACCTGCTCGCCGCGGGCGTGGCGTACCTCGTGCTCCAGACGGTGATCATCCGACAGGAGGGCGCCGAGTCGGCGCTACGGCGAGCCGTCGGCCGTGACGTCAAGGGCAAGATCTCCGCCACGCTCTACCTCACCGGGATCCTCAGCGCCCTGACGATCGACCGGAACGGACACGTCGGAACCGGGATCGCCGTAGCGTGCTTCGTCGGCACGGCGATCATGTGGATCGTCCCCGACCGCCGCATCGGCCGACTGGTCCGCCAGAACGAAAAATCGGACTGAGGGCCCGCGTACGCGTCAATGCACGCGGGGGCCGAAGGCGCCGGACTCCCGGTCGTCCTCAGCGCTCGCGTCCCCGAGTTCCCGGGCGAGTTGGTCCGCGTCGACGACTACTCCGCCGGGGCTGACCGCGTCCACGAGGTCCGGCAGCACCGAGGCGAGCTGCCAGGCGACGGCGCTCGCGCTGCCGCCCGCGAGATCGGCGATCGCCCGGCGGCAATCGCGAGGACCAAACGGGCCGGAAGGCTTGCGGGTGGAGACCAGCGCGTCGTCGAGTCGCCGGGCCCGGTCGTTGGCTGCCGCCGAGGGTGTGGAGTTGGGGTCGGCCGGCCGTCCGTGCTCTACACGATCGCGGTTTCAGCCTGCATGGGTGGGTGAAATGTGGGGTTTCGCGACCGGTTGGGGTCTGCATCGCGGGCCGGACATCCCAGCATCTGAGCCACGGGCCACGATGCGGGACGAGCGACCACGATCCGAGAGCGGCTCCCACCATGTGACAAACGCGGGACCAGCTCCCGCGGTGGGTGGCCGACGCCGGACACGATCCGGGGCACGAGCGAAGGCCAACGGACGCGTTGCGGCGCGCGCCCATCACTCGGTCGAACAACCGCCGCCAGGCCCCGGAGGCCCGGTCAGGAGTCCGCGGTCGGCCCGGGAACGTCGAGGGCGGCAAGGCGGTCGCCGACCTTGGCGGCTTCG
>Ga0307508_10001222_pt1 | contig 29395 bp, 39 predicted proteins | sample 9_EM_MG_FD_203089 | JGI IMG/M metagenome (GOLD analysis project Ga0307508, IMG submission 203089) | Populus trichocarpa ectomycorrhiza microbial communities from riparian zone in the Pacific Northwest, United States - 9_EM | ecosystem: Host-associated > Plants > Roots > Unclassified | place...
GTCAAGAGGGAATGTAAAAGGCAAAAACGGAGAAAACATTCATCGTAGTTGTCCTTTCACATCCTCATAACAGTGTATGACCTATGCAATCATCATTTACTCGTACGTTATGCCTCTTCTACTTCACTTCGATAACACTGAACTGGTTTTCATTTTCCTTGGCTTCTTTGCCAGATTTGATGACGAGCTATACAGATCACAGTTAGCACTGTCACTTCGTTTCGATTCCGGGTCGGAGAGACACTGAACATAATGATACAGCATGCCCAATCCCTACATTAAATTCATCGAACCAGTAGAGGTCATGACCAGGGACGTAGATTCTGCAGCACCATACCAATTCAATGCCAGAACGTTCGCATCCAAATATACGAGATGTTAACTTACTCATAATCGCCCTTCCCGTCGAGGGTGATTTCCCAGGTATATGGCGCAGAATCCCATATGACAAACTGTCCGGTCTCAGCCTAGAACGTAAATTATGTAAAAACAATGGAGATGTACTTGGACCCGAGGTTTTTTAATGGTGACTAAGACGATCTTGCTGACTGGAGGAGATATGTCGACAACCTGCCGCCGCACAAAAAATGTTAGTCGTGGTCAGTAACCGATCATGACAAAACGCTCGCACCGTATTGTCAGCCTCGATTTCGCCAGAGGGGAGACCATGGACTTTGTGGCCCTTCTTTTCTGTTCCATCACTGATGACAAAGTAGTTTGTCTGTAGGTTTTTGACGTTGTACCTGGAAGACATGGCCAACTAAGCAAGTTTGGTTGCGGTGGGTTCTGGGGACATGAGTGCTGCTGGCTCCATTTTTTTATATGCGTTCGAACGTTACATACATCGTCGTAACCCCGAGTTCGCAACGAAAAAAGCCGAACTCCTTTTCACAAGCGAATGTTACGTAGACAGACCAAACCCCATTTTTTATTATTAATTGATCAGTGTCCGGAGCTTAATGTTGAGCGGCAATTAAAGTGCACAAAAAACTGTTGGGTTCCACTGAAACCTCGGTTGCACGGCATCGAACGTGCTCGATTACGCAGTGGCAGAGCGGAAATTGCACGGCTTGGCAAAGGACAAGTACAGCTTTAAATTGCCACCATTGACCAATCCAACCGGTCAGCAGAACTGTTCATACTACCGTAGGTTCATAGACTATATATGCTTTCGAGTCGTGATATTCGAGTCTGAGATAGGATGTCTAGTTGTCTGGTGGTTATTAGCGCTCTTTCAAGTTAGACGGCGGCAATCAATGGTTAGCTTAGCTAAGCAAGTCGAATCCACATTGGTCGAATCTCATTACTGGGAAAGAAAGCTTGGTACTACTGCTGTGGACACGGTCCACTGTTCGGATAAGTGCCTGTCCCTTCAAGTCAACTTCAAGTCGGATATTTAATTAGAGCGATGGTGACCGTTCCTTCCGAGGTGACGCAAGTCGAGAATTGTCTTGGAATTTTCCACTTGCTTGCGATTACGTGGAATACCTGACCCCCATCTGGAATTCTGCCACTGGCAGCTGAGGGCGGTCAGGACGTATTAAGTCTCTGAATGTCTGGATCCGTTCGTATCTCCTAAGTGCCCGTACCACTGGAATCGCCGCTACCTCAAACTGCCTCGGTATCGCCGGGACAGTCCTGTCCGGTGTCTGTTCTATGACTATCCGGTAGAACACAAGTCAAACTATTTTTTGTGACGACAGCGAGTGTTGTTTCCTATCGTTGCCAATAAGTAGTGCAATGCCCGGCTACGAATTTCTTCAGATGTTTTTATGTAACACTGGCAATGGAAGTTTCTTTATTGTGTTTTCTATACTTCCTGATCATAAGTACGGTCAGTACAATCTTAGAATCAAGGATTGTCAATGGTTCTCAAACTGATTCTAAGATCTACGAAGGATGGGAACGAGACTAAGGTTGTTGTACTTACTTACATCCCTACGTATTCTGGATAAAAATACATTGTGCGTTGATAAGGGGTCAATGTACCAAAAGGAAGGCGGGGTCGAAGAATAAAATGTATACCCTGTACATAGACATTAAATTATAAGATTGGTATGATCGTAGGAAAGCGAATATGATACCGAGCAGACTGAATCGTAGTAATTTGTGAAAGAGGAAAGGAAAGAATCAGTGGCGGATACCAGCTGCAGCTTCCACTCTCAGCACCTCCGCTCTCAATGCATCTCTCCCTTCCTCTAGCCAGCGACAATACTCAACTGCGCGGAATAGGACACCACTTTTGCCTTTGGTCTGCCCCTTTGCATGAGTGCCGCTACCCTTTGGACGTCCGCGCGTTGGCATATCGATTCCTGGGGCACCCGCAGGTGCGAGAAGGGCGATCAACTGTGCGTATCCGTCTCTGATAGCATTTCTCCGTTTCTGTTCTGACATGATGTGGTTAAGACGTTTCTGCGGGGACGAAAGTAAGGGTTTTGGACGAGGTGCGGATGGGGAAGCAGGCATCGGATTCGATAAAGGGGTTGAGGTGGATGAATTTGGGGATGCAGAAGCTGTGCTGCTGTTTGCTATGTTCCTTTGCTGATCGTCTTGAAGATTCGAAGATCGGCGAATAGATCCGGTGCGTCCAACGCCCCGTAGTCTGCTCGAAGTTGAGGGACCGGGAGTGATGTTGAGATGGGGGTTGGAATATGGTGCTGAAGAGTTCTGTAGTTGTTCTGGCTGGTCTTTGGAAAAGTCTTCTATACCAAAATCCCAATTCAACTCTGAGAAATTGTCGAGGAAGCCGAGGAGATCTGTGGTCTCCGACGGGGAGAAGAGATCGGCTGAGAGTGGGACGGGTGGTGGATTTGGAAACAAGTTTGGCAGCGACGGGTCGAAAGAAAACTCGAAATCTGAAAAGGGCCCTGGCGGTTGTGGAGGGGCCATCGCGGTTAGATGCCAAGGGTGAAGATCACAGGACGTGATGTGATGGGACGGAGCTTTCCGGAGGGAAGGCCCGTGACTTGGCCCGAGTCCGACTTGAGTCCGACTCTCCGTCCGCGCACACCAGATGTCGGCCATGACCACAGACGAACCGGCCCAGGACGGGTCCTCCTCCATAGACACTCAGCAACTCCAGCAACAGCTGCAAGACCAGCTCGCACAGCAGCCGCAGCAGGATCCTCCCAGAAAGCGTATGTACTCAGACTTACTCTTCCTCATCTTCTTACCCGGCTCATCATCCCAGCCAAAGCGCCGTCGGTGCGGAGAGCGTGCGTTGCTTGTCACACCGGGAAAACTAGATGCAGTGAAGTTCTGCCCTGTCAAGTGCGTTTCGTCTCGGTTTTGATCGTTTTCATCATCCGACAACTCTTTCTGCTTCCTCCAGAGCTGTCTCAAGCGCGGTCTAGGTTCTACTTGTGCATATCCAGATCCTGAAGCACAAGATCATCATAATCATCATAACCCCTCGAGTAAGTTCTACTAACCTGAACAGGCTAGCCTTTATGTCTGCTTACATACCTTGATTTTCATAGCCGCAGCTGCTACCACAGCGGCAGTCCAATTTGCAGCTACACCTTCTATCTATGCCCCAAATCTACATGGAACGCCTGCCCTGTCACAACAATATTACGACTATAACGGCACCTTCACTGGTGCTTCGTCTTCTACTTTCCGTCCAAACAAGAGACAGCGCAACCTCACTGAGGAAGAAGCGGCGGCCATAACCCGCAATTTTTCTCGAGGCGATTTTTTTGTCGGCTCCAGCGCACCTGTCAGAATCGATCCACGGCTCACTGTAAGGCTCACCCTTGGCGAAGGTGATAACGTCCACTTTTATGTTGGTGATCCTCTGTTATGATTCTTTCGTTGCTTCTTGGTTTACTAGTCTTATCTCCCTCACTACTCTACATCTCTGTAAACATATCATTTCACTTCTCGCTTTGTATCTCTTACTACTAGACGAGCTTGTATATAACTTGTTTCTCTATATAGCGGTACTGGTACCTCTCTGCTGCAGGTCAGGATGAGAACTCGGCGCTTCGGAACCCACCACCGGAAGTGATCAGTATTCAATGGCAAGGCGATATCCTCGAGCAAACTTTGCATCGTGGTCATCGCTTTGAAGGAAACGGGGGAAAAAATATGATGAGAGTGGGATTCGAACCCACGCCACAATGTGACCAGATTCCACACTTGGAAGGTTTGGAAGTCTGCACTTCCGGGTCCTTAGTCTGGCGCCTTAGACCGCTCGGCCATCTCACCTTTATAAATTTTTACTCAGATGGACTAGGTATCCCATTTTCAATCCATCTGTCCAAATGGAGTGTCCACTTTGCCAGAATTCGTCCAACCTTATTCGTGGCAAGGAGTTGTCACGAATTGTTGCCATCTTCTTCGTGCTGTTGGCGGTATAACACTTTCCTTATCAAGGTGCGACGGCCTTGTCTCGAGTACAAGGCCATATCCAATGATCATGGAGATGAGATGCATTTGATAAATACAACGGATTCTCGGGAGCACTATTTGCTTTCTTGCTTTTTTCTTTCTCTTGCTCTTTTTCTTAAATGTCCTGGCTCTCCGGAGTAGCCGACACCGTCAAAAACGCGTTCAGCGCTTATCTTAGCCCGAGGCAGTCATGTCACCTCCTGCGGCTCTCACACGATGTATTCATCGACCAAATACTGGTTTACCTCCTCATTGACGATTTGCTTGCCCTTAGAAAGGTGAGCGCATGCCCGTTATCAACACTTTGGAGATCTGACTCGATAACACACAGACTTGTAAGGCTATGTATTTGGTGACCCATCATCCTATCATCTGGAAGCGCTACATGCGGCGACTGCAGGTTCCTCTCACCCAATTCCGGCCTACATTCAAGTTTAGCGAAAAGTCATCCAACTACGAGATCGAATTCCTCGTCACGCGTGCCTGCGCACTGGACAGATCATGGCGCCTTAATTTCCCCAAGGTCGAGAAGCTCAGAGTTCTGACGACGCAATACAAGATCATCGATCTAAAGTTCCTCCCTGGAGGCAAATTCCTTGTCGCGTCCGCGAAGGATAGGCTCAATTGCCGCTTTTATATCCTCGTCTATGCTCTTGACGTTATGTATGGTTCGCGTCTTTTGGCACGATTGCCTACCTATTTCAAGGTTTATGACCTTCAAGCGCGTTACATGGATTATAAAAATAGGCCCGGTATCATGATTTCTTACACTCGTCGGCGATTCAAATATGGCATACACCCAGGGTTAGTCGTCCGCCTTGTCATTAAACCCATCTGTTGCTGACTGAAATTCCTTCTTCCAGGCTCAATATCTCTGACCTCAGCCATCACACACCTATCGATGCTATCAATCCCCTATGTTACGAATCCTTCGCGGTACACATGGACTTGGAGAACATTGAGAAAGCGATTTGGCCAACTCTGCATCCATGGCGTTACAGGGAGCAGTACGTGGAAGTAGCCCGAAGTCTACCCAAGCCGTTTAGACAGGTCATGAGGCTCGACTTTGAGATCGAGGTGCATTCTCCGTCACTTTTCTTATACAGGGACGTGCCCTTCTATGGCTGTGCTGTTGGAAATAGTGCTATCATCATAGTTCGCATTGATAATAGCCATTGTGCGACGATGGTACTCCGTGATGTTCCTGGATACGAAAACACTGTGAGCAAAATGTCCATTACGTTTGAAATATAACTGAGCATTCCCTTTGCAGCCACATCGTATTCGCGCCTGGCGCTTCCTGCCATGTCAGGATTCCGTTCTGGTCTTCCGTTCTATATGTTCTGCCCATGGAGAGCCCGAGAAGCACATCATTGAATTCTACAAGGTTCCAGAGGACATTGGATCCTTCACAGTTGATCCGGAATATAGCTATGAATGCCAACAGCAAATGCCGCTCAATGGCGAGGTCGTCATTGCAGATCCTGTTGACCCCTGGAAGAAAATGGGCGAGGACCATCCTGACCCTCATCCACGAGAAGAGTGTCCTCCAACCCTCTGGATGTTTGCCTCAATGGACAAACCCAAAGGCTGTGTATACTGGTACTTCAGGCCTGAGCCAGACTCAGAATGGGACCCGCAGCCCAAGTTCGTGTACAGATGCTCGGAACTCGCTGACCAACCTCGGATGCACGTCAACCATTATGGCCACAGTGAACGCGCCCTTCCGGGCAGCGAACGCACACTGCTGTGCGAGTTCGAGAAGACTCTCACAGACGCCCATCCGATTATCCACATGCGGCGATTCTTCTGGCCAGAGGATCGGTTTCGGCAGCGCTACCCAACAAAGGAAGTCTGCTATCCTGTTCGCAAAGAGTGTCCTAAAGAGGAAACCTCATGTTTTGCTTTTCGGGATATCCAAGCCACGGAATATCATACCATGACAATTAATAAGGAAGGTGGGATGGCCGCCATCGCTTGGGATGAAACGAGTGGACGAGTGGCTTTGGCATCTGAAGATGCAGATGATATCTATATCTGGGACTTGGCCCCTGTATTGGAGCCACATCATAGGCTTGCCTATCGTTGGTGGATGGACCTTATTTTCGATTAGATCTGTTTGCTCCAATCTCCGAAACCATACTATATACAGTAGTTGCTTAATTCAGGAGTACGAGACTCCCTAATTAATTCAAATGCCGATGTAACATCTTTATCGTATTATGTGCTGTACTTCGTATGTTTTATGAGGTCCTGTCCTAAACGACTGCACAGAAAATTGAAAGAAATTTGTCATAGATGATTAAGGAATAATGAATCGATGGTAAACGAATGGGATAAGCCATTGCCAAGGGCATAGTTGACCTCCTCAATCTCTAGAAATACTGTTTCAACATGATGGTCAGATAGTAGTGTGTGTTAGGAATCATCGGCAGGGCCTGCAGGAGAAGGTGGGCGGACATTAGGTCGATCGGATGCCTGGGTACTTGGACATCTTTGGGTTGTTACCGCTTATTCTTCTCTCGATCTTTCCTGCCAAATCCAAGGATTGGAGTTGAGAGGCTTAATTTGCGAATCGGATGACGGCCCATTGCAGGATTACTGTCGCTACTGGTGTTCGAACCGACCGTAATACTCAGTGACGGGTGTGGTGGTAAGGTTGAACTCCGTGATACATGTGGAGGAGGTGCCAGGAAAGAGTTTACATGTTGTTGATCTAAAAGCCATGTATCGCTTTCAGTTCTGTACGTGGAGCCCGCTTCATGCTCAGTATAACCGTGGCTCGAGAATGGTTGCTCGTTCAAATGACGCGTCGGCGACGGGACTGGAGGAAGCGGGTGGTCTAAATTGTTTTGCGTAGGTGATGTAGCTGGGGGGCCTCTATGGAGGGGGATCTTGAGATCCAGGCTTTTATCTCTGTCAACACTGACACGAGAGCGTTCCGAAGGCGTTGTGACTGAACTATTCCGCGGGTGATCGTGATGGGGAGTGGAATTTGTGGACGCTGAACCTACTGCACCTTGGCCACTGACGAACAGAGATGTAGTACTTGGAGACGAGGAACCGGACGGTTGTGAATGCGAGTCGTCATAACCATTCAGCCTACGATCAGTATTTTTCCGTGACATATCTGGGTCGACTTCTGATGGTGGCCACTGCGATTTGGGCGTACTTGAAGAGCTCCGTGTTCTGTTAAGCCGTCCGGTGGAGTGTGAATGACCCGGATCATCTGCCGATACGACAAGCGATGGCGTGGTTTGAAGGGAAGGATCTTCTTGTTTGATGCTTTTGTCTCCTACCTTCAGACTTTTACGCTTCTTGCTGAACCAATTAGCTCCCGGTCTAGACTTCTCTTTCTCTTTCGCTTTTTCTTCCTTTCGAGGCTCGTTTACGTGAGGAAGCATGGGTGGGTGGGAGGCTAAGACGCTGGGCGGCAGAGGTGGGACAGGAGGAGGCATTTCATGAGAAGATTCGGGGACGGCGGCGAATGCCGACAGTGAAGGTCGAGGAGACTTGTCTGCTAATGATTTCCGGTTGTCATTACCATCGGTAGAGTTGGCGTTGACTCGTGTCGCAGGCATCGACGGTGCCCGACGAATGGTGTTAAATAGCTGTCTTCCAAAACTGGTAGGTGTGGGTGGTGATGGGTCAGAAGATATTTGTTGAGGTGTCGACAAGTCGGAAGGAGAGCTTGAAATTATTCCAGTTGTCGACGGGTTATTTTCCGGCTGAACCTGAGTAGGTAACAGAGATGGTATGGGGAGAGTGTTGCCACTAACTTCAAGACCAGGGGGGATAGCAGGGCAATCCTTGCCAAGAAGGACTGGCGATTTATCGGAAGCCAGGGCCATTAGTTCTTCTGGATGTACTGGCGGCTCGGGTGGGCGAAGGCCAAGACTAAGTAGGTCGATATCTACAGCTTGATAGTACAATACATAAGCAGAGCCAGATATTGAATCTCCAAAGTATCGGGGAATGTCGCTTTCTGGAAGGGGAGATACAGTGTCATCGTCGAAGAGGAACCAGGCCCGAGAGGTTTTAATTATAGAGATATAGTGTCCGTGGTGAGGTCCACTGTCAGAAAATGAGGGTACGGCGTGCTATCGATAGAGAAGCACGTACTTTCCAATATGAACTACAATAGCAAAGAGATTATACAAGCGATCAGCGTCGTCCATGTCGTCTACAGTATTAAATAGCCGGAGTTCCATCGGGAACGCCACTCGGTAGGCAAGTTTGGTATATCTGCCCAAGTCTTCCTGGTATTTGAAACGTTTCAGATGAAGGGCAAGAATGTTAGGAAGCTTTTTTATCTTCATTCTATTGGTAATATTAGACACCATATGCTGGTTGTCGGGATGCGACCTACCGCTTCTCTGCTTCCTGTAAATCACAGCATGAGTCGCAGAAAAATTTGTTCTTTTGACAAAGCATCTCGCTTGCGCTGAATTGCCGGAGACATGCCGTTACGCTCGAATTTTGCTCGATGTCAATAGAGAGGTCCAGAAAGCTTTCATCTCGAGAGGAAACCTAAGGCAGCATGACAAAAGATAAACCAACAAACCGAACATAGGCGTACCGTTTCGCAAGTCAAACACCTTGTCTCACTGGTCAGGACACCTTCAAAAAGCCGATGCACAAATGTCGCGTCAGGGCGAGAAGGTACGGAACTAGAGCTATTAAATGTTGTTAAGACTGTCGGCGGACGCCTCGATCCAAGCGTTTGAAGAGAGCTTGATACTGGTTCACAGTCAGAGAAAAACGTGTGAATATGAGAAAATTTGGATAACTCACAATCTTCTGCATTCGAAGCATTCTTTCGTTCTTCCTCAATTTCCTCCACGATCTGGTTTAAGAGATAGTTCAAGAACTCATGAGCGTCTTGGTGCATTGTTGACCTGAACAGTTCGTTCAGTTCCTTGAGCTTGTCGATAAAGGCACGCGGGGCCACGGTACCCTTATCTATTGGACTTGTAGCTATGTGCAGAAAAAGGGATTGAAGAGCAGAATGGAGCGTCGGAGATAGTGAAGGAATGGGAACTCCACCGCTTTGCGACGCGGAAGCAGAATGTTCGACATTCGCTGCATGTGTAGACGGCTTTCGTTCTGATTTCCGTCGACCCAGGGGTATCGGCTTGTCAGTCGTTGCGGCTACCATTGACGGGACTTTTGAAGGAAGAAAATTTTCAACATCCTTTAGCAGGAGATCGCGAAAAGGAGAGCAGAAATACAACGCCTGAAGCACCGAGTTGGCGTAGCTGTTTGAATGCGTGTCAAATACATCGTTATGTGGAGATTCGGCAAGGTCGCTCACCAAGTGTTGCCGAACTGTGCGGCAGAGAGACGGAATCAAGTTTTAATCAATACTGTATTTTCGGACATTCGCTGAAATGCTCACATTCTCTAGCCCAAACTTCTTTGCATCCGCAGGAGATGGTGGTGGTGGAGTTGTGGTTGCGGCAGTAACATCTTGCTTGTTTGGGCGTTCCAAAGATTGCTGACCACCAAACGAAATCCACTTCGACCTTGCCATAATATACTGGCCTGTCGGGGGGACACAAGACTACCAGGATAATACCCAGGCCCTGCAGTCGATAGTGGGCTTGAAAGGGTGTTACTGGATCAATCAATTACCACAACTCTATTAACACATTCACGTGACCTTAGGAACATAGACCCGTGGGAGATCTATTTCCCAACTATACTACAACATTTGCTTGACGTGAACCAGATCACCAATTCGTACAATCCCATCAGCAGAGGGTACAGCATTACAACCGACGCAGGGTATCATCTTTTTCTTCGGATCCAATCCAATTCTAAACTTTATCATCACCTTGTACGGGACTGTGGCGTCCCGCTTACCAGTCTCTGGGTCGACATTGGGTAACTACGGAGGTCTGCAATCTGACAATAGCAACGGAGCAATCAACCACTTACCAAACACCTTGTGCATTTTGACACAAGCTTTATAGCTGGTCCAGTCTCAGAACCAATGCTGATTTCCTGCCAGTTATCCTCAGCAAATGGACCAGCTCCCCTGAGCACAATATTTGGCCGGAACCTGAGAGTGACATGTCAGCGGCTGTCGTAATCACTTGGCACGACGCCCACCTTTCTATGACGATAGAGCTTGAGTCGGTCTTCCAATGTTCATCAATCTTAAATGTGTCCACACGAGCTCGGAGTTCTTGTTCAATCGCAGCCATGTTTTCTTCAGAAAGGATCATGAGCGGGTACACGTCCTGGTATTTGGTAGTAGCCACGAGATCTGGGAATGCAGTTGTTGGATCCACAGAGCGTGGTCGAGGCCCTTTAAACACGAGATGAACGGGCCTCTCAAAATATTTGGACAAAGTAGCAGACACCGTCCCATGTCCTCCAGAAGTGGACTCGCAGATATACCCATCCACAGGATCAAAAATGGGGGATATGATGATCTGTGGAATCCTACAAGGATGGGTTAGTCCTCTGATCTTGGCAATTGTCGGCGTGAATTTACATCGACCATGTCTTCAAAGTATCTTCCGACGGTCTTAAAGGTATTAAGAATGATTCGCACCCTGAATCCTCAGGAAACGAAACATGAAGTGTTCCATCTTCCTGGAACGAGGGTGTAATAAGAACCATCTTGATTTTGTACCATGTTTCAGAACTCTCGACGATGGTAAAGAAAGTCGGTACAATCATACCTTTGGGACTTCTCGGGCTGTTATCACGCTCAGCTTCGTTGCATCTGTTACGCACCACAGACGGTCATTCTACCATTGGGTTGGTAAGTTTTTCTTTGAATAGTTTGACACATACTTCAAGGCCCTCCACTGTATAACGTGAGCTCTCCACCGAAATACCACGACAGCTCTGGTGAGAAGCTATGATCAGGAGTTGGGGTAACTTCAAAACATCTAGATTTCAAACTTTGATCGGATGGATCAGAATTTTGGACACTTCAATCCTTGGAGACACCATGATTAGTTGCAATCGCGAAATTCTTGCCCTCTGCCTATACGTAATCTTGAGACGATAGATGATGAGTGAACACAACGGGATGCTCTTTCCGCTTTCCGGTGGGTTCAAGTTTGAAGCAGGAGACTGTTCAAGTTGATGTGACCAGATGTGATCAAGCAAATCGGACCTGATTATATCTGTTTCAATTTGCACTCGTATAGTTTTACAATCGTTGTTACATTGACATATTCACTCAGTTCTCAAGATAAGATGCACTCCACTATCAGTCGATATTACATCGCTCATTTGCCCAACGCTCAATCCAAAAGTAGCGTCCTCGAAGGGCTTCTGCATCTGACCTCGACCAAACAAGCCAAGATCGCCGCCATTGGAGTGCGATGAACAATCCGAATGCTTGGAGGCGAGCTCGGCAAATCTGTCTGCAGAACCATCGATTTGAGCCTGGTAGTCTCGAAGGATCGCAATAGCCTCCTCCTTTGTACGCGTAATATTGGTCTATTGAAAAGGAATTGAATATGTTAGGTAGAGCTGTAGCATTAAAGCCATACCTCCTTCCAACTTGAAGGCCTACGACTACCCTGGTGCTTTACTAGCAAGTGGCTGGCGCGTACTTTGTCACCAGAGCCACTACCGGGGCCACCACCGCTTTGATTTAGATACTCCTTAGCGCCAGGAAGTTGCTTGATTTGTTCTTCAGTCAGCCCCTGTGGTGGATCCCAACTTGATTGCTTGGTTTGTGAGTTGAAATAGTAAGGCAAGCCCTTAGACGTTGACATTCGAACCTCCCATTCTGACTGTTTTTCAAGTGAGATGAGATTCAAATCTGACGACCATGAAAGAATTTACCATGTTGGAATTTAGCAACCAGGTTTACAGTTGGTTTGTTTGGCATAAGTCTTGGCATAAGCTTATCAGGTTACGTAAGGCAAAGGACTACTCCTGTCATTTGATTAAATCTCTAAGGATTAGCCAAAAGGTGAGAAATAAGTGAACAGTAAGTATAGGGTATATGATGCACAACAAAAGTCCAGCCAAATTTTGTTCTAAGGAAATGATCCGTTTATGATCTCGACAAACTAAGCACCCGTTTGGTAAGTCTAACGTCCAAACGTCCTCTGCTCACTGCTGTATCCCATTGGGTTCTTAGATTGCCAATTCCACAAATCCCGGCACATGGTTTCGAGATTTTCAGGGGCGTTAAAACCCAATTCCTTCTCAGCAAGGGTTGGGTCAGCAGTGAGGTCGGGAACATCACCACGTCTGCAACAGTAGCAACATTAACGACGTTCCCCCCTGATGACTATGAATTATAACGCACCGTCTCCCAATGATTTCATACTTGTAATCAAACCCGGTAGTTCTACGCATCGCCTCCACGATCTGGAGCACACTGACACCCTGTCCTTTCCCAAGATTGTACGCCTTGTAATTGGCTTCGGCATCTCCCCCAAAAGTAGCGGAGTCTGGCCCAAGTGCCTCTAAAGCTAGGAGATGTCCCGCAGCTAGGTCCATGACATGGAGGTAATCACGAACACAAGTGCCATCTCTGCGGATACACTGAGTGGTCATTTTATAAGGAAATAGGAGACCACATACGGAGTGGGGTAGTCATTTCCGAAAACCTTCAATGTCGATTCCGAGACACGACCAACAGCCATATGGGCGAGTAAAGGTAATAAATTTCCTGGCCGTCCAAGGGGATCCTCACCAATCATGCCCGAAGGGTGAGCACCTGCAGGGCTATGACACAACCGTAAGCGACAACAATTAAAGAAGACACTATTTAACTTACTTAAAGTAGCGCAGTGAAAGAGCTCTCCACTTTCTGTCCGCTGAATCACCAATAAGTGGTGAATTGTCCAAAAGGAGAAAGAACATACAGTGACACAGGTCGTCTATGATCGTCTCTGCCATGATTTTAGTCTTTCCGTACGGGCTGTGGGCTTCGAGTCTTGTAGTTTCAGGAATGGGTATAATAGGTGGTGTCCCATAGACAGTAGCTGAGGATGAGTAGACAATCCGATGACACCCGAACTCATCCATAACTTGGAGAAGGGAAACGGACGCGCTGACATTATTCGCGTAATATGTTAGAGGAATTTCGGTTGACTCTCCGACGGCCTTATAAGCCTGTACGTGTCAAAGGATTTTAGCGAAATTCAGATTGCGCTGGCACGGGTAAACAGACCGCAATATGAACCACACCCCAGATACCACCCTTTCCATACTTCTCGAAGACAGCTCTAATTTCTTCTGGCTTCGTCAGATCACATTTGTGAACGTCGATTTCTGTACTCAGTTTCTCGTCCTCGGTAGGGTGTTCAGGAAGTTCACTTTTCGACAGTTGCGAAACGCGGTCGAGAGAGGCAGGATTTGAATTATAATTATTATCGAGGGAGATGACCTTGTATTGCCTTGTCCTTTGTAGAACGTAGATGACATGGGATCCTTTTGGAAAGATGAGTCACTGAAGTGTGGCTTGAGAGCAATGTTGATACCTATGTAACCAGCACCGCCGGTAACAAGCACGTTCTAACGCGGGTTAAGTGGATAGCCCCAAATAAAGGGTACGTCGACATACTTTGAGCACAGCCATGTTCACGAAGTAGCTGGGAGTTGAACGTTGAACGTTGAACAACGTTGAATTTTTTTTCAGTCGGTGACGTTTGGCTATAATTGTAAATCGGATCACGCCAAGTTGTTTTCATCGGCTAACCACGATCTCGGGTCACGCGTATAATATCATGTATCTACAACGTAACTACTAACCCTCCATTTTTATATCACCCTCACTGTCTTTCTGTGTTGCTTCTGTGAGATTCTCAAAGGCCTGGGAACTAGATGCAGGACTTCCAGGAACCGTGTCGTCGATTGCTAAGCCACTGGGGCCCTCCTCTCCCTTCGAGTTTTGCCCCTTTTCGATTTCTTGTGCAAGTGCTTGTATGTCTCCTGTACCAATTCTCCCGAAGTGTTGCAAATATTGGTCTCGAGCGGCCCGAAGCGCGAGCCACGCCCATCTTTGCTTATTCTATCAGACAGAGACTTATCACTGACTGCATTCGATGTGTCACAACCAACATTTACCTCTTCATATTTTGCAATTTCAGGGTCTTCAGGTACCGAAACAGGCTGTGACACAGGTGTTGAAATACGTACAGGTGGTGTTGATGCCAATGGTAGTGCAGTGGAAATCGGGGCAGCATTTTTAGACGGTTCTTGTAAATTCTTTGACGCCGCTCCAGGTTTCGGAGGAAGGGAAGGATGTAAAGGTGATGCTGCCCCTGCTAACGTCGGCAAAGGAGCTGCGTGAGGACTTGTAATAAGTTCTGGTCGCTGGGCAGATGACTCGGCTTGAGTTCCCGAAACGACAATAGTAGGGGTAATAGTGTGGGCAAGGTTCGCTTGGGTCGCCGTAGCTCCACGTGCTTTGGCAATTCTTTCCAGCTTCTGCCGCTTGAGTGCAATTCTGGAGTCTTCGAGTTTGATTTTCTTGACAAAATCTTTCACGTCGCCGGGTCTGGATTGGAAATAAATAATAAGCCAACGTGCTCATAGAAACAAGGGACATAACTCAACTGGAAAGGATTTTGCAGATCTTGCAAGCTAGTGTAACCCATTTCCCATATCTCTGTCAACGACTCTGTGCCCAACGACCATTGCCAATCGGGTGGCGCCTCCCGCAGTTGCGTTCGAATGCTCTTCGTAGCTTCGAATAGACCCACTTTCTCGCCGTCTAAAATCTGACTCCAAGGCTCTTTATCGAATGGAGTGCATAGTTCGTTTTTCCATTTAACCCAATTCTTCTCTTTTTCCATAATGGTCATGGCTGTATCCCCAAATACTCGTCCGTTCGGAGTTGTTTGACGAAGCTCCTCCATGACTTTCACTATTGTTTCTTGCACCCACTGGGCTTCTGGGTCTTCCAACGTAAAGTCCATTTGTAGTGAACGGTTTCTGGCAGTCGTCCACGCGGCCTTCGCAGTCTTTGTGAAATTGGCGAGATGGTTTAGAAGGATTAGAAGCTGAAATAGAAATTGACGTCGAAAATGGGTATCGGCAATCTGAATCGAAAACAAATGAGATGGAAGCGTTGAGGTATGATCACAGCATCCAAACCTCAAGTTCCAATAGATCTGGACTGGTCAAGAATTTCGCGAAAAAGTATTCATTGGAATTGCTCTCCTCTTCAGGTTCTCTCTTCCGCTTCAGAGTAGTGCCATTGGCTCCACCTCTGCTGCCCATCATGGCCCTTTCCTTAGCTGTAGCCTCTTTAATGACAGGCAGTAGTTTGACCACGGCCTCTTTGAATTGGTCAAAGGTTTCTTTACTAGCGAAAATCGGAGGTTTTGAAAAATGAAGCTGCAGTGACCAAAAGGTGTTGTAGAACTCTAGTTGAGTGGTTGGTGCTTCAGTTCTATTGTGATAGATCGAAATGCCTTACCGGCTTTCTTCTCAAGCTCTGTATGAGGCTTTTTGTCAACCTGCATTCTATCATCAGCTGGGACATCCGCTTCGTCGACCTTCAGGTTGTTACTCCATTTGTCTGGAAATTGAACACCTTCCCATGTTGGACCATACTCGCCACGAAGGTTGACTCCACTTCTTTCCCCCAGAGGGAAAACACCACTCAGAAAAGTTAGGATTTGACCGCAGAACATTGTGGAGCTGCCCATTTTTGAAAGTCTACGGAGGAGATCGTTCAACGTCCGTAGGAGGATGAGGGCCTTGCCCTTTTGGGGCACCATGCCTTCCGTCAGTCTGTCGGCACGAGATTCGATCCAGGAGAATATGTGAGAGCAAGAGGCGATCGTTTGTGTCTCCAATAAATCCTGGAGAATAGTAAAGGGGAAGGTACCCTCACAAGCATCTGAAATGCGAACACAAGTCACGAAAATGATCATGACATCAACGATGAAAACTCACCCTGCTCTGTAAAGGCCAGCACAAGGTCCAACTTGCCCTGTAGCTTCCTATAATACGCAGCTTCGTCCTCCAATAGGGCCTTTCCTTCCGTCTCCTGCGAAGGAATGAGTTGAGACTTGCAATGTGGCTAAATTCAACACTTATGCACCGCAAGTTGGAAGATGTCGTTCTTCAGCAAGTATTCCCATGCTGCCTTGCGGTTCTCTTGTGAAAATATGTCCCGTGTCTTGAGTAACGTGAGGGCTACGAGTTCATTGAGTTTCTGTCTGTCGTCCAGAGAGTGTGGCAGAGAAATCAAAAGGGCCGTTAGATGTGGTTGTAGAGACTCCATGATGGTCAATTCCAAAAGAGGAAAGCGCTGCTTGACCATCACACCCACCATGGAGCCGGACATCATCTTGATAACCCAAACCGAGGAACTTGACACAGAGGGCGAGAGCGTAGACCCTTCTATGTTGGAGGGTGAAGATGTTTCCGACCTACTCTCCCGGATAAGTGCTGCGCATAATGTAGCCCAAGAAGTGGAGCAAAAACTGGAGGCCGTCCTTGAAAATTTGGACAGCTTGCTAGGGGCGCTCGACTCAGATGCTTGCCCCGAGGAACCAACAGATTCAGAACACCCCAATGAAGTTAAGAATTGTGTGGAGGATTCGTGACCCTCACGCATAAAGTATCCACTTCGTGAGTGAGATGTACACGAATGTCTGCCAACGTATTTACGCTACCGTTATTGTATTAGCCCGCGCACAGTTGACGTCTGTGTCGAATCACGATCTGGACTTGGCGGCTAATCCTTCTTTTCCTATTCCTATAGAAAGTCGGGGTCTCTGTGATGCTCAAGTACTCGCGTTTTTGTTGGACATATATCTACTGATAATAGCTTGAGCTCCATCACTGACGATGAATTGTGGCAATGACATATACAGGCTGGATACCTGATGGTAAACTGGAATGTCCTGAATAAGCACTCAGTGCGGGTGATGGTAGATAAATCACAACAAGGATACAAGATGCAGCAATTCGAGAGTAACGGTAATCAGATAGGTTCCAATTTCGAAGGTTCAAAACGTTTCACTGTGTCAACTACGTCCGATCCTTTGCGGGCAAAAACAAGCTATGGAGGACGATCAGCACATTTCGTAGGCAGCAGTCACAATCTTCATACCAGGTATGGATTGGCCGTGGAACCTGTGGTGTCTGCCAGTACTTCATCTTTGGAGACAACACAGACGTCTGAATCATTGTACTTGAACCAGGAATCGGGATTTCCTGGAAGATGTCTAGAGTAGAAGAAATAATGACCCCAAGACGGTGAAGACCCTCGATGAATGAAAACAGATGTGAGTTCGTATGCTGCCTCTGTGGAGTCTTTCCAGAGATATTCTAGTTCATTCTTTAAAGCATTGATCCTGACACGAAGTTTGTCAATCTCGTCACGGACCCGGCCTTGCTCATCAGTCAGTTGTTCGAGCAAGCTATTTTCGAGCAAGATATCTTTGATGCCTGGTATGGAAGCTACCCGGATTCCGGAAAGGAAGGCCTTGGTGTGTTCCATCGATGTTATGAAAGGTGTTTCCTTGTGTTAGACAGTGTAAGCTTCTTTCCAATGCGGAAGTTCTGGTGTTGATTTACCTGTCCCTCTACCAGCAGTCGCAACCTCTCTCTGGAAGCATTGAGCTCAGCCTGAATCGTCTTGGACCTGGCTTTTTTGGCCGGATCTGCATCATCCATGAAGCGATCCACGTAAAGGTCTTCCCCGAATTTGACATAGGCTTGAGATTTATATGGTTGTAGGGTCTCGCGGTTGAATTGCACCCTCTGCGGGAATAAACCAATTAAGCTACACCAACGGAAATGGCTCTGTATCTCACCTGAAGTTGTATTTGTAGAATTGGAGGTAGGTCGACCAAAGTCACTTCCATCCTGGCTTTCCTACCCTGGAATTCGACAACGTCATCAAAATAGCCGCTCAACCCATCATAGATATCAATGCCGTCATTCGCAACGTTGACAGGGAGATGGGAAAACAGATCTTCCTTTTCATGTATTGACGATCGAGAATGTTGGCCATCTACGCTTGTGATGCGCTGGCGGATTTTGCCATAGAACAGTCTGAGTGGGAACGACCTTCAGCGGGCGAATCACCAACCGCAAGACATAAATACCTTTTAACGACGCTTGTCTTGTCAATAATATCGTTACCACCATCGAATCTCAGGAGGGCCGTCTCTATTTGGAACATGCAGTTATCCATACACTCAGCAACGTCATGCTGTTTTCCTGCAACGCAGTCAGATTGAAAAATATGGACCATGGCTTGTTCTGCATGACTGACCAAACATCATGGTGGAATCCGAAGGCTCTGCCCTTTTTCGAGGTGGTGGTTCCGGGGCCGAAGGGCCTGCCTCACTGGAAAATCCTGATTGAATCTTCGAGGAAGACGCTTCTGACGTAAAATTGCCCTCTGGCTCATTGTCTTTACGAGAGATCATAACAAAGCCATCTTTGTCTGTAGGCGACTGGGTTATGGGGCTTTCAACATCCATTTCGTTGGTTTTACGATCGATTTCCCTGCCTCGTTTTCCCAAAACAGATTTTCCAAGAGACTTGGGAGAATTCGGTGTCTCAATTGACAATTGTGATGGGCCGTCGTCAACGAGGGTAGCATCAGTATCGTTAGAAGAGTCAGTTCCACCCTTGTCAATTTCATCTTCCTCTTCATCGCGGGATGTGACAAGGGCAAGCTTGGCCAATTCCACTGTTGGGGTCACAGCCGGGTTTTCAGAAAATTCGAGATTATAAAAGAGATCTGCCAGCTGATTAATGACTGGGTCGTGTCAGTTTAGAATGTCGGTTTGTTAATCAAAGAATGCAAACATTTTCGGGAACGGATTATCTCGCGCCTTGTCACAAGCCGCCCTCCAACCCGATGCCTTTTCAGGTCCTCTTCCGTCAACTTTTCGTTGTCCAATGCTTTCAAATCTAATTTGGACATGGGTACAACCGCTTCACGGAGATCCTTGATGGTGTAAAAATACTACAGCCCCATATGAGTGTCAAGATTACATTACTGTAAATAAAAATTACCTGAAGCAGCGAATTCAGGTAGCAGGTATTCCCAAGTTGGTTGAGACCACGAGGAAGATCAGGTCGAGTGGGTGCAACGATTTCGCCAGCTAGAACAGTATCAACATCATTAAGTGTACATGAAGAAATGGCCTACGATCTGTCCCTGTTGTGATAAACTGTCGCAACCTTTCACTATCCCTCACTTCTGCGATACAAAGCATAGCTTCTTTCATTTTCTCTAATTGTGCTGGTGTTTCCTCGAGCTAAAATGGAAAATGATACAAAAAGCTCCACAAAAAAAGGCGGAGACAATGCGCACCCTCATATTATACACCGTAATCAGCATATAATCCTCAACGTCCTTGGGTACTTCCAAGGTATCATAGGCCTTTTCGGGGTTCATGTATATATTTTTTCCACTGTCCCATAACGTCCTTAATCGAACACTGTTACGATGGTCTGCAAGAATTCGAAATGCATCATTGGCAAGTCGGTGTGTTTCAGCACCATGGTCGTTATCCCGCCAGGAGCGCTTGATACAGTCCTTCCAGGCATTCTCCACGAACTCGTCAGGAATGTCTTCATCGTAATCCACATGGAGTACGTTCTCGGCTCCAAAGCCGAGTGTCGTTGCCGCATCATACACACCCTCCAAAGTGAAGCGTTCCCGAGATTGTTCCATGGCCAGAAGGTCTTGCAGCAGCTGTGAGCCGTTGCCATATTCATGAAGAACCTTGACGATGTTCGTTAAGTAAGTGAAATATAGCATTGTCCCGGAGGGATCGCAACGGCACTGGGCGAGATAAGCAAAACCGACGAGTTCTAAGAAACATCAATAGAAGATAAAGCCTCAGGAAGCTCAAGCAAACCAGGTGAATATGTTGTTGCGGTAAGACCGAGGCCCCTCCACGATGGCTCAAGACTCTGAATTGCATCCGACAACGCGTCTGACAACCCTCCTCGAGGGACTAAGGAAGATAATTTAGCAAAGAGCCCCTCTCAACTTGAATGGCATACTTTGGTCAGGATGAGCACCGATGGCAGTTTGGTACATTTCGCGTGCGTTGTCCAATTGTACATGGAGTCTGGCTTCTTTCCATTCTATAAAATGACGCGCTGGACAACAATAAGCATATCTTAGCATAGTTTGCAGATAAGTCCTTTACCATGTACACGCTTGAAATCTGAAACCCATGCACTCAGCTCGACCCAGACTCGAAGAAGTCTGCGACGACTCTTTTTCCCTTGGGAAGTTGTTGTCTCAATGGGTGGAGGCCGTAAAGTAAGGTCCTGTGCGGAGCCTTCTTCAACAAATCCCAATGACTCGAAAATACGTTTCCTGATTCGAGTCGTTGGTGTTACAGTGGAAACGCATGATTGTCAAAACATACACATTGGAATTCCAGCCCACTTTTGCTTGGAAGCCGCTGCTTAGCACTTTGATACTTCGGGTGTTTCCCTTCCACAATCGATTTTCGATAGCACTTCTGAAGTCAATAATGTACCAGCAAAGGAAAATGACATGTTACTCACATTAACATTGTCTCTATTGTGTGAGCAATTGTCTGCTCAGCAGTTTTTCCAACCCCAGGATGACTTCTTCTGTCGCGTTGAAGTTCATCCAAGTACTTTTTAGGGATGACCCCGGGCAAAATTGCGGAAGCCACACAATAGAATGAGCACTGGCAGCAAATGTATAGGTCCATTAGTCTGCCCTCTTCATCTGCTACGCTGCCTCCAGACTCATCAACTGAATCCGCATCGTCGGGTTTTACGGAACGAACATCAAGTTCATTACCAATGATTGTGCCGGTTCGACGCTGTTGTCTGATACTTTCCCATTGATCCTTGCGGAAAGGTGGAGTCAACTTGTGGCTATCGACTGCTCGCTCGTATTTGTGGAAATGATGGGTCCTGTTGGCTTTTCCGAATGGCTGGCCCGTATCTTCGATACAAGATGGTGTTCGCCGCCGACGCTGCTGATCCGGAAGCAGATTGGTCGTGGTTTCACGGTAGGAACTCGCGAGTGGTGGTTCGATGGAAGACGATTTCCAAGAAAGGATGACCCAGCCGTTGTCTTTGGGACAGAAATAGGCATTTGCATGTGGAACTGACATGCGAATCTCGTTTTCTGAAGGCGGAGGTGTTTCAGATATCGAAGCGGTTATGCTAGAAGCAGAAGCGTCTCTTTGCACTGATAATGGTGCAGTGGAAGGTGATCCTGTGATATTTACTGAGAAGAGTGAATGGTTCGAATTGTGCAGTTCTTCAGCCAGAATCGGAGCAAGGATTCCGGGCCCAGGACGTTGGTGACGCTCTCTTTCTTCAGGATTCCACCATAAGGCTTCCTCTTGGGTGACACGCCCATCGATCGTGAATTCCTGTTCCAAACGACCTGAACTTAGAAAATCCATTGCATCAAAATCGATACTGCCGACACCATTTCCCCCAGTTGCCCAGTCCGAATTTGGCGTGTTCTCCCAAGTTGCTGGATTGTTCCAACGATTGTCCCAGCCCGTGGGGATCGTTGTATTTTCCCAGGTTTTTTCAGCAGTAGGAATAAGTTCAGGAACCATTCCATCTTCCTCTTCTATCAGTTCCTCCTTCACCAACTCTGGTTCCCGGTATGATTCTGGCGGATTATGATGCGGGGGATCTTGAGACGACGACGACGGTGCCACATAAGATGTATGGGAAGATCCATGGTTCTTGTTTCGAGAAGGAAGTGGAGGTGGTTTGGGTGATGCATAGAAGGATGCTGCAGGGACTACGGAAGGGGTCGACTCTGGTCTCACAGTGGTGACGGGAGCGCCAGGCGTAGGCAAGGGCCGTCTGGCCTTCGGCGCTTCAGAATTTTCCATGGACGAGATATATATCTAGATATATTCATAATAAGATCCTGTCAAAGATATGATATGAGGATTCTAACATGTCCTTCAGAGACCAACACGAGCAGTCGATCGAGTTGGAGTTCAGGCCTTCAGGCCTTCAGGGGTGGTGGTTCTTCGTTTTTCAAGAAAACAAATCTTGCAGACCGGGGAATACAAACTGAAAACAAATCTATGTGCGTCAATCCGAAGCGGATGGGTTTGCGGCCCCTCGTGGAAGATTCTAAGAGTGGCCACATACACTCAACGGTTGTTATGTAATCAACCTTGACTGGTTGACCGGTTATATTCAACTCCAAGTTCACATAGGTTTAATTATCTAGCAAATCCCACTAAATTTTGACCAACAGCTTGCCCGTAGTTGTGCCGCTGGTGAGGTCAATCTGCGCTTGTTGCACGCCCTCCGCTGTAAATGGATACTCTTTGAAAATATTTGCCCGCAGGACGTCCTTTTCCACAAGGTCAAAGAAGATTTTACCATAATGCAGGCCTTCTTCCGCAGTCACAACATAGTTGCCCATCCTTGATAAAGGAACACAAACGCCTGAATCAGTCATCTTCACTGTCAGAAAAAGTCCTTACGTCGGTCGCAGTACTTTGATGTTCTTTGCACTGAGTTTCAAAAGTCCAAAATTTTCAACAGGTCCAGAGGCATTGCCATAAGAAACAATTGTGCCTTTTCGCTTGATCATCTGCAGGTCTTGCTCAAACCTTTTTGCATGGAAGTCAAGACACTTGGGCCACAATAGACTACAGTACTCACGTATCTTTCCCAACACCGTCAAAAATTACGTCGACACCTTCACCATTGGTAAATTCAAGGACGCGTTGGACAGTGTCTTCGGTACGATACAAAATAACATGGTCAGCCCCATTCTTCCTTGCGAGTTCCGCCTTCTCGGGGGTCGATGTTGTCCCAATCACAGTGGCACCAAGATATTGTCCGATCTGAGCGAAAAGAAGGCCAACGCCACCCGCAATGGTATGTACAAGAATGGTATCGCCTTTCTTGACTTTATACGCCTCTTCCACAAAGGTTACTACCGTCAATCCTTGCAACAAGATAGCAGCGGCAGTTCTGGTAGAGACGGAGTCTGGGACGACATGGACATGCTGCCATGGTATAGTAGTGTACGTTGCATGAGTGCCAAGAAAAGTCTACAATACGATGAGCATCGTCAACTAACAGCGATAGCCGCAAAGACCCACAGATGCGACCTTCGCCCCAACCTTGAGCCCTTTCTTCTTGTAAGTCTCATCATTTAAGACGGACTCGTCGTCTGGGAGGCCCACGACCACGCCAGCGATCTCAGTGCCAAGTATAGCAGGAAATTCCTTCAATTTGTAGAGGCCCTTCCTGACAGTGGCTTCAACGATTCATTCTGTTGAACCTGATCAATCAGAAATTACCTGTGATATGTGTCGATGAAGTTGACACCGCAGTACTCGACCTGAAAGGTTTGTATGAAGATCTTGTGAATGCCAAAATATGCCACAATCAGACTTTGATCAGGACATCGCCTGGTTTGACTGTTGGGAAAGGACGTGAAGTCTTTTCAATCACTTCAACACCGCCGTTCTAAACGTAATTCAGTTCGAATTCATTGTGCTCTGGCGAGACTAGACCTATACCTTTTCGATGGTAATGGCTTCGATTGTTGAGGGGAAAGACATAACTTCGAGCTGATACCAACGTGTTATCAACAAAGTGGGCGCTTATCTTGCATCACTATAAAGCTTGCCAACATCACCAAACAAACTCTCGTCAACAACATACAGTTGATCGTATCTTACAGAATACTAAAACGTTAATCCACCGTCTTTTTCACCAGTTCACTGTGTGTGCAAACCAAACGCCTCTGCCAACGCTTCATAAATAAGAACTACCTGCTCCGGTCTTTGTACCATCCCTGGACGTTGCTCCCGCAATGAATCGACTTCTTGAGAAACTTTATCGCCTTGCAGTTGATCTGGAAGAGGTCCAAGTGGCGAACTTGGAAGGACAGATGGCAGCGTCGGCCTCAGGGCTGGCTGAAGAAAGCCATACTCCCGCATAAGGGAGGACAGGGCGATGAAAGATCCCGTACGCCCAATACCAGCGGAGCAACCCACCATTATCGGGGGGTCAGGATCCACTTCTTCATCAGAGGATGATAAAGGTATATGACAACTTGAGGTATCTCGGTTAATAACGTCGACAAGTCGAATAAAGGAGAGCAGGCTTGTTTGGTCCTCTGGTTTTGGAACGCCATGATCCGGCCACGAAGCATATAGCAGATGCTTGAAAATGATGGTTCGGTCGTCTGGTGTCCTGTGATCTGCGTCTTCACCGCTTCTCTGTTCATAGAGAGTGGCGCTGGAAAGGGGAAGAATGGACACAGTACTCTCAACACAACGAGCTTCATCAATCTGCCTCGTTTCTTGTAGAGTTACTTTCAGAGGAGGGCCAAGATAGCCGTCCTCAGGTTGAACAACGAAGGACTGCCCGACCTCCGTAGGGAAGTAAGAATCGGCCTTACGGCGTCCACCTTCTATGTTTTGTGTCAGCTGCACCACTGTCCTCACCCTACTTCGGTATGATATAGTTGAGTGAGGTGGTTTAATGATAGGCTGCAGCAAGACACTCAGAAAGGTATGGGCTGCAGGCTTGACAGGAGCCTGAGTCGCGATCCACCACTTCTGCCCTCCTCGTTCTAGGACCCAGCTGGCATTCAGGTACGTTCCTGCGTTCTGCTCCGCACCATGGCCAACGTACCCATCATAAACGACAACGCGTGTGAGATCGTAAGGTATGACGTCGGTATAGCGGTTCAGTTCTCGATGAATAGAATGTAAACCAGTAGCAATCGCGTAATGTTCAGCATGACTAGATGGTATATCTAAATTTCTCCGAGCGATGAAAGATGAAAGGTGCTGTCTAGTAAGCGGAGTCGACGACGGGTCCGCTTGCTCCCAAGCAGCCGTACGTGAGGCATTTCGGGTTTGATTGCGCTTGAATTCCCTATCGGAGAGAATATGCAAAACATTGGAGATGTGCCTGTCCGAGCTCAGTGCAGTCATGAGCCAAGGTGGTAATTTTTGTGGGACAGACATGGTGAAGAACAACCCATTCGACGCATCTTGTTCAAGAGGGAGAATCAAATCTTCTCACGAGTCGATGTCTGACACTACGCTAATAGACGACACCACAACGATCAAGTAATGATATAACATAGCCTATGGGATACAGCTGACTGGAAAATCAATAGGGTCAGTTCAACACTGGAGAAGGCTAATGGAAGGAAGAACTTGGTCGACGGCAGTCCAGAAACGTGCTGGACGTCCCAGCAAGTAAACCAATCCTTAATCCTCTACCGCACTTTCCATCTTATCATAATCCAGGGTCTTCCCCAATTTATACAGTTAGGCTTCGACGAGAACGTTATACCAACCCGACTTTCAATTACATTTCAAGGTGGTTTTGTCGGCACTCGATGTAAAGTGCTTGTGACAACGAAAGACGAAGACAAAACCGATTGGCAACTCCTGACGACAGTTTACCCAGAAGATGTCAATCGCCCACAGGTATTCGATCTCAAACCTGCCAATCCAGATATCCTGGAAGATGTCAAGAAAGGGGTCTCGACTTTTAAATTGCTTTTCGAAGAGAGTTCCGATTTTTTTGGAAGGATCACTATCTACGACTTGAAAGTGGAAGGAAGGAGAGCTCAGTTACTATAAATGACGCAGTCTATGATATTACTAACTAATAGAGACGCTGCTACTCATGATCAAGTTGACCGTCAGCATTGCCCTTCTTTTGCCTCAGCGCTTCCAAGTCACGCTGCTTGTTCTGGGCTTTCTTGGCCCGCATCCTGGATTTGCGTGCTGCAGTGACCACCCTCTTGCTAAGATCACGGACGTTGATAAGTTCGGTACCAATATCTACAAACCTCGTTGATGGCTTGCTTTGACGATACTTCATAAGTATTCGACTCTTTGGTCTTGCGATGAACTGATGGGAAGGAATATCTCTTATGAATCGTTCCGTCTTCTTCCTTTCCTTGGCCTGTTTCTGGAGTTCAGCGCGTTTTTTGACGTGTTGAAGGATGTTAGGCAGGATTGGTTCCTGGAGCACAAAGGTTAGGCAATGATATTTCAGAAGAACCAGCTTGATACACACGTCAGCATCCTCTGACATAGTTTCCCAGTATAATCTTTCATAACGATGCGGGGTATCGTCCCTGTTCTCTTCTTGTTCCAACATATCAGCTTTCTGGACGTCAGACCGCTCTGGATTGACGACATCGGATGTTGCACCCGTGTCGGCTCGTAGCAGTGCCTCCATTTTAGGTATAGCACTATGTGTTTGTGCACTAAGAAGCCATTCCATCCCATATAGAAAACCAGTCTGGAGTTGTTTATCCTGGTGAAAGAGAATGCAAGTTGGTCAGCGTAAGCTCGTAGACAAATTAAACGAGTCAGATGGGGTTGAAACAGTTTTAACCAAGTACTGGGTGATGTAAGGCACCCCAGCTTGTCTTACAGTTCGCGAATGATAATGGCATATCATCTCAGGTAGGGGAATAAAAGTTAGCGAGTCGCTCACCTGCTAGAAAGTCCAAACGATCATTCGCCATATGGTGTCAGTCAAGACTCGAGATCACAAAAACAACTTTCTACCTGTCAAAAAGTCGTAGCTCGTCAGTGTGGCTCAGCAATTCAGAGGGGAAGAAGGATGATCAGAGCATAACAATATGGAACCATGTAGTTGTCTTTAAGACTAATCGTTGAGAACATCATAATGGGTTGGACGAGGCACAAGCCACAACTTGATAAAATACAAACCTTTTTCCAATCCTGCTCCATTCCCTTTAAGCGAAGAATTGCATCGACTCTTTTTACGCTCAGGTGGAATCGCTTCGCCAACCGACGAACACTATATTCCGTATTATTCCTCGCAAATAACTGCCACATGATTCCACGCTGAGCGTCGGATATTGGCGGCGGTGGCTTAAATGAGGGATTCATGGGAAAGGGCTGAAAGGAAACTGTGAGAACACGATGATGATTCCACAAACTCGACTACCTTCTGGCCAAGCCAACTTTGAGGTCCCGCATGCCGGTACTGTTCCCCAATTTGCTCCATGAACTGCTTATAACTTCTTGGAGACGCGCTGCCTTCCTCCCCCATGGATTCAGACGTGATGTCCAAGGCATCCTGCTGTTCAATGCCAGCAGGCGTTTCGGTTGCGTGGCTCGTAGGTACTGAAGATATCGTCCGGACTTGTGAAAAGAGAGTCGAACCCGAGCTCATTGCAGGACGAGAAGCATAGCGAAGGCAAGATCTCAGAGTAGCTGTTACACAACCTGAAGGACGCATTACAAAAAAAAAGCAATTTGAATGATGAAAATGGAAATAACATGTCACATAATTATAATCACACTGATGTGAGTCACGCCTTTGATTCTGAATATGATTCCATTCAACCGTTGATTATTGCTTGAAGGATGGACCCACAATTTTTCACGCTCCTACGCGGTTTCTTTGCTCTGGTACCCCCCAGAATGCTGTCTTTTCCAGATAATAGGGCTCTCGACAAGCTGAATGATTTCTTTGTGAAGAACATCCTAGTAAATCCTCACTTTCAGCAATATCCCCCCTCCAACCAGTATCAGGAGAAATTCTGGAAGTGGGTCATACAGAATTTAGAAGATATAACAAACCAATTCTCAGAGGAAGAGGTGTGTTTCTAGTCCAGAAAGCGTCGATCCCCCACAAGTTACAGTCTAAGCTGTCAGGGTGACGAGATTGACGCCCGAATATATGATCATTACATTGGGTTGATGTCGCGTTCACTGCAGTAAGCCACTGTTTTCCATTCTTGCGGATTTCCGATAGGAGTTTTTCCTCCCCAGGGATAACTCACCTCCTGCACCTTCCTATATTACTCATTTCTGGCATCCGTATGGCCTGGGTGACAATGATCCAGCAACTAATACCGTGGACTTGCAACATTACTCTATGGCAACACTTCTAGAATCTCGTACAACCATAGAGTATGGGTCCACGGGCTTTCGAACTTGGTTGGCAAGCCTTGTTCTTGCTCAGTATCTCATCTCAAATCCCAGTAGGTTGCAGCTGGTAGCTTCTCGATCTCACTGACCAATTAGAGACGTATCGTCACGGTCGAAGATCTTGTAATATCACAACGCGTATTGGAACTCGGCTCAGGCATTGGCTTTCTTGGCATCATCATCGGGACTTTGCAGCAGCGACGAACTCATGGTGGGCCATCCGGTTCGCTGTGGTTGACCGACATAAGTGATCGAGTACTTGACCGATGCCGGCAAAATCTGAAATTACAGTGCAGTATGTTGAAGTTCTGGCATCTCAGCTCGACTCTAACGTTTCCCTCATTGTTAGATGTAACCTCGTCCCACCCACCCATCAATTTTTTAAAGTTCGATTGGTTCAGCTCTGTCAATGCAGAAAGCCCGGATTATCCATCCTTTCTTTCACTCATTCATGAAAAAGTTAAGCCAGACATTATTATCGGAGCAGATATTGTGAGTTACAACGTGAAAAGCTCTTCATCCATTATTTAATTTTATGCCAGGTGTTTGATCCCACCTTGGTCCCGTGTCTGGTTAAGACCATAAATTTATGCCTTAGAGAATGCGCAAAATATGCTTTAATAGCCTCTGCGGTGAGAAATGAATCGACTTTTTCTTACTTCCTTATGCATTTGCACGGTGGGACTTGCTCTTCACTTGCCAACGTTCATGTTGACGCATCATTTCCAGAGTCGTCTCTGCGTGTGGAGGAAGTGGCATTGACCTCTCTCTGGCCCTTCTATCCAAATTCATCGAATCTTGGAGCAGAGGACGTAAAAGTGCTCCGAATTGCGAGGCTTGATGCAACTTAAACTTGAGAAGATACGAAATTTGTGAACTAGTTACTATTGTGCAACATCCCTGTACCTTAGGACTTGTGTCGAGGCGGAGCAATAATTGCCAGACGTAATACAACAATTCGCTCGTAACCGTTCACGACACGCCACAAGCGCCGCATAGGATTACAGTTATTGGATGGCTTCCGTGCGCCGAAGGTAAGTACTGTAAGTCATTCGGTTCTACTTGAAAACGGAGCCCGCGGTGGGAAGGAACAATTT
>Ga0307508_10001223_pt1 | contig 29382 bp, 30 predicted proteins | sample 9_EM_MG_FD_203089 | JGI IMG/M metagenome (GOLD analysis project Ga0307508, IMG submission 203089) | Populus trichocarpa ectomycorrhiza microbial communities from riparian zone in the Pacific Northwest, United States - 9_EM | ecosystem: Host-associated > Plants > Roots > Unclassified | place...
GTGATAATGGGGGTGTGCATGTACACAAACCCTTTTTCGTTAAAGAATTTATGCACGGCAAAAGCCAGCGCATGGCGCACGCGGAATACGGAGCCAAAGGTATTGGTACGAAAACGCAGGTGCGCTTTTTCGCGCAGGTATTCCAGGGTAGGCTTGTTTTTAAGCTGAAGGGGGTATTCATTTGCGTCGCTGTCGCCCAGTATCTCTATGGTATGGGCTATCACTTCCACCTTCTGGCCCTTGCCCAGCGAGGGTACCAGCTCGCCGGTCACCTTCAGCGAGGCGCTGGTAGTGACGCGTTTAAGCAGCTCATCGTCAAACTTGCCCAGCGTAGCCACTATCTGCAGGTTGGTATTGGTGGAGCCGTCGTTGAGCGCAATAAACTGGTTATTGCGAAAACTGCGCACCCATCCCATCACGGTCACTTCCTGGCCTGTTTGCTCACTGGCCAATAACGCTTTTACTTTCACCCTTTTGTTGAACATAGCCCTGTTGTTTAAGGACGGCAAAGATAACGTTTGGGGGGCAAAAGCCAAGGTATGCCATACCTGTGCATGGCAAAGAGGGAGGTATGGCATACCTATATGGCATACCTGGATACAATAAAAAAGCACCCCGCCCTGAGACGGAGTGCTTTTCATTTGTCATCGATTGTACTGCGATATAGGCGTAACTATTCCTGTTTCTTTTCGTTGTATTTTTTCTCGGCCTCGGCGGCTTTCTTAAAATCGAGCACCACGCCGTTGATGCAATAGCGCAGACCGGTAGGCGGCGGGCCGTCTTCAAACACATGGCCCAGGTGCGATTTACAGCGGCCGCACATTACTTCCGTACGTGTCATACCGTGGGTGTTGTCCTTTTCGTATATAATACTGCTTTTGCTGATGGCCTCGTAAAAGCTGGGCCAGCCGCAGCCGCTTTCAAACTTAGTATCGCTTTTAAACAGCGGGTTGCCGCATACGGCGCAGTAATACGTGCCAATTTCTTTAGAGGTCTCAAAAGAACTGCTCCATGGCCGCTCGGTGCCCTTTTCGCGGGCAATGCGGTATACGTCGCCCGGCAATATTTTTTTCCATTCCGCATCGGAGAGGTTGACCTGTTTGCTGTCCGTATGCGAGTACACCGGGTTTTTTTTGTCGCTGCTGTCCATTTTCGTTGTTTTTTGTGGTGACGGGTTTTGCGAATAGCTGCAGTGGGCAAACACGGCAGGCGCCAGCAAAATCACTATAAAACGGCTTATTTTATTCATATGTTTCTTATTAGTACAACAAATTTACGAGACAATGGTTGCCGCGGTTTGTCGCTTGAATGACAGGCGGCAGAGTTTAACATTTTTAACGGTTCTCTAAAAAACCGCCGAAATTGTTAAAGAGATATTAACGCGGTTCCAGTATATTTACCGCCTGAAATCAAGATTTTTCAAGGTGAGAAAACCTTCCGTTACCAGGGTAATGCAGCAAGGGTCTTTCTCCAAATGGTAAGCAAGCATGTTCAATTTAATTTTGTTTGGCCCGCCCGGAAGCGGAAAAGGAACCCAGTCGGAGAAGCTGATTGCCCGGTATGGACTTAAACACCTCTCTACAGGCGATCTCCTTCGCAGTGAAATAGCCAATAAAACGTCCCTGGGCCTGGAAGCTAAAACCTTGATGGACAAGGGTCAGCTGGTGCCCGACGAAGTGGTTATCGGCATGATAGACACTGCCATGGTTAATAATCCCAAAGCCCGCGGCTTCCTGTTCGACGGCTTTCCCCGCACCAAAGAGCAGTCACAGGCCCTCGATGTGCTGCTGGCTAAAAAAGACGCCGCTATCAACCTCGTGCTCGCCCTCGATGTAACCGAAGAAGAGCTGGTAAAACGCCTGCTTAACCGCGGCCTCACCTCCGGCCGGAGCGATGATACCCGGGAAGATGTTATACACGCCCGCATAGCCGAATACCATAAAAAAACTTCCCCCGTGGCCGACCACTACCGCCAGTTCAACAAGGTAGTGCTGGTTAAAGGCGAAGGCAGCGTAGACGATATCAACACCGCACTCAACGCCGAGATCGACAAACGGATAAACTGATATAACCGCACAGGGTTAAAAATAATTGCACAGAGCTAAAAGAGGTACGGGCGCATCCCTGCCTCTTTTTCTCTTTTTAACCCTGCCCGCCAAAATACCCTCCCATCTCTCTTTACCTCCGCGCGCCAAAATAATACCCCCTCTTTTTCTCTCTCACATTTAAACTAACAAGTGTTTGGAGTAAATTGCGTTCTCATTTAATTTGCTTGCTATGACGTCAAGACTGGAAAACTATATCACCGGCCGCTGGATAGCCGGCGACGGCGAGGGCCAACCCCTGTACAATGCCTCCACCGGCGCCCTTATCGGCTATGCCGGCTCCAGGGGCATCGATTTTAAGGCGGCGGTAGACTATGCCCGCCAGGCAGGCAATCCGGCCCTGCGCCGCATGACCTTTCACGAACGCGGCCGCATGCTCCGCGCCCTTGCCCTGCACCTGCGCACCAAACTCGATACCTTTTACGCCATCAGCTACCAAACCGGCGCCACCAAAGCCGATAGCTGGATAGATATAGAAGGCGGTATCGGCAACCTGTTTGCCAATGCCTCCCTGCGCCGCAAATTTCCCGACGAAACTTTTTGCATCGATGGCGAAGGCCTCCCCCTCAGCAAAAGCAATACCTTCATGGGGCAGCACATACTGGTGCCCAAAGAAGGCGTAGCCGTCCATATCAACGCCTTCAACTTTCCCGTATGGGGCATGCTGGAGAAAATTGCGGTCAACCTCCTGGCCGGTATGCCCGCCATCGTAAAACCCGCTACCATCACCTCTTACCTCACCGAAGCGGTGGTGCGCGAAATCATTGCCTCGGGTATCCTGCCCAACGGCGCGCTGCAATTAATTTGCGGCGCCGCCGGCGACCTGCTGGACCACCTCGGTCCGCAGGACGTAGTTACCTTTACTGGTTCCGCTTCCACGGGATTAAAGCTCAAATCACACCCCCGTATACTGGCCGAAAGCGTGCCCTTTAATATGGAGGCTGATTCGCTCAACTGTATCGTGCTGGGCAATGATGTCAACCCCGGCTCGGCCGAGTGGGATATTTTTATCAAAGAAGTAAGAAAGGAGATGACGGTAAAAGCCGGTCAGAAATGCACCGCTATCCGCCGCATCTTCGTACCCGATAATAAAATGGAAGACGTATGGAAGGCCATCAGCCAGTCGCTTTCACAAACAGCCATCGGCAATCCCCTCAATGAAAAAGTGCGTATGGGCCCGCTCGCGGGCCAGGGCCAGCGCGAAGAAGTAAAAGCCCAGGTGAATAAGCTGCTCGCCGCCTCGCAGGTGGTATATGGATCGCTGGACAGTGTAAGTGTTATCGATGCCGATGCGCAGCAGGGCGCGTTTATGAGCCCGCTGCTGCTGCTGAACGCGCAGCCTTTTTCGTCGTCCGCACCACACGAAGTAGAAGCCTTTGGACCCGTAAGCACCATCATGCCGTATAAGGATACCAGTGAGGCCATCGCCCTCAGTAAGCTGGGCAAGGGCTCCCTGTGCAGCTCTATTGTAACGGCCAATTATGCCATCGCGCGGGAATATGTGCTCGGCGCAGGCACCCACCACGGGCGCATACTGGTATTGAATAATGAATGTGCTAAAGAATCTACCGGTCACGGCTCACCCCTGCCCCTGCTGGTGCATGGCGGCCCGGGCCGTGCGGGCGGCGGCGAAGAAATGGGTGGTATCCGCGGCGTAAAACATTATATGCAGCGGGTGGCGGTACAGGGTTCGCCCAGCGTTATTACCGCCATCACCAACGTGTACCAGCCCTATGCCAAAGGCCATACCAATGGCGTTCATCCCTTCCGCAAATATTTTGAAGAGCTTACCGTAGGCGATCAGATCGTTACCGCTAAAAGAACCATTACCTCCAAAGACATCGACGATTTTGCCGATCTCAGCGGCGATCATTTCTATGCCCATAAAACAAACACCGATTTCAGCGATACCATGTTCGAGCGGCAGGTGGCCCACGGTTATTTTATCCTCAGCGCTGCCGCCGGCCTGTTTGTAGATGGTCCCGAACCGGGGCCCGTGCTCCTGAACTATGGCATCGACGAGCTCCGCTTTACCAAACCCGTCTATCCCGGTGCTACTATCTATATCCGCTTTACCTGCAAGGAAAAAACCAGCCAGGAGCAAAAAGAAGAAACAGATATCCCGCGCGGCATTGTGCGCTGGCTGGTAGAGATACTCGATGAAACGGATGAGCATGTAGGCGTGGCTACGATATTGACGATGGTGAGGAAACTTAACTAACTTGCTATTGCAAAAAACAGTGCATATGCAACCATACGTAAAATCGCATACCGATCATATAGGCATCACCACGATAGTGTTTTTCCACCCACAAAGCAATTCGCTGCCGGGCAGGATATTGGACGAGCTGGCGCAGGAAATTCACCATGCCGGGATGCACGATGATACAAAGGTGATCATCCTCCGCTCTGAAGGCGACCGCACTTTTTGCGCCGGCGCTTCGTTCGACGAGCTGGCGGCCATCAGCACCGAGGCCGAAGGCCTCCGCTTCTTCAGCGGGTTTGCCAAAGTTATCAATGCCATGCGCACCTGCCCCCGTCTTATCATCGTTCGTATACAGGGCAAGTGCGTGGGCGGCGGCGTAGGCCTCGCCGCGGCGGCCGATTATGCCATCGCCACCGAGGCGGCCGAGGTAAAGCTAAGTGAGCTGGCCGTGGGCATCGGCCCCTTTGTAGTAGGGCCGGCGGTGGAAAGAAAGATAGGCAATGCCGCTTTTTCACAGCTGGCCATCGATGCCACGCTGTGGCGCAATGCCGATTGGGCCAAGCGCAAAGGCCTGTTTGCCGAAGTGCATGCCACCATCGAAGGCATGGACGAATCCGTCACCCGGCTGGCCGATACGCTGGCGCATTCCAGCCCCGCAGCCATGGCCGAAATGAAAAAGATGTTCTGGAAAGACACCGGGCATTGGGACCAGCTCCTGCACGAGCGTGCCGCCATCAGCGGCCGGCTGGTAATAAGCGCGTTTACCAAAAAGGCGATAGAAAAGTTTAAGAAGAAAGCTTAATCAAGGTTTTGGTAAAGGGCGGCGCTGATGCTTTCCACCTTATTGCGATAAAGGTGAAAGACAATCACTTTATCGGTGTCGCTATCATATACCCAGACAGTAGATTTTGTTTTGCTTTGTACCCGGGCTTCACTGTCATACATGGGTATGATCTCCATTCTATAATCCGCATAGGTGTTGATGATTTTATGTTTGTCGGTGCCGACACCAATACCCGAACGTGTTTTCAGCTGCGGCGCGCTGCAGTTTACCTCCTTCAAATAGACACCCGGGGGCGTTTCTTCATAATTTTTTTTGAAAACCAGCATATAGCCGACATGCTTGTATTGGCAAAAAAGGGTATCGACCGACCAGTCTATTCTATGTTGGCCGGGTGCGAATTTCTGTTTCAGCAACCGCTCTACCGTTTCTTTTTTCATACCGGTTTTGATATCGCCTATCCCATTAAGCGAAACGGTAAGCATTTTGTTTTGACAAAAACAGGCAGCAGGTACACTCAGCAGGATAATGAGCAGCAAGTATTTCATCGGATAATTTTTTAGGGTGTGCAAAAATGGCGGCTTATTCACTCTCGAAAAAAGCAACCGACATGCCCTCTATCTTATTGTCGGTCATATAAAACACCATCCTTTTGTCCAGCTCCAACTCGGATAATGTCAGCCATACTTCCGATTTACCCTTGATCCTTACCCACGGCTCCTTTGTATAATCATAGACAGGCGATATGTTAAGCCTGTCATCTTTGTAGGTGCTGACAATTTTACAAAGGTCATCGCCGATACCGATGCCCGAAGGCGTTTTTAGCAGGAGGGAACGGCTGCTCACCTGCGATAGCTTTATTATATTGGCGCTGTCGGTATCGGCCTCCTGCCATTGTTTTGCAAACACCAGCGTATAATCCTCGCCTTTGTATGTACAGGTAACGGTATCGCGGTATATGGCCGGCGAATCTACTGACAGGTTCGGGGTTGCTACCTTGTGTTTCAGCAATTTTTCCACCGTTTCCTTTTTCATGCCTATTTTTAAATCCCCGATGCCTTTTGTTGATACGGCAATGCTATCGGTTTTGGCTTTGGGTGACACGCTGACGCCGGGCGTATCATTTGGTGAAGAACAGGCGGCGGCAGCAAACAACAGGATAATAAGAGGTAATTTTTTCATGCGGATAATTTAAGGCCAAAATAATACTTATCGTGGCAGATATACAGTGCTTTAGTGAAGATAATTTCCAGCAATTGTGCAATGCCCTGGCGCACAAGGATGCACACCTGAAAAAAATCATCCGCCAGCACAGCTATCCACCCATGTGGAGCCGTCCGGCTTCGTTTGAAACACTGATACATATCATACTGGAGCAGCAGGTGTCGCTGGCATCGGCCAAAGCGGCGCTTGAAAAGCTTAGGGAAAAGATTAAGAAAATAACACCCGAAAACGTGTTGGCATTGACCGACGAAGAGCTGCGCGCCTGTTATTTCAGCCGCCAAAAAACAGGCTATGCCCGTCACCTGGCGCAGGCTATCCTGTCGAAGCAGTTGAATTTAAAAAAGCTGTCCGCCGCGCCCGACGAGGAGATAAGGGCCGCGCTCAAACAAATAAAAGGTATCGGCGATTGGACGGTAGACGTGTATCTTTTATTTGCCCTGCAGCGCACCGACGTATTTCCCACCGGCGACCTGGCCATGGTAAATGCCCTCAAAGAAGTAAAACAATTGCCCAAACAAGCGGCCAAAGAAGAGCTGCTGGCGCTGGCAGAAGCCTGGCGGCCGCACCGCTCCATCGCCACCATGCTGCTGTGGCACTATTATATAAAAACGAAGAATATCAAGCTATAGAAGAATATTAGTTGTAGATATTTCTCGTCCCATCGGGACGTTTGGTAGGTAGACCAATATGATATGAAACAAATCGTCCCGTTAGGGACGTTTGATGGGTTAATTATCACCAAACGTCCCTAACGGGGACAAGGTGTTTATATATTCAGTCCCCCGCAGGCGCTGATAACCTGCCCGGTGATATAGCTGCTCAGGTCGGATGCAAGGAACAGCGTGGTATTGCCTATTTCCTCTGCCGTACCAAAGCGGCCCAGGGGAATTTTTTCGAGAAAGGCTTTAGACGCTTCGCCTTCTTTGAGGTAATGTGTCATATCGGTTTCAATAAAACCCGGGGCGATGGCATTGCAGCGGATATTGCGGCTGCCCAGCTCATGCGCCACCGATTTGGTAAAGCCGATGATGCCTGCCTTACTGGCGGCATAGCTGCTCTGGCCCGCATTGCCGCGGATGCCGATAATGGAGCTCATATTGACAATAGACCCTTTTTTGGCTTTCATCATCGGACGGATAACCTGTTTGGTCATGTTGTACACGCTCTTCAGGTTTACGTTCATCACATCATCCCATTGCTCGGGCGTCATGCGCAGCAGCAGGTTGTCTTTGGAGATGCCCGCATTGTTTACGCACACGTCTACCGTGCCGAATTCTTTTATTACATCGGTTACAAAGGCTTCGCTGGCCGCAAAATCGGCCGCATTGCTCTTCCAGGCTTTGGCTTTCACCCCCAGGGCCAGCAGCTTGCTTTCGAGCGCTTTTGCTTTATCGGCGCTGCCATCGCTCACATAGGTAAAAGCAATGTGGGCGCCCTGTTCGGCCAGCTTGAGGGCAATCGCTTCGCCAATGCCGCGTGCGGCGCCGGTTACAATGGCTACCTTATTATCCAGTAATTTCATTCCGTAATTTTTTGTGGCCAAAAATAGCCATTTCCTCCTTTATCCCCAATCTTTTGAAATCAGCGCCATATCCCTATTTTTGAATAATTAACGTTTGTCCTTACTATTCATGCTGCAACCAAAACACCTTTCTGCACTGCTCGTAGCGGCTTTTGCGCTCGAAACATTTTCTATTACCTATGGCTTTAAAATAGAAGGGTACGAGGGATGGTTTTCTGTATTGTATCTTATCGCCGGCCTGGCGCTGGGTGTGCTCATGGTATTGTTTCCACAGGTCAATATCCGGCTGTTCAGCACGGGGCAGGTGCCCCGCCCCATGAAATGGGTGCAAACAGGACTGTTTATCATTGCCGGCGTGGTTATTTTCTGGCAGTCCAAAATACTCATGGCCTCCATGCCCATCCATATCAATTATGCCGATATGCTGCCGGTGATAAAAATAATGGATCAGCGGTTTATCGATGGGCACTGGCGCCATATCTACGACACCATTCCCGAAATATGGGGCGGTATCAAACCCATTTACCTGCCCGGCATATGGACGCCTTTTGTGCCCGCCGTAGCCGCCGGCATCGATATGCGGTGGACGACCGTGGCGTGCCTCGTGTTTGTGTTTGGCGTATACCTGCTGAGCTTTTATGCCCCCCGCCAAAAAGTATTGTCCTTTATTACGCTGGCCATTGCTTCCATGCTGCTGTGGTGGCTGCTTACGGAAGACGATGAGCATGGGCTCATTACCCGTACCGAAGAAGGCACGGTGATAGTGTACTATGTATTGGTGGTGCTGGCCCTGCTGTCGGAGCATATCATTACCGCCGGCGTGGCCGTGGCGCTGTGTATGCTGAGCCGGTATTCGCTCGTGGGCTGGGTGCCCGCCTTCCTGCTCTTTTTGGTGCTGAGCGGGCAAATGAAAAAAGCTTTTGCCTTCAGCGCCACCGGTCTTGCCTGCCTGGTCATCTTATTTATCCTGCCCTTTGGCTGGGAGCTGATACACGAGCTGTCGCAGCTGCCGGGCAAGTATGTGCCCTTTGCCGCGCGGGTGTGGAATGATAGTCCCGAAGTATTTTCCAGCGGCGCGGGTATGGCGCGCTTCTTTGGCCCCAACCGCATTGCATTGCAGCATACGTTATTGATAACGCTGTCGTTTACCGTGCCGCTCGTGTTTATGCTGGTATGCCATTTTGTAAATAAAAAAAGGCCGCTGGCCAATATACCGCTGGCTGCCCTCAAGGTGTGCATGGTGGTGTTTTATAACCTGGTGGATGTGCCTTATCTCTACCTGTTTTACACGTCGTCCTTTATCAGTCTTATTATAGTAGCGTTTTTTCTAAAGCACAGTAACGACCGCCCATTAGGCGTGCCACGGTCGTTTGCTTCGATAGCTTAACCGTGGCACGCCGTGCTGCGCCGGCATGCCACGGTTAACACGGTAGCGCAAAAGACCGTGGCCTGCCTAACATTGAGCCTTGAACATTGAATATTTTTAATGCGCTAATAATGCTCAATTTTCAACACTCAGTTGTTTACCAAAGAAAGTATTTCCGTTAAGAGTGTCCTGTCGTTGCTCAGGCGCGGCACCTTATGCTGTCCGCCCAGCTTGCCCTTGCTTTTAAGCCATTTGTTGAAGCTGCCTTTTTCGAGGCTGTGCACTACGGGTATGCTTAGGGCAATGTCTTTATAGCGTTTGGCTTCGTAGTCGCTGTTGATGCTTTTAAGGGCCGTGTCCAGCTCGTTTACAAAAGCGGGGAGGTCGGTGGGAGCTTTGTCAAATTCTATCAGCCATTCGTGTGCACCATTGTTGTTATCGCCAAAATACACGGGGGCCGCGGTATAATCGTTTACCACGGCGCCGGTTTTTTCGCTGGCGATGGCAATAGCCTTATCGGTATTGTCTACTATCACTTCTTCGCCAAAGGCGTTGATATAATGCTTAAGGCGGCCGGTGATTTTTATTTTATAAGGGCTAAGGGAGGTAAACTGAACGGTATCGCCCACGATATAGCGCCAGAGGCCGCCGGCCGTGCTAATCACGAGGGCGTAGTTTTTATTAAGCTGCACCTTGCCCAGGCCCACGGTATCGGGGTGTTTTTTGCCGTATTCTTCCACCGGCATGAATTCGTAAAAGACGCCGTGGCCGGTAAAGAGCAGCAGGCCGTCGTCGTTGGGGCGTACCTGCGCGGCAAAGAAGCCTTCGCTGGCATTGTACATTTCGAGGTAGTTGATGTCTTTGCCGATGAGCTTTCTGAACTGCTCCCTGTAGGGCACAAACGATACGCCGCCATGGATATACAGTTCCAGGTGGGGCCATATTTCGCAAAGGTATTTTTTGCCGCTTATTTCCAGCAGGCGTTTTATGAGTACGAGCGTCCAGGTAGGTACGCCGGAAATGGAGGTCACGTTTTCGTTGATGGTAGAGAGAGCCAGCTGTTCTATTTTGCTTTCCCATTCGTCCATCAGGGCGATGCTCAGCTCGGGCGTGCGTATCCAGTTGCTCCATACGGGCGAGTTTTGCATGAGTACCGCGCTCAGGTCGCCGTACTGGATGTCTTCGTTTACTTTATGCACCTGGTGGCTGCCGCCAATAACGAGGCCGCGGCCGGTGAGCAGGTCCGAATCGGGGAACTGGCGATAGTACATCGTAAGCACGTCTTTGGCGCTCTTATAATGGTTTTCTTCCAGGCTTTCCTGGCTTACGGGAATGAACTTGCTTTTATCGCTGGTGGTGCCGCTGCTTTTGGCAAACCAGTGTACGGGGGTATTCCAGAGGATGTTTTCCTCCCCGTTCATCATGCGTTCTATATAAGGTTTGAGGTCTTCGTATTCGTGTACGGGCACCGTTTGCTTGAAGGATTTGAGGGAGAAAAGCAGGTTGAATTTGTATTTCCGTCCAAATTCGGTGTACTGGGCAGCGGTTACGAGGTCCTGCAATACCTCGCGCTGGACCGCCACAGGTTGTGAGGTCCACAGTTCGATCAACCAAAGCCGCAGTCGGGCCAGCCTTGATATGGCAGGCGAAAGGAGTTTCATGGAACCGGCAAAATAAGCAATTCGGAGGACTATGGATGCGATTAGGAGGTATTTTAATGAGGGGCGATGTTTTGGGTGTTTATTGAAACACAGTTACAGGCAATATTTGCACGCCGGTTAGCCCAGGGTGCCTGGTGGTCAATCGGCCGTTTGATGGATAACGTTACTGGTTAACTTAGATGCAGTCATTCTAAATCTTATAACCATGACCATATCCAAACTAACGCGCCTCGCCAGGCATAGCTGCCTGTTGACGTCTATCTTTCTTCTCTATAATTCCTGCGGCCCCAAAATTTTCTTTGCAGGACCTTTCAAGCCAATGACCATTACTATTTCAGGGTTATTTGCCAATTGTCATAATCCGTCGAGCTCCACAGCGCCCATCCCTTTCAAGGTTTCGGTGCAGGTGTATAATTTTGATGCGAGCGGAAGGAACAAGCAGAACGGCGACTTCCAGACAGTTACCTCCGGGTCAAACCCCGCGGCCCCGGTTATCATTACGGTGCAGGTGCCCGAAAGAAGCCACTACTCTTTTGATATCATCGCCCGGGGCACAGCCTGCTCCAAATGCACGCCTACGCAGATAGGGGCATGGACCTGTATCCAGGCGCCTTCCGGTAGTGGTTATACGGCTGCGATACCTCAATGGGAGTGGGCCACAGGTATCTGGACCAGCTACCAGGCTACCTGGAACCTGGGTGGTACCGGTTGGCTGCAGTATGCCGTGGCCAATAGCTGTGGTTGTGTTGTACCTAATTAAAAAATAATAACATGAAAAATATTATATATTATATCTCCTGGTTTTGTCTTGCCCTGCTCATAGGCGTCGTCCTGTTTTCCTGTCATAAAATACCGGCGCAGCAGGAAATGGCTGCCGGTGTAGAGAAAATCATGAATGCAATAAGCCCCGGCGATTCAGGATATGCCTATAACGCTGTTATCCTGTCGCTGGACCAGAAGATAAACCCTGCCGACAGCGGGTCACGTATATCGGCTTCCGCCATCTTTCGCGACAGCGCCACCGGCAATATGGTGGGCATGGGCGGGCTTTCCATCAACGGCCGGTTTTTAACACGTAAGCCTGATTCCACTTTTCTCTTTTCCTATAGCGATTCCAGTGCCGCTGTGCTTACCGAAGGGCAGTCATTGGCAGGCACGATGGTACGTATCAAAACCACCGGTATATCGCCCGCCGATACCGTTTCGCAGGTCCTTTATATGCCCAAAACCGTTTTGCGGTATACCTCCGACTGGCCTATCGTATCCATCAATGTATTAAACAATCAAACCATTACCTGGGTGCCCGATCCGGCCAACCCCACGGGGCAGATTATGATCAAGGTGTGGTATACGGCCAAAGTGAGCCGATTCCTGAGTGGCGACAATACCCTGCCCACTACCGACAGGACACTTACGTATACGGTAGCAGACAACGGCAGCTATACCATTCCCACGGCCGATTTGCAGGGGTTTAAAGCCAACAGCTATATATGGATATCCCTGGGCAGGGGCGACCAGGTTAAGGCGGTATTGCCCATCTCACACCAGAATGTGTACTACTTTACAGCGTCTTCGGGCAGCACCAATGCCATGTTTGTTCAATGCGCCGCCAATTGGCAAAATACCACTACTGCACTAAGATGCAAGGCAGGCAGCACTACCGGCGAGCAGGAGCAGGAACAGCGGGATCTTTCTGTGTGTAGCAGCACATATAATCAAACGCGCTGGGTGGTGGCAGGAACCAACACCACGGCCTGCCCATTGTGTAATAGCAGTAACTGTTCGGGTACTAATCACAAATGCATCAATGGCGTCTGCGAGACGGGCTACATGGCTATTATTTCACAACGCAATGCGGGCAGTCCCACCAAATGCATCAAGGATTGGGGGTATTTTTTCTCCGACGGCAGTTATAAGTATGACCATTCAACGACTGTTGCGGGTTCCTGTCCGCTGCCGTAAAGGGTGAAGTAAAGTGTGTGGCCGGTATTATCCCGGTGGCTGTATCCATACCTGTGTTCGGATGCCTTATTCCAGCATCAGCGCACCCGTATATACACTGTCAGAAGCTTTCTCATTATCGGATACAAACGTAAGCCAGGTGTGCACTGTTCCTTTGTAGCTCGTGAAGATATGTGTCAAAGAGCCATCACTGCGTTTTGCGTCGTGTGGTACACGCGCCCAGTGTTTTTCATTGGCCAGGTACATAACGGCAATGGCTGTGTCGCTGGCGGCGGCTGTGCCTATGCCGGTATTATCAGCCCAGATAAAGCGGATTTCTCCGGGCGTGTCGCCCAGCTTCGCTTCCGGCAACACCGCATTGGGCAGTGTGCCCCGGCCCACGGATACCAGGTTGTAATGCAATGTGTAGTTGGGGTACTCGCCACTGACAGCATTCGATACATTATACGAAACGGCGCATTGAAACTCGGTCTTACCGGAGGCCAGCTCCCTGAACGTAATTTTTACCAGCGACGATGCGCCGTGCAGGAACTTGCTTACAAACCCAAACTTGTTCCGCTGGTTCAGCTGGGCGGGCGTAGGATTTTTGTCGGTTTTTGCCGGGCTGCGTCGGGCAGATAGCGTAGCTTTGTCTTTCCAGGTCTTACCTGTTACGGGACCGAGGGTGCCGATGACTGGCCCCAGGATACCAAATGGGATCTTTGCCATAGAATAAAAATTTAATAAGTTAGAAAAGGTTCTTTTTCTAAAGAGGGCAAAAAAATGATCTCCGCTGCAAGTCTTCTATCTCCCCGGAAAGCATCCTTTTAAGATTGACGTACTGACAAAGCAGGTATGAGAAGGCAGATCGATTCTATTCTACATCGTATGTACATGGTATCTAGTTCGTGTCTAGTTCGTCCTAATAGACGAACTAAGGACAATTTACCAGCGAACTAAACACGATATAGGAGCGACAAAGTGTCAGACCTGACGTAGTGCAGAACCGTAAAAAAGTTTGGCGTGTCCCCTAAATGTCCACTTTCAGCTTTCAGCTAAAATTTACTTTTTCTTTAATGTGTTGGGTGATGCCTGGTTCCCGGGGTAGGGGGGTGTGGAGTAGCTTCAGGCATTCCCGCAGGTAAAGATAAAATAAAAAATGAAATAGGTGTGGCTCCGGGTTATGCCGGTTCGCTTTTAGACATTAGTGACGTGGCCAGCAGTTGTAATGCCGTTGCCCGTTCTATCAGCGTTTGCAGCATGGCCGCGTTTACCGGGCCCGATGGGTGTGGCCGGCCATTCTGGCCTATGTATTCGAAGCAGGCCAGCAGGGCGTTGTCTTCGGGCGTTGTGCGGGGGAAAAGCAAGGTTTTTTGAGGAAAGAATGCATCGCAGATATTGAGCAGGCGCGAGAGCTCGATGTTGTGGGGTGTAGCGCCGGTATGTGCATGTATAAGCCCTTTGGTGAGCAGAATGGTTGCTTTATACAGCATCAGTACTGCCTGTATATATTGGTGTTTGCGGGTAGAGCGGGTGGCGGTTAGAATGCAATGCGCGGCTATTTTATGGGCGGCTTCCCACTTGTGTACGATGCCCACCACAAGAATACCCAGTGAGCGATGAAGGCTTTGTTTGGAAGGAAGCGCTTCCCGCTGCAGCAATATACCTTTTTGATACACGTCGGTATAAAGATCCCCTTCCAGGTAAAAGGGCGGCCATTGATCGGCTGTTATCAGCTGGCACCTGAACAGCGCCGGCGTTGTGGCAATGGCCTGCAGCTGTTGCGTCAGCGCTGCCAAATCTCTTGGGTCATGTTCCGGCAATACCAGCAGCAGGTGATACTGGTCGTGGCCCGGCTTTGCTGCCGGCGGCGGTTTTGTACAGGCCCAGCTTTTTTGGGTGTGGGTGGAATACGCATAGCAATACAGTTGGTTGGGATGGGCCATGGCCACTATTGGCTGAATGGCCTGCGCCAGCGCCTCCTGTTGTTCAGGGGTAAGCAGTTTTAGGTACTTGATCATAGATAGCGTTTAGGGTTATATAGGGGGTTAAGCGTTGCTATGGCTGGCGCCGGTGTTTTCACGGGCGTCCAGGACAAAACATATATTGACCAGCTTAAAAAAGCGTCGGTGTGTATGATAGATATCCTGTATCAGGGTGGCTAATTCTTCTTTAAATACAGCAGGTTAAGAATTTCTTTTTTATCCAGCAGGTCTTTCCGGGCCAAAGGCGGCACGCATTATGCGATGCAGTATTTTTCACGTTTCTACCGCCGCAAAACTAGTACAAAAGTGATGCAGGGCTTGTAGTGATTTGTCCGCGATTGAACTATGGTGTATGGGTAATTTACCTGACATGGTTAAACGTTTTTATATGTAAGTAGTATATTTTTCGTCTCTGAATATACCCCGGGGTCCTGATGATCCCCGCGGAGGCTCAGCCGTAAGATGGATGGTCGAAGCGCTGATGGAGGCCTAAACCCCATCCTGCAACATGCACGAGCTAATTACGGATGCCGACTATTTCTACAGGATAGATTCGGCGATAAAAAAGGATATTATAGCTTCTTCCCCGGTAAATAAAGAGCTTTTGAGCCCAGATTATGAAGCCGGTCCTCATCTTGAAAAATATACAATCTTAACTTACGGCAAGAAAAAATACCTGCTTTATTGCCGGCGGTGCTATATATCAGCAGGTATTATTGGCTAAAAAAATTCTACCACTCCTATTCCGCTGTGCACGGAGAAGATTCGGGTATGGTGCAGCTGATAGGACATCTTGTCGAAGAAATGTATAACGCTCTGCCCGGCTACGACTGGACAATCCTCGAAACCGTCACAGATGAAATTTCGACTAGCCATAGGTTGTAGCCGAAGTAATTAATGCGCAGGCACGCATCATCTTTATGCCTTGTATGATTCGCTACTGTTGTGCTAAAACTTCATGCATAAGTCCCGGCAGGGATATTGCTGTAAGGCCGTCGCTCAAAGAGAACCTGTCTTTTCCGGAATAAATGACGAAGCGCTTTTGCGGTTTTATGTCTTCGCATCCGCTATAAAAGCCTTTTGAGACAGATGGGGAAGAACTGCGCTTGATTTCAATGGCCCATTTTTCAGTGGGGGAAAATTCAAGAATCAAATCGATCTCCGCTCCGCCTGGCGTGCCATAGTAATAGGGCTGAACATGGGATGGAGCAACCGACATGATGTTTTCTATAACAAAACCTTCCCAGCTTCCGCCAACAACGGGGTGCCCGAGCAAGTCATTATAACTGCCGATGTTCAACAAGGCATGAGTAATGCCACTGTCGCGCACATAAATTTTAGGTGAACGAACCAGGCGTTTGCCGATATTGAATGTCCAGGGCTTTAACCTCCTGACCAATAGCAAATCTGTCATGAGGTCCAGGTAACGCCCGATTGTCGCACCGGAAACATCCAGGTTTCTTGCCAGGTGCGCGGCATTCGGGACCGATCCCTGGTTATGCGCCAGCATGGTCCAAAAGCGATCGAGCGTCTCGGCGGGAATGCGCGGGCCAAACTGGGGAATATCGCGCTCCAAATAGGTTCTGATAAAGTCCCGCCGCCAACTTAAGCTGTCAGCATCCGATGCAGCTAAAAGACTTTCAGGAAAACCACCGCGCAACCAAAGTGGATTTATCTTTTCAATACTATCGGCAGCGTATTCCAGCGCGTTGATGGGATATAGCTCCAAATATGCGATTCTTCCGGCAAGGGACTCGCTGGATTGCTGCAATAGATCGATGGATGCTGATCCAAGGAAAAGAAACTGCCCGGTCTTGTTTCCTTTCCGGCGTTCCTGGTCAATAATCCCCCGCAACGGCGCGAAGACTTCCGGTAAACGCTGCACCTCGTCCAGGATAATTAACTTATCGCTGTTATCGGCATGGAAGACAACGATATCACGGACTTTTTCTAAATCGAGCCGGTTTTCGAGGTCAAGATAAACGGATGGTCTCTCTTCCGAAATATTTAGGGCAATGGTCGTTTTGCCAACCTGCCGTGGCCCCATAAGTGCAACGGACGGACTGCGTTTAAGGGCGTCTTTAACGGCTGTTTCTAGTCGGCGTTGTATCATCTATGCAAATCTAACATAAAATGTACGATTTGCATAGTATAATGTAATGTAATTGATTTTCAATTATTTATGCGATAAGGGGACTACCCCATCTTCCACTCGGGCCGTATAAAATGACAGGTATACCCGTAAGGATGTTTTTGCAAATAATCCTGGTGCTCTTTCTCAGCGTCCCAAAATGCCGAGGCGGGCACTACTTCGGTTACAATAGGACCCGGCCAGACACCGGATGCCGTCATTTCGGCAATCAGCTTGCCGGCCGTTTCTTTCTGTTCTTCGTCGAGGTAGAAGATGGCGGAACGGTAAGACGTTCCAACATCATTACCCTGCCTGTTGCGCGTTGTAGGATCATGAATCTGGAAGAAGAATTCCAGCAACTTGCGATAGGGTAGAACAGATGGATCAAATTCAATGCTGATGGCCTCCGCATGCGTGCCATGGTTCCTGTAGGTGGCATTTGGCACATCACCACCGGTATAGCCAACCACTGTTGACTGAACACCCGGGAGGGCGCGGATCAACTCTTCTACGCCCCAAAAACATCCTCCCGCAAGTATCGCTTTCTTACTACTCATATGTTTTCTTTTTTATAGCGGTGTAAAGTTACGTTATCCCGGCGGTTTCGTTTAAACGTATGCGCCAGCCCTTATCGACCCGTAATATATTGTATAGAAACTTTGCCTGAAAGAATTGAAGTTATATCTTAGATACTTATAACAATATTGCCATCCTATATGAAAGTATTCACCCTTCTCTTGATGGTCTTGCTGGCCACGTCTTCCTGTAAGACATATTATATGACCCCTGCCAGCCTGAAAAGCCAGTTAGAAGATATTAACCCGGAGAAAATTAGCGAGTCGTATGATTTCAGGCTCGGCCTTGCGGGTATTCTATTGAAAGGGAAAATGAATTTTTACAATGGCATTGATTCTATCGCCGTAACGGATAAGCAGGGGATGGAATCCAGGCTACCTGTTACGAACCATACCGGTGTCAGGCTAACGGATACGGCAGGCCATAGCGTCATCGTATATTTTGATTCCATGTTCATCAAAGATAGCCTGGTCTTTGCAAGTAAATCCCATTTCCTGACCTTGCCCATACACCGGAATCTCTATAGCTTAAGTAAAGTGGAAATTCAAAAATAAATATCGCAGGCGAAATATCATTTATGAAATTTTTTACCTTTTTACGGCCTGGCAAAAGAAACGACAATGCAGGCAATTCCTCCAACAACAAAGCCGAGTTAAACGCCGGTACATTTTTGACATTCGATGAACAGCTTGCAATATTTAATTCACTTGGCTATTGTTTGAATGATGGCATTACTAAAGAACTCATTTTTAACGAAATGAAAGGAAGTTTTAGCCCGGGCACCGACCTGGAGGAAACTTTCAGAAAATCAGCATTTGAGCAACTATATTATTATTTGGGATGGAGTCATTCATACCCGCCGGTTTATTATACAAAAAATTGCGTTTGGTATGATATCGAGTTTATAGACCCGGGTTCGGAATATATAACATTTATGAGGCGCATGGGAGAAATCAGCAAAGGTGAGCTTTCATACACAGACATTTTTATCCGGGTTGATGAGAATAATTATGAATGGCTTGACTTTAAAGTTAATGGCATAGAAAAGAAATGGAAGTTGGCTAAAGTTGGCTTCGTGGAGGACTCTTTTTTTCAGAGATTTTCATATTTAACCGCTGAGCTTAACACAAAAGGGCGATACACCTATTATGATGACGGAGGGCAACAATTTGTAATTGATTATGCCACAAATGAAGAGCAACAAAAATTTATTGAAGTAACAGGTTTAAAAAGAGAGTGGCTTGGAGAAGGGAATCATTTTAGCGCGCCAAAGGAATAAATTATAAAAAGATATTATTATCCATCCTCTCCATCCGTTATTTCGGTTCCCGGCCCGCCGGCGTTTTCAGACGGTTCCTTTTTCTTGTTTACAGGAATATTTTCATTAGCCCGGGGATTAGGATTGATTTTGATGGCAGAAGTATCCTGTTTTTTCTTTTCCGTGCCGGAGTCTTTTATTTTCTCAGCATCCGCTTTGTGCTTATTGTCAGGCATGATTGTTTTTTTAAGGTAACCGACACCATTCTTGTGCCACGGGTCTTTTCTTCCTGCGGTCATTAGCTGATAGTAATGCTCCGGCTGCCTTGTAGACGGGTAGGAAGGCTGGCGCTCAGAAAGTTATATTGAATAATACTGACAACCTCTTTATATGAAAAAAGTAGTAAACCTGCTCGTTATTTCAATTCTTTCTGTTCAATCCCTGACAGCTCAACTTGCGGCAAAATACAAAGGGTATACGGAAAGCTATTACAAGGGTCTCCGCTACGGCTTGTTTAAACCGGCTGGGTACGACCCCGGAAAAACTTACCCGCTGATTGTATACCTGCACGGGAGCAGGGACACCGTTTCGCGTGACATCTCCTGGTACCAGGATTCCATCCAGGACAAGCATCCTTCATTTATATTGACACCCAAATGCGTAGAATCTGATCAGGGTTGGGGTAATACCTGGAACAAAGGACATACGGAGGCAACTTCAAAAACACTTGCCCTGGTAGACTCCCTGGTGAAGCGCTACAATATTGACACCGACAGGCTTTATATTTATGGCATATCAATGGGAGGCTTTGGTGTGTTTTCCGTGCTGGCTAAAGAAAAAGGAAAATTTGCAGCCGGGTATGCCGTTTGCGGCGGATCCAGCGTAAGCGCGGCCCAACAGCTTTTAACAACACCGTTGTGGATATTCCATGGTGAAATAGATGACGTTGTTCCCGTATCATTGTCAAGGGATGTCTATCATGAAATCATTAAATCAGGTGGAAAAAATGCCCGCTATACCGAATATGCCGGAGTAAAACATAACAGTTGGGAGAATGTATTGAAAGAGAAATCCCTGGTTGAATGGCTTTTTGCACAAAAGAAACGTTAGCTTAAAGAATTCTCCGCCGAGGGTAAATAAAATTCCGATAGTAAGTTAATATAATCTACCTTCAGTATCGTTTTATTTTTCCCTTACCCTCCTTTCATCCTATCATTCCCTCCCTGGTCTGCTAATTTTTTAACCCTCAAAATTAAAAACAATGAATCTGCTAAGATTTACCTGCATGCCCGTTTATTCGGCTGTGATGATTTTATTAACTTCCTGCGGTGGAGGAGATGGCGAGAAAACAACTACTGACACTACCCGTCCAGACAGCGCCACTGTTAATGCAGCAACCGTAATAAATACTACTATTACGACACCGCAAAATATGATGGCAGCAATACACAAGGTAGCCAACTTTTCAAAATGGAAAACCTCCTACGATGCGCATGATTCCTTTCGGCTGGTTAATAAAATTCATAGTTATGTAATTGGCCGTAGTATAGAGGATTCCAACACGGTGTTCGTAGCCCTAAAAGTAGAAGACATGAACAAAGCAAAAGCATTTGCCAAAGACCCTGGCCTGAAAAAGGCTATGCAGGAAGGTGGGGTGACGGGCACACCTTCGTTTGGTTTTTCTACAATCACCTTCCAGGATACTGCTGCTATCAGTTCAGATATCCGCTCCCGTACCATGTTTACAGTTAAAGACTGGGATGCCTGGCAAATAGCATTTGAAGAAGGCAAGCAGGAAAGGCTGGATAATGGCATAACCGTAAGGGCCTATGGTCATGATGCAGACGATAATCACAAAGTAGTATTGGTAACGGCCGTGATGGACACCGCCAAAGCGTACGCCTACTGGAAATCGGATATGCTTAAAAAAAGAAGGGCCGCATCGGGGGTAATAGGGGTGCCCGAACGCTTTTTATACCGGGTAGTAGCACGGTATTGATATAACAGAACAAGTATAAATTCACTTCAGCTAAGCTGCATAAAGTGATAGTATCATTTGATACTATCACTTTATGCAGCTATTTAATTATTGGTGAAAATATAAAGTCGGGAGCTGCAGTGCCGGAAAACAAAAAACCGCCAGGACTAACCAGCGGTTCTTCAACAGAAATTGATTTTACATTCGGTTACATCAGTAGGATTGGATTTTGCGGTCTTTCAGGATATTGGTTTGGTTTCTCAGATATTGGATATATCAAAAGTACATCACGGCGGTGGCTGGCGCCAGAGCAGGAACCCTCGATTTTTATCGTATACTTACGTGGGGTTTAGTTGGGGCTTTTCACTATCGCCTTTAAATGCCTGTCTGTCAATGATAAAAACAACCGCGACAGCCTTGTAATCAATAATCTAGAGCGCTTTTTTATGAACCCTGCTCATAATAAACGCTTTCCTCGCCAAAACATTAACGGGATATTTTGCCTGCAACGATGCACTTGCAGGTGTATTGGCATTCAGGGCCGGATAGCTTACACATATGATCATCCAGGCATATTGATCAGTTTCGAGTACCGGGTAGTTAGGCACATTCGTATGAAAAACGGCGCAATCTGCATAATCAGTAAACACCTCCGAGCCGATACAATAAGAGCCGGGATTGTAAGGCGGATTATTGGGATCGCTATTGGGAAAAATATACCAGTCCTCGCGATACCCCGGCGTTTCATAATATAAATGATTCGTAGTAACGATGCCGGTCAAATAATAGTCGGAAGAGAAGTTGTCGCAGGGATCCGTTGCTTTTTTAAAAGAGGTAGGTTGTATGGAGCCACCTGCCGGAGATTTTTTTACACCACTATTATTTTGGGAATATGTCACTATCCCGAACATAATTAAAACGACTGTCATCATCAATGATTTTTTACAAGACAGACGTAAGTTCCCGGAATTGTCAGATGCCGGGTTTGTAAAGTAATTGTGTAGCATGGGGAAGGTTTTATGGTTAAGAAACAAGTGTACTTATAGTAGTTATAACTAATATGAGTACGTAGTTATCAATCTGAATATAACAATTTTCCGGCTAAAAGGCAGGACAAAACGGGGGGAAGAGGTATGCCATAGCTGGTAATTGCTGCTAAATTGTAGCAGCATGCGATAGCTATGGCATACCTGGTGGCTTGATGATAAGATTAAATATTTCCAGAAATATTTGGGTAACTCAAAAGTTACCTATATCTTTGGGTAACTTTAAAGTTACTTATTATAAGGGGCCCTCTTTAAGGTATAATACCATTAAACAAGAAAAAATTAAAACAATGACAAAAGAACAACAAAGGGTATTGACAACGCAGGAAGTTGCCGCCCGGTTCCATGAGCTTGCCCAACAAGAAAAGTGGTTTGAGATCCAGGAGGAATTTTTTGCGGAAAACGCCCGGAGCATAGACCCTCCCAACTCTCCGTATTTTGGATATGCGGAAGGCAAAGCTGCCATTCGCAAAAAAGGCGAAGACTTTGTAAAGCGGATCGGGGCAGCTCACAGCGCTTACACAACCGCGCCACTTGTGACCGGTAATCATTTTGCCGTGGGAAGAGAGATAGATATAACGGTGCAGCCACATGGAAGAATACAAATCAACCAAATAATGCTGTATGAAGTGAAAGATGGCCAGATTGTACTGGAGCAATTTTTTTATTAATACAAAAAAAGGTCGGCCCGACCTCAAACTTACCTATTATGACAAAAGTTATTAAACACCAGTATTTTTTCCCTCATCCACCTGCCACGGTTTGGGAATACCTCACGAAATCTGAACTGATGGCACAATGGCTCATGAAAAATGATTTTCAGCCCATCGTAGGGCTTGACTTCCAGTTCAGGACAGGTTCCATACCGGGCCTTAATTTTGACGGTATCTTCTATTGCAAGGTCCTGGAGGTGGTTCCGTTAAAGAAACTTTCTTATTCCTGGAATAGCGGGCCCGGGAACGGAGAGATCACGCTTGAGTCCGTGGTTGTATGGAAATTGCAGCCATCAGAAAAAGGTACGGAAGTTTTCCTGGAGCATAGCGGCTTTGAGAAAAAAGAAAACCTGGATTTTTACAATGGCTTGATGCATGGCTGGGTGGAAAAACTCCAAAACATCGCCAACCTTTTAAACGCTGCACCACATGGCACAACCAACGCTTGATGCATTCCAGGTCGTGGCCGACCCCAGCAGGAGGAAGATGCTGATGCTACTGTCGGAAGACAGCCTGACCATCAACAGCCTGGCCAATAATTTCGACATGAGCCGACCGGCTGTTTCCAAGCACATCAAGATACTGTATACCGCTGGCTTCATTTCTATCCAGGACAGCGGCAGGGAACGGTACTGCAGCCTGAAACCGGATGGTTTCAAAGAATTGCAGAACTGGATCTCGTACTTCGACAAGTTTTGGACATCGAAACTAAAAAAGCTGGAAACCTTATTAAATAGTCAATTGCCAACTAAAAAAAACAACAGGTGACAACAGCACAAGACATCACCGTCATTCATTCCGCAGGCAGCGAACCGGATTGACCCGCGAAGCCTTTATTGATTGCCAGCTGATAGTGGCAAAGGCAATAAAAAGCACCGCCAGGGCGGTAAGAATAAAAATACCGGGGCTGATGGGGATGCGGTAGGCAAAATCATTCAGCCACTGCTTCACCACCCAAATACACAACGGTACGGCAATAACGATGGCAATACATACGAGGCGTAAAAAATCTTTCGACATGAGCAGCACGATACCAGGTACGGATGCACCCAGCACTTTGCGGATGCCGATTTCTTTGGTACGCTGCTGAGCGGCAAATGTGGCCAGCCCAAACAACCCGAGGCAGGCGATAAATATGGCAAGGCAGGAAAATAAGGAGAACAGGTATCCAAAATGCTGGTCGGCCAGGTACTGTTCATTAAAAGAATCATCAAGGAAGTGGTATAAAAAAGGCCGCTGCGGCGCCATGGCTGTCCAGGTTTTTTCGAGCGCCGCAATAGTGGCAGGTAGCCTATCGCCCTTCACACCTACCAGTATCCGGTTGAGCGCCCATGGCATGCCATACCGCAGGGTGAGCGGCTCTACGGCAGTGTGCAGCGACCGGAAGTTAAAATCTTTCACCACGCCTATGATGATGCCCGTGCGTCCCCACTGGGAAAAGTTTTTACCAACGGCCTCTGCGGGGTTTGCATAACCATACATTTTGGCGGCAGCTTCGTTGATAATCATCGAATGGTTGCTGTCGGCGGGAAAGCTTCGTGAATAATTTCTACCAGCTATCAACGGAATATGCAGGCAGGGGATAAAATCAAAGTCAATCTCATAGATCAAGGGACCCCTGTTTAGCATTTTTCCCTCCGGACCCTGGATATCGGTACCCGCATTGGGCAGAAACTCGCCCGGCACCGCGCGTGAGGCGGCAACGGATACCACTCCCGGCTGGTCGGCCAGGGCTTTCTTGATGGCCTCAATTTTTCTTATTACCTGCTCGTCGCCTTCAAAATTCACGACCATCATCTGGTCTTTCTTAAAGCCCAGGTCATGCTGGTTCAGGAATTTTAATTCGGCGTATACAATACCCGTTGCCGCTATCAGCATAACGGAGAGGGTAAACTGGAAGACGACAAGGCCTTTACGCAGCGAGATACTATTGCGCGAAGGCTGGAAAATACCTTTTAGTACCGTGGCCGGCCGGAAGCGGGATAGAAACCATGCCGGGTAACTGCCGGCTATCAAACCGGTGACTACTGCTAAAACGGCTATTGCGGCGATTCCTTTGCCGGTATAAAAAGTACCGGGGTTGAACACTTTGCCGGATAGCCGGTTCATCAGGGGTATGCTTAGCCTGGCAAGTAGTATGGCAAGCACTGCCGCCGCCGCGGAGAGCAAAATGGATTCCATTAAAAACTGGCGTCTCAGGGCAGCCGGCTGTACACCCAATACCTTTCGCACGCCCACCTCTTTAGCCCGTTCCAGCGATCTTGCGGTGGACAGGTTCATGAAATTAACACAGGCAATCACCAGGATGATGAACCCTACGCACACAAAGAGATAAATGTTCGTCATGCTTCCCGTTGGCCCCGGCTGCCTCGTTGCTTTTGAATGGAGGTAAGCATCATCCAGGCGCTCAAAATTGAGGTTGTAGCCAGGCTCATCCTTGATATGGCGCTGTAAAAAAGCAGCGATACCCGCTTTCATGGGCGCAATAGCTGCGCGGTCTTTGAGCAGGAAATAGGTGTAAAAATCAACATAGCCCCAGTAATCAAAAATGTCATTCCGCCATTTGCGGGCGGTGGTCATCGAAATAAGACCATTGAAATTGATTTGGGAATTGGAGGGTGGATCTGCTACAACGCCCGTTACCATAAAATTATCCCTGTTGTCTACCCGTATGGTTTTGCCCAATGCTTTGCCCTGGCCAAAGAATTTTTGTGCGACGCTTTGGGTTAATACGATGCTATAGGGTGCTACGAGCGCCGTATGGGGGTCACCCTGCAGCATCTGCCAGCTAAATACATCGAATGCGGTAGAATCCATACACACCAGGTTATCTTGCTGCAGCCGCTTATCTCCATACTGCAGCAGCATGCTCACCGGGCTCATAAACTGAACTACTTTTTCCACCTGTGAAAAGTCGGCAGCCAACGCCCGCCCCACAGGCGCACAGCCCCATACCTGGTAATCCTGCGGTAAAGGCGTAGTGACGCGACCGGGATCGTCGGCACCACCAAAAGTTTGCACTACACGGTAAATCCGCTCATGCCGGGTATGATACCGTTCGTAGGAAAGCTCGTGTTGAACATACAGGGCAATCAACAGGCAACAGGTCATGCCTATGGCAAGGCCGGCCATATTGATAAAACTGTAAAATTTTCTTTTGAGCAGGTTGCGGGAGGCGACCAGGAAAAAGTGTCGTAGCATAACGCTTTGATTATAAAGTCATCATTCACGAAAGCTATGCCATTCTGTAAACGGCTGTCGTATATTGATTTAACCATGGTACGGTGTTCATTATCGGACGCTTTTTGTTCGAAAACGGGCGAACCGGGCATGCCGTAATGCCTAAGGGATTTTTATCCAGGGTATTAATTTGGTCAAAAGAGGGCTTAGCTTTGTGCCGCCTGACGGCAACGAAACAGGGTGAAAAACAAATACATCGTATGAAAAGGAACCGACCACCTATGAAAATGAAACCAACGGAATTTATTGCACTCTCGGCCTGTACCATGATGCTGACAGCGTTGGGCATTGATATCATGCTGCCGGTATTTGGCGAGCTCCGCAAGCACTTTGGCCTCAGCCCTACGTCTACCACTACGTCACAAATCATCGGGTTCTTTTTCATGGGGCAGGTTGCCCAGATAATTTTTGGTGTACTGTCGGACCGTTTTGGACGACTGGCCATTTTACGGGTCGGGTTTCCGCTTTATATCATTGGTGGAATAGCCGCCACCTTTGCCCCCAGCCTGGAGCTGATGTTGGCCGCCCGCTTTGTGGCTGGTATGGGAGCGTCGGCCGTTTTTATGAGCACCATCGCGGGTGTCCGCGATCGCTTTGTGGGAGACAGGATGGCCTACATCATGTCGCTCATCTTTACCATCTTCCTGTTCACGCCGGTGCTGGCGCCTTTCCTGGGATTGGCCATTCTGTCTGTTTCGTCGTGGCAGATGGTATTTCTCACGCCACCGATTTTTGCAGCCATCGTTTTTCTCTGGTCGCTCAGGCTGGAAGAGTCCCTTCCGCGTGAACAGCGCAGTGCGCTCCGCTGGATAACTATCGCACAATCTATCCGCAAAATCATCGGCAACCGTATCTTTCTTCGCTATACGGGGATTACGACCATTCTTTTCACGGCATTAAGCTCATACGTAGCCAGCTCCGAACACATTGTAGGACAGATCTATCACAGGCCGGAACTGTTTGCCTGGATCTTTGCCGGTATAGGGTTGGTGATGTCTGTTTCCACCTTCATCAATTCCCGGCTGTCGTCGAAGTACGGGGCACGGCGCGCCATAAGAGGGCTTCTTATCATCTATGCTGCAGTAGCAGGGCTGCTGTTGCTGTTCACCTGCATGGCGGGTGATCCGCCGGGCATGCCGTTATTTTTTATTGCTGTGGCCCTGCTGATGGCTATCAATATAGCTGTTGAGCCCAATAGCAGCGCTTTGGCTCTGGAGCCGATGGGAGACAGGGCGGGTATGGCCTCCGCTGTGTATGGAACCTTCTTCTTTTTCATTGGGGCATCGCTTGGATCGGTTATTAGTCACTTCATGGTCAAGGGTGTTTTTCCGCTGGTGCTAAGCTATTTTGTGATAGGGCTTATCACGGTGTTCCTTGCGTTTAGTGACCGTCACAAATAAATGCATGGGCAAACAAACAAGATATGAATTGTAATTTATTGATATCCAATATATCAAGGCATATTTCCTTAAGTGCGGAAGAAACGGATTTTTTTACCTCATTGCTAAAGTCAAAGTCTTTAGCTAATGGAGCGTTTTTGCTTCGTGAGGGAGAGGTGTGTAAATATGAGTCCTTTGTAACCCAGGGCTGCTTAAAAACATATTACCTGGATGAAAATGGATTGGAACATATTGTAGATTTCTCCATTGAAGAATGGTGGGCAGATGACTTATACAGCCTTTTAACGCAAACTGCCTCTAAATCGAACATCAGGGCAATGGAAGACACCCATATCTTACAAATAAGTAAGACGGACCTGGAATTGCTGTATCAAAAAATCCCCAAGTTTGAGCGGTTTTTCCGGATACTTTTTCAAAACGCCTACATTGCTCAGAAAGAACAGATAAACCTGGCTTTATCCGCATCGGCCGAAGAAAGGTATCTTTTGTTTTTAAAGAAGAAACCATATGCCGAAAAGCGATTCCCTCAAAAAGACATTGCGTCTTATTTAGGCATTACCCCCCAGTTTTTAAGTACTTTAAAGAAAAGACTGGGCGGTTAATGTAGATTAACTTTTGATTCAATCCGTCTCGTTTATTTTGTAATAAATGGGAACAATATGACAAGAGAAAAACTACTACACGCGCAAAATATATCCATTCAATTTTTTAAGGCTATCGGGGAAAACAATTTAATCATTGCGGGAAAGGCGGAAGAGCAATTGAATTATGAAGTGTGTGATTTGGCGTTCAAAAAATTTAACATAGAAGAACATTGGCACAAAAAAATTGTAAGAAGCGGAAAAAATACACTGGCCATTTATCCCGATAATCCACCCAACCGCATCATTGATAAAGACGATATCCTGTTTATTGATTTGGGCCCGATAGTGAAAGGGTACGAGGCTGATATTGGCAGAACATATGTGTTGGGCAACAATGCTCAAAAGCGAAAGCTGAAAAGGGATGTTGAAACGGCCTGGTATGAAATACATGCATGGTATCAGCAACAAACCACCTTAAAAGCATCGGCATTATTTCAATATGCCGTTGAAAAAGCAAATGCGTTTGGTTGGGAATTTGGTGGAGAAATTGCAGGGCATATTGTCGGGAAATTTCCTCATGAGCAACCGGCAGACCCTAAAAGTGTAGCATTAGATATTCACCCGAACAATCATAATGACATGTTCCTGACCGACGTAGACGGTAATAAACGGCATTGGATTTTAGAACTGCAATTCATAGATAGAGAAAACGAGATAGGGGCGTATTTTGAGCAGCTGCTGTAATAACCATTTTATTTCAGCGAATGCCTACATAAAGTACCGGTCAAAAATTATATTTTTGACCGGTTTTTAATACGTACTATGATGACAACGAAGGCTCACCCATTGATTTCTTTCTTCCGGACACAGGAAAATCAGCCCCTTTTAGCCTTATTGGTGCATTTGGTCGTATTGATGATACTTTATACTGCTGCCATTACATTGTTCGGCGACTTCCTCCCCTTATTGAGCAATGCACACCTTCGTCACTGGGACGCTGAATGGTATTTCAGGATAAAGAAAACAGGGTATGAATACATAGCGGGACGGCAGGGCACGCTGGCTTTCTTTCCTTTGTTTCCCTTTATGTGGAAGCTTACCGGCCTTAACGAAACAGGGATAAGCCTGTTAAACCTGCTTATCTTTTCCGTATCCTTTTTCTACCTGGCCAAAACCCTGAAGCTGGGCTTTACGGCATCACTGCTCTTTCTTTCCACACCGAGCCTGTTTTTCTGTTTTGTTCCCTATTCGGAAGCGCTTTTTTTTATGAGCTCCACTATTATATTGATTGGGCTGTACAAAAAAAGCGACCCTATGATAATAATAGGTATTTGCCTGGCGGGTTTTTCACGCTCGGTCAATATTGTGCTTATTCCCGCCCTGCTGTATACGTATATTGTCAATTATGGGTTTTCTGTCAAAACCATTCGCGTGGTGCTTATGGCGACTGTTTTCCTGGGCGCGGCTGCTATGACTGTTTTCTGGATACAATACCTGTATACAGGCCAGTGGCTTGTTTTTTTCGACATGCAAAAACAATGGTACCGAACCTTGCAAATGCCTACGCTTCCTTTAACAACGCTCAGCACAAAAGTGCTATGGCTGGATGTAGTAGCGCTGTTTATGGCCACGCTCGCACTTTTTGATGCGGCGGCGGAATTCATT
>Ga0307508_10001224_pt1 | contig 29372 bp, 25 predicted proteins | sample 9_EM_MG_FD_203089 | JGI IMG/M metagenome (GOLD analysis project Ga0307508, IMG submission 203089) | Populus trichocarpa ectomycorrhiza microbial communities from riparian zone in the Pacific Northwest, United States - 9_EM | ecosystem: Host-associated > Plants > Roots > Unclassified | place...
GATACCACACTCACGAAACACCCCGACACGACGAACCTAAGATTATTCCGTTGTGAATAAAGAAATCGAACCTGACTCTGCAATATCTTTACCTCCACCTCCGTACTCGCGTACCCAGGTGTCACACGACGTGATGAGCACGACGACTATGAGGAGGATGGCGATGAGCACGCTGCCAGCGGCGAGGATGATAGCAAGTAGGATGCAGCGAGTATGATTGCGAGCTTTGTGACATGGTCAGCTCAGCTCTCAGAGTGACAGACAGCAGGAAGTTGGACAATACAACGTGACGAGTACGATGTCAATGAGGGTGCCAGCAGCGAAAACGATAGCAGGTAGGATGCGGCGAGTATGATGTTAATAAGGGTGCCGGTGGCGAGAACAATAGCGGGTAGGAAGCAGCGAGTATGATGTCAATGAGGGTGCCAGTGGTGAGAACGATAGCGAGTAGGCTGCGGCGAGTATGAGCACACGTAAGACGCAGCGAGTATGATGTCAATGAGGGTGCCGGCGGCGAGGACGATAGCAAGTAGGACACGGCGAGTATGATTGCAAGTAAGATGCGGCGAGTATGATGGCGAGCTTTGTGACATGGTTAGCACAGCTCTTGGAATGACAGACAGCGGGAAGTTATACAATACAATGTGACGAGTACGATGTCAATGAGGGTGCCGGCAGCGAGAACAATAGGGGGTAGGACGCGGCGAGTGTGGGCGAGTAGGGCACAGCAAGTATGAGAGCGAGTAAGATGCGTCGAGTATGATGGCGAGAAAGGTGCAACGAGTAAGATGTTGATTAGGAAAATGTTGACGAGTAGGACGAGGTGAAAGGAGAAGAACAAAGGGGTCTATCTATGAGTGATGAGCGAGCCAAACCTTGCAAAAGCGCAAGCGTTAGTAGTAGCTTGGCGCTTTCTATTGCCATCATACTCGTCGCGTCTTTCACGCCATCATACTCGCCGCGACCTACTCGCCGAGTCCTACTCGCCGAGTCCTCACCACTGGCACCCTCATTGACATCGTACTCCTCACTGTGTATTGTACAACTTCCCTGTGTCTCTTTCACTCTGAGAGCTGCGCTAACCTTGTCACAAAACTCGCCATCATACTCACCGCATCTTACTTGCAATCATACTCGCCGCGTCCTACTTGCTATCGTCCTCGCCGTGCGCACCCTCCTTGACATCATACTCGCCGCGTCTTACGCGCGCTCATACTTGCCGTGGCCTACTCGCTATCGTTCTCGCCGCCGGCACCCTCATTGACATCATACTCGCCACGTCCTACCCGCTATTGTTCTCGCCGTCAACACCCTCATTGACATCGTACTCGTCATGTTGTATTGTACAACTTCCCGCTGTCTGTCACTCTGAGAGCTGTGCTAACCATGTCGCAAAGCTCGCAATCATACTCGCCATGTCCTACTTGCTATCGTCCTCGCCATCGGCGGCGTGCTCATCGCCATCCTCCTGACAGTTGTAGTGCTCATCGCATCGTACTCATCGCGTCGTGCTCATCGCATCGTGCTCATCACGTCGTACTCATCGCCTCTTGCTCAATACATCGTGTCGTATTTGCCAACTTTCCTTTGTTTCCGCGCAAAGTCTGGTAGTAGCATATATAGATGTATATTAGATAGAACGAATAGAACTGGGTTGAGTCACTATACCTGGAACCCACTGCGTGTTTGCGAATGCAACAAGAATATTTGCTACAATGTTCCGTGCCTTGACAGACGGCGTGACCGTGGTGCCATGACACGCGTTGTCCGGATGCCATTTGCCCTGACACGGCTGCGGCCAACAGGAAAATGCTCTGACATGGCTGCATCCAGAAGGAAAATGCCCTGACACGGCTGCGTCCAGAAGGAAAATACCCTGACACGCTCCTTCCGGTAAGCAGAAGCCATGGCGAGCTGCGTCCAGATGTATGGCACCCTAGCATACGGCGTCCGAATGCATGGTACCATGGTGTGCTGTGTCCGAATTCACATTGCCTGTGCATTTCGCGTTGGGAGCGGTATGTACCATTCCAGGGTACGTCCAGAGCGTCCCGCGCGCCTGGTGCGTCCGGATACAGCCTGTGCATCCGGACGCAGATTTTTTTTCCTGATGAAGGCATATTTCTTCCAGACGACAAGTGCCAGGGCAATTGCCATCCAGATGCTGAGTGTCAAGGTATATTTCTTCCAGATGACAAGTGTCAAGGTATATTTCTTCCAGATGATGAGTGTCATGGCATATTTCTTCTAAACGACGAGTGTCAGGCTATATTTCTTCCAGACGACATATGCCACGGCATATGCATTCCTGACAATGAGTGCCAAGGTATTTTGCCTTCTAGAAGTAGAGTGTCAAGCCATATTTCGTTTATACGACAAGTGTCAAGGCATATGGAGTCTGGACGATGTATACCACAGCATATGCATTCTGGCTTCGAGTGGTAGGGCATTTCCCCTCCATCAGCAAAAAATTTGAGAATTCCTAGGGAGCTCCCGTAAGCATCGCTAACCCCCGTATGAGGAGAAGTTATATTTTGCTCCCGTAAGAATTTAAAAAAAAAAGTGCTTTATTTTTAGCTGAAACCTCGAGAAATATTAGTTCAAATTTATGTCTCACCTGTAAAAAAAGCAATATACTTCAACTTTTCATTTTTTTGCTGATGTCCCGGATGCAGAGTGTCTGGGTATATTTGTGCCGGACAACAAGTGTCAAGGCGTATGGTGTCCAACGACGCAGACCATGGTATATACCTTCCAGTTGACGAGTGCCAGGGCATTTTGCCTTCCAGACATAGAGTAAAAAGAATATATCTTCTGGAAGATGAGTGTCCAGGCATTTGCCTTCCAGACACTGTGCGGCAAGGTATATCTATCCACAGGTGCCACTGTATAAACTTCTGGACTGCGCTTGCCAGTGCATATACCTCTCCCAACCTGTACTGGCTGTACATATGCGTACTAGACAAAGACAGGTACCACAGCAGCCTTCTGGATGATGATTGTCAAAACGATGTCTTTTCCTTCTGTTGACGAGTGGCAAGTATGTGGCGTCCGGACGACACATGCCACGGCATGTGCATTTCAGATGTTGAGTGCCATGGCATTTTACCTTCCAGTCTCAGAGTGTGAGGGAATATTTCTTCCAGACGACTAGTGTCAAGGTATGTGGTGTCTGGTCAACACATGCCACAGAATATACCTTCTGGGTGACAAGTGCCAGCGCATTTTACCTTCGAGATGTAGAGTGTCACGGCATATTTCTTCCAGACAATGAGTATCAAGGTATATGGTGTCCGGTTGACACTCATCACAGCATATGCCTTCCAGATGATGAGTGCCAGGGCATTTTGCCTTCCAGACGCAGAGTGTCAAGGTATATTTCTTCCAGACAAAGAGTGCCGGCACATTTACCATCCAGACACCGAGTGTAAAGGCAAGTGGCATCTGGACAACACACAGCACAGCAGATGCCTTCCGGATGATAAGTACCAGGGTATATTTCTTCGAGACGATGAGTGTCAGGGTATATGCCTGCTGGACGCAGCGTGCCAAGGTATATCTTCCAACGGGTGACTACACCTCTACCTGCTGGACTATGCTCGTCAGCACCTATGCCGCTCACGATACGAGGTAGCCATATGTATCCCCACTAAACGAAGATTGGTACTGTATTAGCCTTCCAGGCAATGAGTGTCAAAGCACAGCCTTTTCTTCCAAACTATACACGTGTGTTTAGGTAAGTATTGTACGGACGACACCTGCCACAGCATATACCTACTGTACAATAAATCCCATGGCATATACCTTCCAGTTGCTATGTATCAGGGCATATTTCTTCCTGACAATAAGTGTCAAGGCATGTGGCTTCCGGACAATGGCTGCCACTGCATAAGCCTTCAGGATGACACGTGCCAGCGCATTTTGCCTTCCAGATGCAGAGTGTCAGGGTATATTTCTTCCAGACAACGAGTGTTAAGGTACATGGTATCCAGACAACACAAGCCATGGCAAGATCTTTCCGGACGAGGTGTGCCAGGGCATATGCCTTCTGAATGATGAGTGCCTGGGCATTTTGTCTTCCAGATGCTGAGTGTAGGGTGTATTTCTTCCAGATGACATATGCTACAGCATGTCCTTTCCGGACGATGAGTGCCAGAATATATGCCTTCCAAACGATGTGCACCAGGGCATTTTGCGTTCTAGATGCAGAGTGTCAAGGCATATTTCTTGCAGACGATGAGTGTCAAGCCATGTAGCATCCGGACGATGCACACCACGGCATGTGCTTTCCATACGGAGAATGCCAGGGTATATACCTTCCTGACAACAAGTACCAGGGCATTATACCTTCCAGACACGGAGTGTCAAGGTATATTTCTTGCAGACTACTAGTATCAGGGCATTTACCTTCTGGACACAGTGCGGCTAGGTATACCTTTCGACATATGCCACTGCACATACTTCCTGACTGCACTTGCTGAGGCACAAACCACTCCCAACCCATTCCGGCCGAGCATATGCATACTAGACAAAGATGGGCACCATAGCAGCCTTCTGGTCAATGATTGTCAATGCTACACCTCATCAGCAAAAAATTTGAGAATTCTTAGGATACTCCCAGTACTCGCGGTGCTCCCATACGCATCACCAACTCCCGTCAGAGGAGAAGCTATATTTCGCTCCCATAAGGATTTGAAAAAAAAAAAGTTATTTATTTTTAGCTGAAACCTCGAGAAAAGTTAGTTCAAATTTATGTCTCACCTGTAAAAAAAAGCAATATACTTCAACTTTCAATTTTTTGCTGATGCTTTTCTTTTGGTCGATGAGTGCCAAGCATTTGGCGTCCGGACGACACACGCCACAGCCTGTACTTTTTGGATGACTAGTGCCAGGGCATTTTGCCTTCCAGATGTAGGGTGTCAGGGCATATATCTTCCCGAAAACAAGTACCAAGGCATATGGCATCCAGTCGACACACGCCACAGCATTGTCAAGATCCTGCCTCGACTTCTCCGTTCTGGCTCGACAGGCAACGTAGGCTTGGATCTACGGAGCGCGCGCTCCTACTCACACTTCCGGCGTACTCACACTTCCGGTGTATTCACACGTCTGGCGTGGGCTCATTGTTCTCGCAGTATCCGTCATGCCCGGCGTGGTCTCCTCACGGCTCTTCTCACACGCCTTGCGTGGGCTCGTTGTTCTCGCGGTATCCGTCACGCCCCGCGTGGTCGCTTCGCGGCTCTTCTCACATGCCATACGTGGGCTCGTTGTTCTCGCGGTATCCGTCACGCCCGGCGTGGTCTCTTCGTGGCTTTTCTCACACGCCTTGCGTGGGCTCGTTGTTCTGGGGAGGGATGGTCGCAGCGCCAGCCACGGGGATAGAGAGGTAGGTCTGTGGAGAGAGATAATAGATTGCGTGGAGAAGAATCTCCAGACTAGCTACCGCACCCTTCCTTTATACTTTTCCTTCCCTCTGTGGAATCACAGCTTGCCCGCAAGACTGACACAGTTCCTCCGTCTAAAATTATGACTCGATCGCCGTACCCAAGGAAAACACATGATCGCACTCGGCCGCTGCGCGGCCAACACTCTACTCACGGCAACAGGAGAAAGGACGCGCAAGCAGTAACAGTAAAGGAAAGGAAGACTGACGTACAACTTAATCAAGGGAAAACAATACTCGTAACGAACATGGGAGAAGGACGTGCAAGCTCAATCAATGGGAGACAACAAATGTAGCGGACAGGAGAAAGGACACACAAGTAACATAACGGAGACAAAGGAGAGAGGTCTAGACCGGCCAGCGGTCGGGGATATCGCTACCAGAGTGATATAGCAGAGATCAGTCGAGGCATCTAAGCGCGGAGGATGACCGCGGCTGCGGCAGCGGAAATGAGGACGAGCCACAGGGCGACAAGGGTGAGAGTGGCACCGGCGCCGGCGCCAAGGAGCCTGTCATGCCAGGTTCGTGACAGTACGTCCCCTGTCCGGACCGAAGCTCCGGCGAGGTCATGTCGGGTCGTCAGGGTCCAGCGGCGGATTGGGGTGCAGTAGATACAGACGGGCTGGCTAGCCTGCTGCCGGGCTTGGAGTTGTTCGTTCATTTGCTGTTGTTCGGTGATGATGGCTCCCAGGGTGTTGGTCATCTGCTCGAGTTGCTGTTGGTCCACGTAGTGGAACTCGTACATCCGCTGGGCGAGCGTCCGGTGTACTACGTGATTGCAGTGGGCGTCCCGGGTGGTTGTTTGATGTATCATGGTGACGATTTCCCCCAGGAGGGCGAGTTGCTCATCCTGTAGTGCCGCAGTCACGGCCGGGGGGTTTATGTTTTCCTGATCTTCCTGTGGTGGCGTGATGTCCACCAAGGTTTCACGTGGGGCTGCAGCGCTGCAGCGGAGGTGATGGTTTTCCATGTTCACGAGGAACTGGCATTCGGGGCAGACCAGCTTTCCTCGGTACCAGTCCGCGCATGCTTTGGCGGGGTTGAAGCGTCGTTCGCAGGTTACTTCGAGTAGTTCGTTAGGGTGTGGGAGTGGGCAGTCGCAGTTTGTCGCTCGGCAGCGGTGGCTTCGGCGCGGGTAGTTTGGTTTGTTCGTTATCGGCGGAGGTTGTGATGGGAAACTCGGAGGTGCGGCTGCGGCCAGCGAAGGTCCAGCCTTCGTTGGTGCCGACAGTGGTGGTGGTGAACATATCAGGTTTTTTAGGGTTGGGGTGCGGGTTTCTCAGGGTATTCCTTGTGGAACTGGTGGACGAGGTCGGGTGAGTTCTCAAAGTTGCGGGCGGGATACCAGGTACGATCGGGGTCGTGGAAACCGGTCCACTTGACTCGATACTGGATCTGGTTTCTATGGCGTCGGGAGTCGAGGATTTTCTCTACTTCCCACTCTTGCTGTTCGTGGATGACCACAGGTGGTGGCGGTGTTTGTTGGTGTCCCGGGATGGGTTCGGTGCTGGCTGTGGGTTCGAGGAGGCTGATGTGGAAAACTGGGTGGATCCTGACAGTGGGTGGTAGGTCCAGTTTATATGCTCTTGAGCCTACCTTCTCGAGGATGGTGTACAGGCCTATCTACTTGTGGTCCAGTTTGTTCGATGGTCGTGTTGTCTGGATGTGTTTCCGTCGTAGCCAGACCCTGTCGCCTAGGTTCAGTACCGCGTCCGGATGTCGTGCTTTGTTGGCTTGCTCTGCTTGAGATATTTGGACTTCCTTGATCTCTGCTCGAAGTTCTTCATGCAACCTTCTTAATGCCGCGACATATTCCCACACTTCTGGGGTCTCCTCGTTCCGGGTGCCGAGGTCTGGCAGGAAACGAGGGTGATATCCATAGTTGGCAAAGAAGGGGGTTATTTTTGTGGTTCCGGTTTGGGTGTTGTTGTAGCAGAATTCGGCAATTGGCAACAACCTTTCCCAGTTGTCCTGCTGGTAGTTGCAGTATGTCCGGAGATACTGCTCGAGTGTTACACTGGAAAATCATAGGCAGGTATGTACTCTTAGAGAAGTACGTACAAGAGGGGGGAGATATGTACCGGTAGCTAGCTATCCTCAGCCGGGGGATCTTAGAGAGTCTAGATAGGAGATAAGATGGGGTTAAAGGTTACGGCCGTAAGATGGACGTAAGGATTAACTCCGGGAGAAGAGGGCAACGGCAACCAGAGAAAAGAGAGGGAAGGCGTTAGGACGAGACTCTTCAGAGAGCCCGGTCGAGACTCTTCCGAGAGCTCGTTTGTCGTAACCCCCAGCTCCAGATGTCGATGAGCCGTAGGAAAAAGAACTCAGTCTAGAACTGAGGGAATTCCGCGGTGCCAGTTAAAACCCTGGACTCCACCTTATCGCCAGTACCGACCAGGACCAATAAGAATCTGAGACGAGCCCACACTCAGGTGGGGGCTCGCCGACCTCGGAGGAATAGCTAGCCCGAGTCACCAGATCTCACTCCACCTCACGCCTATATATGCTGTGCTTTCTCTCCCGAGAGAAAGAACAGCAGCACGAACATCCTCACCAACACTACCACCGAACCCACACACAAGATCTAAGATTATTCCGTTGTGAATTATCGAAAGAAGCCTGATTACCTTTGATTCTCCGAACACTCCGGTTACGAGACAACCCCAGTGTCACACTATAATCTTGATCTCAAAGTCACCCTACTTTCATGACTTGCTTCGAAGCTACCTACTTCGAGGACCACCTCTACTTACTCGAGCTGTCCACCTTCTTGGAGCCTAAGTCTCAATATTCATTCGACTACACCTTTCAGTCAATTAATGAAGAAATCGCAAAGTACGAACAGTGGGAAGAATTCTTTGACGGACCTAAACCAACCCACGAGATAATCGAGTGTGCCCCATACTCTTGGTATACCCAACAGTGGTGGAACTGTGCGCTACTATCCAGCCCGGCCGACTTCGAGGAGAACGAACTCTTCGACCTATTCGATTACCAGTTCGACTACGACTCCACCATCCACAGCGGAGACTTCCTAGACGAATACTAAATAACGTCTTCCGACTTCAATATGCTCCGGCTTGAGGCACCCAGGGATATGCTCCAGATCACGGATGGAACCGCCGCCGCGGAACAAGCGGTGGAACTGGCAAACCCAGCAGTATGGGTCCGAACCCTGGTATGCCAGCAAAAGCAGGCCGAAGAAGACATGAGGGAATTAGTCGGATTGTGTGGCAACACCATAGACCGAACCGACCAGCGAATGCAGCGGATCGAATACATCTACCAAACTTTGGCAGAAGGAACTCGGTACGTATATGACCGAGTAAATGCTAATCAGGAGATAGAGGAAGCGTGGGTGCGCAGCGAACTAGCTGCAGCCGCAAACGCCTATCAGACTTTCACCAGGAACGTTTGGCAGGCTATTATCGAGCGAACTAATGAGAGCACAGAACGACAGGTATGCCAGGCGACGCAACTGGCCAGAGTCAACGACGTGCTGGCCTTCTTGGGAGAAGCCAATACGGCCCGAAACCAACACCTGGCCACCTTTCAGGGTAATGTGGAGCTCTGGGCTGCTAACCACCAGCAGAAAGTGGCGGAACTGCAACAGGAACTGCGGCAAGCACAGAACGACATACAAAGGTTGGCCGTACGAATCCCCCTGCCACCCACGTCACCAAGCCCACCGCCACCTTCGCTACCTCCAACCCCAGTGCGGCAGCCATGGAGAAGCCCCGCTCGCCCTTCCAGTACGAGTGCGCCAGACCCAACCAGCCGGCAACCCTTGATGCCCTCCGGCCGACTCCCGTACCGGCCGCTGAGAAGTCCGATCCGGCTCGATTTCCCGGCAGCAACCCGGCGAGTACGACCCCTGGCTGTTCCGCCTATTCCCGACGAGCACACCACGCCACCACCCTGGAGGAATCCACACATGGGAGGGAACAACAGACCCCCGTCAGGGCCACCCACACGACCGGCAACCCCACCTCCGCCACCAATGCTGACCCCGCCCCCGGCACCAGGGACGATGCAACCAACGCAGACGACGCAGGATCTCATCCAGCTAGTTGCGGAAGGAGTCACTAGAGCTCAGTCTCACCAGGCACCTAGGGAAGAACGAGTCCGCACGTCGCGACTCAAGATAGCAAACCAGGAAACCTTTGACGGAAAACCAACAACTCCGTTCAACACTTGGTGGCAGTCGGTGGTCAAATACTTGGGATTCTACCCAGAGACAAGTGACCAACAAAAGATTGCTTGGGTAGGAACGCTTCTCACCGGAACAGTGAAGGCCTGGGACCTGCACCGATACACTACACTGGGCGATAACGACACCTGGGCAAACTACTCCGCTGACATCCGGACGGAGTATTTCGACAGCCGAGAAGCCGCGAATGCCCAGCTTAAACTAAGCCAGCTCAAGTACACGGGCGACATCCGAGCCTACATGACTGAGTTCCGGGCCCTCAACAACTACGCTCGGGCAACGGGGGAGAGCCTGCAAGAGAAGGTAGACCTTGCTATGCCCGACGCGGTACTCGACATGCGCTTCGCCCACTATCTGGGAGAATTTGCGGACGATGAGGGATTCTTGCAGGCTACCTACCAGGCAGCCCTACAGGTGGAGAAGAAGAAGGCCCTTAAACAAGCCAAGGAACAACTCAAAGGGCAAACCGGAGGAACCGGTAACACGACCCACCACGAGGAAAGGAAAAAGGAGGAAAGAAGGAAGGAAACCGGCAGCACAACCCGTTCGGAGGAACGAAAGCAAAAAGACAGCCGGACCGAACGACCGAGCCCATGGGGAAAGCCAGGAAGGTGGGCAACAAAAGAAGACGCCCTGAAAGGAGTACCCTCGCAAGAGAACGAGGAATACTTCAAAGACCCGGATAATTGCTGGCGCTGCGGACAAAAAGGACACCGCACCTATGAATGCTTTGCGCGCGCTACCCGATGTGGAATCGCTCTCCCCAAGGCCCCATGGAAGGTAGGTGGGGTAGCAACAGAAGCCGAGAAAAGGAAGCGCTCGGAGGAACCAGAAGAAGTTCCGGCGCCCAAACAGCAAAAAATCGCTGCGGTCAACGCCATGGAACTCGAACCCTCCCGAGCCCTACCAATATGGGCAGACGACAGCGATCAGTCGGATTTTTAAAAGGCCCGGCAACGCCACAGCCGAAGGCCTTTCCTATAATATGTGGAATATCTCGGAAAAGAAAGAACGAAGAACCAAGCGCTGGAACCCTGTCCAAGAAACCCGGAAAATTCACTCGTCGCACCCGTCCGATCATAGAAATGCTGCTCCACCAAGGAAAGCAGACCCACCGGGTCAAAGCACTACTGGACACCGGCTGCTCAGTAATGCTAATAAACCAGAGTACGACAAAACGATTAGGGATTGAACAGATCCGGCACGCAAACCCCGTTAAAATCAAAAATTACACAGGCGAAACGGTGCCAAAGGCGGGTCAATTTTATACGGAGACTATGCAACTGCAGCACCGGAAACATTATACAAAAGAACGCTTCGAAATTTCGCCGATGGACCCGGAAATAGACATATTTCTCCCGTTTGGGTGGATCACGAAACACCCACCACGAGGGGAGTGGACAACAGAGGACGTCCGCTTCGACAGCGCTGGCTGCGCAAGGGATTGCACAAAGTATGAAGCGAATGAGTTCTCGTTGACCTGGGATGACGAAGTAGCGAAGGATCCCTCAGCAAAACTAATCGGATATGTGGCCACGGTCCAGAAACAAGCGGACCCACGCGATAACGTCCCTGCAGAATTCAGGGAATACCTCGATGTAATGTCCCAAGAAACAGTGGAGGCTCTGCCAAAACACAAAAGCTACGATTGCCAAATCGAGCTAAAAAACGGAGAAACAGCGCCGTGGGGACCAATCTACCCCCTGTCAGAAACAGAGCTGGAGACGCTACGAGAATGGCTCAAGGAAATGTTAAAAAATGGGAAAATCCGCCGCTCCATGTCTCCAGCCAGGTCTCCAATCCTGTTCGTTCCGAAACCAAACGGAAGAGGTCTCCGCCTTTGTGTCGACTACCGAGCCTTAAATCGGATCACCATCCCCAACCGCTACCCACTCCTGTTGATGCAGGAACTCCAGGACCGAGTACAAGGAGCACAATGGTTCACCAAAATGGACCTAAAGAACGGGTTCAATCTGATCCGCATACGAGAGGGTGACGAATGGAAAACAGTGTCCCGAACTCGCTATGGGTTATACGAATTTCAAGTAATGCCGTTCGGATTGACTAACGCTCCTTCCACATTTCAAGATATGATGAACCATATATTCTCCGACATGCTCGACCTCGGGCTAATAGCGTACATGGACGACATCCTGACATACGCAAAAACCCAGAAGGAACATGACAGAATCGTCCGAGAAACACTGAAAAGGCTACAAGGAAATGGGCTGGCAGTGGCTGCAGACAAATGCGTATGGAGAACCACGGAGGTCGAGTTTCTGGGATACGTTTTAAGCCGGGATGGGGTTAAGATGGCCCAGAATAAAGTGGAAGCAGTGTTGAGTTGGAAGGCCCCCGAGTCGCTCACAGAAGTACAGGCGTTTCTGGGATTCGCTAACTTTTATCGACGATTCATCCAAGACGACTCCCGGGTGGCGAGGCCGCTCACGGAACTAACAAAGAAGGCGGAGAAATGGGTCTGGAGCTGGGAAGCAGAAGCCGCCTTCCAAGAACTCAAGGAAAGGTTCACAACCGCACCAATATTGAGCCACTTCAATGCCCAGAAACCGGTAATAATCGAAACCGACACCTTGGACTTCGCCGTAGGAGCGGTACTTTCACAACGAGATGACGAAGGAAGACTACACCCAGTAGCCTTCCATTCCAGAAAATTCCAGCCAGGGGAAATCAACTACGAAATCCACGACAAGGAGCTCCTGGCAATTGTCGACGCCTTCAAACACTGGAGGCGCTATTGCGAAGGGGCTACCAACCAAGTGCAGGTATTCTCTGACCATCAAAACTTGGAATATTTCACAACCACAAAGGTCCTCAACAGACGACAAGCCCCGGAATCGATTTCCGGATCTACTACCAACCAGGAGCGAAAAATGGAAAACCAGACGCACTATCCAGGCATTCGGAGTACCGCCCGGAGAAAGGGGGGATAGAAAACCAGCCGATCACGATGGTTTTGGGAAAAAATCACTTCGCAGAACCTGATCGACAGGGACGGTCATTTATCTGCTCGTCGGCACGGCTTGCCTCTCTCCCGGCGGCACAAGGGATAAGGAATTTCTGGAGGAAGTACGAAAGGAAGCAAGAAAGGACGACGCCTACCAGCAGGCAGAAAAAGGGTTGGAACAAGAGGAAGCCGCCCTCCCCGAAGGGGAGCAGCAGACGGACCGAAAGGCCAGGAAAGAAACGCTGGAAATCCGGAACGGGCTAATCTACAGAAAGGATATGCTTTGGGTACTGGAAGAACTAATACAGAAGGTTCTCGAATCAGAACACGACACTAAAGTCGCTGGACACATGGGCCAGGATAAAACAATCGAGCTCGTCCGACGAAACTTCTGGTGGCCGAAAATGAACGAACGAATAATCGACTTCGTCCGAAGCTGTCCTGAATGCCAGCGGAATAAGGCATCCCGACACCAACCATACGGATTGACCTCACCGCTGGAGCTCCCCTACGCCCCGTGGGGATCAATCGCGATGGATTTCATCACGGAATTACCTACCTCCGAAGGATGCGATCAGCTGTGGGTGGTCATCGACCGGTTCACTAAGATGGCGCACTTCCTCCCCTTAAGGAAGGAGGGGAAGACGGCTACTGACTTGGCAAGAAAATTCGCACAAGAAATCTGGAGGTATCATGGGTTACCTACTGACATAGTATCGGATCGAGACTCGCGTTTCACGTCAGAAGTCTGGCAGGAATTCCTGAAAATACTCGGAATCCGACCACGCATGTCCACTGCCTTCCATCCCCAGACAGACGGACAAACGGAGCGACTCAACCAAACCATCGCAGCATACCTCCGAGCGTTTGTTGCCAAAGAACAAAACGACTGGGTTTCCCTACTACCGATGGCCGATTTCGCCTACAACAATTCGGTCACAGTAGGGAATGGAATGACGCCGTTCTACGCAAACTACGGATTCCACCCGGCAGCAGTCAACCCGCCCACCGAAGTACCTCTGAACCCAGCGAGCACAGTTTACGCCCACTGGATGCAGACAGTACACGAGGAATCGCGGCAAGGACTGGAAGCCGCGCAAGAACGAATGCGCCGATACACCGACCCGGCCTGGAAGGAACCCCCGGCATACCAAGTAGGAAACCTGGTGATGCTTAGCGGACGCAACATCAAGACACGCTGCCCCTCGAGGAAACTGGACCACAAAAACCACGGTCCCTACCAGATTGAAAAAATTGTCTCCCCACTCGCCGTCCGTCTCACGCTTCCCCGAAAATGGAAAATTCACAACGTCTTCCATGTCTCGCTCCTCGAACCATACAAAACGAGTGAGCACCGGGCGGCCCCGGACCCTTCCAAAGTACTCCGAGAAGCGGACGACATCGAGCAAAGCGAGGAGTACGATGTGGAGGAAGTAATGTCTTCGGTCGAGTGTGGACGAGGCAACAACAAACGAGTCCTATATCTGGTCCGATGGCTTGACTATCCGGAGCGCAAGGACTGGACCGAGGAACCCTTCGACAACTTTTCAGTAGGCGGTCTGGAGAAACTCCGGGAGTTTCATCAGCGGGATCCAAACGCGCCAAGGGACTACCGACTCACGAACGCTTAGGCGGGATGTCCATAAAAGGACCCAACGAGGCATGAGCGGTAGTAGGGTAAAAGAGGCTGGAAAACTTCACTCACACATGCTTCACTCACACACGATCCACTCACATACGATTCGCCTACACACCGGAAAAAAGCCCTACCCACACAGGCCAACCAAGAAGACCTCCCAAGGCATGCCTCTGCAAGGTGGTGGGAACTCCGAAAAGGACACAAAAACAGTCTCGTCACCCGATTGATCTTCGAGCACGTAGACGAACGAGCGAGGTTAAGAATGACAACCGGACAAGCCGCGGACACGGGCCATGAGACCGCCCCCTGGAGAGAAGACTCCCAACGATGGTACCCAAAAGACCTCTCGACGAAAAAATGGAGACGGGCACGCTTGCGACTAATGTTTGGGCCTCTGCCCGGCGGCCAGACGAGATGCGCCACGTCCCTCTCGACCGCAGAGTCTTGCTTTTTCTCTCCAGACGGTGGAACATGCGAACCCGAAGACAGGAATCGGCATGGCTTGCAGTGGCGCTCCCCAGTACGAACCTACACGACAGTATGAGTACGCACCGGCTTACTCAGAGGGCCCAGTCGTTCCGACGGATTACAGATGGCCATGAGGCATGCCCTGATCCGGCGGCTGGGAGGGATGCAGGGGAGGAGGACTGCATCCAGCGAACAAGCACTATGCCTGGCAACATAAGAACAGAACGGTAAGGAGGAATAGGGCTACTTCGATAGAAAAATATACAGCTTCGGGACGAAGCTAGGGAGAGGGGGAGGTAGTGTTACACTGGAAAATCACGGGCAGGTACGTACTCTTAGAGAAGTACGTACAAGAGGGGGGAGATACGTACCGGTAGCTAGCTATCCTCAGCCAGGGGATCTTAGAGAGTCTAGGCGGGAGATAAGATGGGGTTAAAGGTTACGGCCGTAAGATGGACGTAAGGATTAACTCCGGGAGAAGAGGGCAACGGCAACCAGAGACATGAGAGGGAAGGTGTTAGGACGAGAGTCTTCAGAGAGCCCGGTCGAGACTCTTCCGAGAGCTCGTTTGTCGTAACCCCCAGCTCCAGATGTCGATGGGCCGCAGGAAAAAGAACTCAGTCTAGAACTGAGGGAATTCCGCGGTGCCAGTTAAAACCCTGGACTCCACCTTATCGCCAGTACCGACCAGGACCAATAAGAATCTCAGACGAGCCCACGCTCCGGTGGGGGCTCGCCGACCTCGGAGGAATAGCTAGCCCGAGTCACCAGATCTCACTCCACCTCATGCCTATATATGCTGCGCTTTCTCTCCCGAGAGAAAGAACAGCAGCACGAACATCCTCACCAACACTACCACCGAACCCACACACAAGATCTAAGATTATTCCGTTGTGAATTATCGAAAGTAGCCTGATTACCTTTGATTCTCTGAACACTCCGGTTACGAAACAACCCCAGTGTCACATCCAGGGTGGCATTGGCTCTTTCCGTTTGTCCGTCCGTTTGTGGGTGGAAGGCTGTGCTCAGGTTGCATGATATCCCAAGTGCTTCCGTTACTCGTTTCCAGAAGTCTGAGGTAAACAGGGACCCTCTGTCTGATACAATACTGCTTGGCAGTCCGTGGGGTCTTATAACTTGTCGGAGGAAGTGGTCTGCTAGGTCTTCGGGGTCCATGGTGCCCTGGCTGGCGACGAAATGTCCCATCTTTGTGAGGCGATCGATTATTACCCATAACGCGTCTTTTCCGTTGCTCGTCGGCAGCGCGGTGATAAAGTCCATTGATATCGTGTCCCATGGTCGGTGTGGGAGTTCGAGTGGCTTTAGCAGTCCAAATGGCGCGTGTCAGATTGGTTTGATGCGATGGCAGGTGTCACAGTGGTCGATGTATCTGTGGATGTACTTTCGTTGCCCTGGCCAGTAGAAATTTCGGCTAACAAGTTCCAGGGTTCTTGTTCGGCCCGGGTGTCCCGCGGCTTGCGCGTCATGGTGGTCTCTTAATATGTGTAGTCGCAGGGTGTCATTGTCCGGGACCCATATGAGGCCGTCGTACATTAGCAACCCGCTGTTTTCCTCGCATAACCCTAGCGCGATCTTTCCGTCACGGGTGGTCCCGCTCGCTTTTTTCCTCCGGATTTCTTGGATCTCTTCATCTGCTGCGCTTAGTGTGTGGATTTCATTCAGGAGTTCCTTGTCTATCTCGAGGTTGATGGTTTCCATTGTATTGGCCTGGAGTGCTTCGAACGCTTCTTCGGGTAACAGGATTCAGCCGTGGTTCTGTCGATGCTTCATATCCCCTTCCCAGGGAGAGTCTCCTGACTCTCTAGAGAGGATGTCTGGTTTGCCGGCTAATCTTCCTGGTCGGTATTTGATCGTGAAGTCGTAGTTTGCTAGCTACTCACCCCATCAGGCCTGCCCTAGGTTGAGATCTTTTTTCGTTTTCAAATATTCGAGGTTTTTGTGGTTCGTGAGTATCGTGATTTTGGGTCCCGTTGTTTTGCAATAGGTATCCCATTTTCGCAGTGCGTCCACGATCGCCAGTAGCTCTTTGTCGTGGATATCGTAGTTGCGCTCCAGGTCCTTGAGTTTCCTTGAGTAGTAGGCTACTGGGTGCAGAATTCCGTTATTGTCTGGTTGCGAGCATTTTGCCCCTATGGCGTAGTCTGAGGCATCTGTTTCGATGGTGACGGCTCGTTCTGGGTTGAAGTGCTGTAGTATGGGTTCCGTGATCATTGCCGTTTTTAGAGTATCGAATGCTCCTTGCTGTTTGTCACCCCATTCCCACTCTTTTTCCTTCCGTGTGAGGGAGGATAGGGGCGTCGTGATCTTACTGTAGTCTCTGATAAAGCGACGATAGAAGTTGGCAAATCCCAGGAAACTCTGGATTCCTTTTACATTCGTTGGCTCTTTCCATTCCTTGATTGTTCGGATCTTTTCTTCGTCCATTCGCAGTTCCTTTGGTGATATGACATATCCCAAGTATTCTGTTTCCGTTGTATGGAATTCGCATTTAGATGCTTTCAGCGTGAGCCCGGTTTCCTCAACTCGTCTCAAGATTGTTCGGACGTGCCTCCGGTGGTCTTTCAGATTTTGCGAGAAGATAAGGATGTCGTCCAGATATGTCACACAGAAAATATCCAGGTATTCACTCAGAATCTCGTTTATCCATCGTTGGAATGACGCCGGTGCATTGGTCAACCTGAAAGGCATGACGTAGTATTCGTATAGTCTGTACTGGGTTCGGAAGGCTGTTTTCCACTCGTCTCCTGCTGCGATTTGGAGGTTGTAATATGCGTCTCGGATATCGAGTTTGGTGTAGACGGTGGCACTGGACAGTTGATTCAGGGATTCTCCGATCAATGGCAATAGTGTCCAGTCCTTGACCATGATTTCATTTAATTGTCGGTAATCCACGCACAAGCATAGTCCTCCGTCCTACTTCTTCACAAAATGGATTGGCACTCCGGCCGGGGAAGTGGATGCACGGATCCATCCTCGTTTTTCGTTGACATTCAAGTATTCTTTGAGAGCCTTCATTTTCTCGTCATTCAGGGGTCGCAAGGGCTCATATAGGGGCGTTTTCCCTTCCTCCAGTGGGATATGATGGTCCTGCGTGCGGTGAGGTGGGGGTGTCGTTGGTTCTTGTTCGGTGAATACATCGAGGAATTCGTGATATTCTGGGGGAATTGGTTTCTTGCTCGTCCTGGAGGTTTCTTTGATTTCGTCGATTACTGTCTGGCATACCTCCCATGGGTCTGTTTCGCCGATTTCCCAGTTCTCCTCTTCTGCCGGTGTTTTCTTATAGTATTGCTCTGTGGCCTTTTCTTCTGGGACTGTGTTGGCTCTTGGTGAGCTGGGTAGGCATTTCTCGGCGCAGTGGTCAGAGTGGAATTTCACGGTGTGATTCTTCCACCCTATCACTGGGTTGTGGAGTTTGAGCCATGGGAGTCCCAGGATGATCGGAGCGTTCCCGATCGTGATGCAGTGTAGCCGGATGTCCTCCTCATGATGGTTGATGGTTAGGTGGATTTGAGCGTCGTGGGTTACCGGCCCGCCGGTGACCTCACTTCCGTCGACTGTCAATACTCGTCTTGGCGTTGTTTTTTGTTGCATAGGTATTCTGCTGGCCTCAGCATAGGCCTTATCGATAAAGTTTTCTGATGCCCCACTGTCCACCAAGGCTGTAGTGGTGCATTCGTTCCCGTCTGTCCCCTGGATTCGTACTTTGATCATAATTTTCTCCTCGTGGTCGTATCGGGCAGTTCGTACTCGGTACGGGGGATCTTCTTCAGGTTTGACAACAGGTGTTTCCCTTGGGTGGTGGTTGTCAGCACTTATTCCCAAGGGTTGTCGTTTCCTGATGGTTCTTCTTCGGTCATCTCCTCGAAGGTGGCTTCCGCAGCCCTGTATGGTCTTCTCCATGGAACTCGTTCTTTCCTGGGCTGGGGGCATTCTTTTGCGAAATGTCCTTTCTTTCCGCAGTTGTAACATTCTCCTGTGATTGCTCGTCGTGGGAATCGATTCGGCGTTCCCCTTGCGAATTTGAATCGTCGGGTGGCATCGAGGTCCATCGGGTCTCCCGGGGGCGTCGACAGAGGCTCCTTTGTGTTGACGTGGAAGCGCGCTTCTGGGTTGGTGGTAGGTCGTCGATTAATGACTCCCTGGTTGCATAGGTGGCTATCCGTTTTGATGGCGGCCGTGACGTAGTCCACCAAGACTGTGGTGGGGGTTTCACTCATGACTAGGTGCCTTTTTACCTCGGGGTGTAATCCGTCTCGGAATCGTGCAATGCATACGTTGTCCGCGTATGGGAGGTCTGCTTTGATTCGCTGAAATTTAGCCCAGTAGGTGGCCGCTGTCCGATTTCCCTGCTGGATCTTCTGGAATTTCTCGAACGCTATTTCCTCGGTGTCTACCTGGCCGGAAGCATGCTTCATGTTGGTCTTTAGTTCTTCCCAAGTCAGGTTGATTCCACCTTCCTGGTTTAGGAAGGTTTCCACCCAATTCCATGCCACCCCTTGCAGTAGGGAGGATGCATATCCTGTTTTCTTCTCATCGTCATCGAATCGGTTTCCCTCTGTTCTAAACTTCAGCTCGCACTGGGCCAGGAATGTTTTGAATTTCATTTTTTCTCCTTCGAATGGTTCCGGGTCCCTGAGCTTTGGGTAACTAGTCTGCAGTGGTCGGTCGCGTGCAGCTAAAAGTGTTTGCAGCATTTCTGTTGTCAACAGGTGGGGTCCCGGGGCTTCCGTCATTCTTTTGAGTTGTTCGGGGGACTCGGGGCTCTGGGGTCTAGATCTTTGTTCGGGGGTTACTGGGTTCGGTGCTCGCTGGTCGTCAGAGACGTCCCTGAATTCGCTAAGGTTGAGGGGGTTCCCGGTGCTTTCGTCCTGGGAATCCACTGTCTTTTTCGTTGCTACGTCAGGTGTCGATGGGGAGACGCAATCTAGTGTCAAGATCCTGCCTCGACTTCTCCGTTCTGGCCCGACAGGCAACGTAGGCTTGGGTCTGCGGAGCGAGCGCTCCTACTCACACTTCCAGCGTACTCACACTTCTGGTGTATTCACACGTCTGGCGTGGGCTCGTTGTTCTCGCGGTATCTGTCACGCCTGGCGTGGTCTCTTCGTGGCTCTTCTCACACACCTGGCGTGGGCTCGTTGTTCTCGTGGTATCCGTCACGTCCGGCGTGGTCTCTTCGCGGCTCTTCTCACATGCCTTGCGTGGGCTCGTTGTTCTCCTGGTATCCGTCACGCCCGGCATGGTCTCCTCGCGGCTCTTCTCACACGCCTTGCGTGGGCTCGTTGTTCTTGTGGTATCTATCACGCCCGGTGTGGTCTCTTTGCAGCTCTTCTCACACGCCTTGCGTGGGCTCGTTGTTCTCGCGGTATCCGTCACGCCCGGCGTGGTCTCTTCGCGGCTTTTCTCACACGCCTTGCGTGGGCTGATTGTTCTGGGGAGGGATGGTCGCAGTGCCGGTCACGGGGATAGAGAGGTAGGTCTGTGGAGAGAGATAATAGATTGCGTGGAGAAGAATCTCCAGACTAGCTACCGTGCCCTTCCTTTATACTTTTCCTTCCCTCTGTGGAATCACAGCTTGCCCGCAAGACTGACACAGTTCCTCCGTCTAACATTATGACTCGATCGCCACGCCCAAGGAAAACACATGATCGCACTCGGCCGCTGCGCGGCCAACACTCTACTCACGGCAACAGGAGAAAGGACGCGCAAGCAGTAACAGTAAAGGAAAGGAAGACTGACGTACAACTTAATCAAGGGAAAACAATACTCGCAACGAACATGGAAGAAGGACATGCAAGCTCAATCAATGGGAGACAACAAACGTAGCGGACAGGAGAAAGGACGCGCAAGTAACATAATGGAGACGAAGGAGAGAGGTCTAGACCGGCCAGCGGTCGTGGATATTGCTACCAGAGCGATATGGTGGAGATCGGTTGAGACGCCTAAGCACGAAGGATGACCGCGGCTGCGGCAGCAGACACGAGGACGAGCCACAGGGCGACAAGGGTGAGAGTGGCACCGGCGCCGGCGCCAAGGTGCCTGTCGCGCCAGGTTTGTGACAGGATCGGCCTTTTGGACGTCAAGAGGAATCCTTCAGAATCATCGGACTTGCGAATCGATGGTGGACAGATCGATAGTTTGGAAGTCGTCGAAAGCTTAAGCTTGATGGCTAATGACGCGCCCGACATCAGACAGCCGGACGCCGGCCAGCTGGACGCCGGACAGCCGGACGCCGGATGAATAGCCACTCTACTCACCGAAACCTACCAAGTGGACCAACAAGTTCCCGGGACGGATACTGGGCCTTCTGCATGACGGCACCAGGCAGTGCAAGGAGATATCACTGGCCGACTGCAAGGAAATGGGTGGCAGGCTTTTGTATCGGAATTGCATCTTCGTACCGGACCACACACCACTTCGACTCCGGCTGCTGCAGGACCACCATGACCCTCCAGCCATGGGACACCCAGGACGTGCCAAAACACTGGAATTACTCGCAAGGAAGTACTACTGGCCATCAAAGAGGAAGGATGTCGACCGATTCGTACGAAACTGCCATGTCTGCCGCCGAACGAAGTCCACACGACATGCACCGTATGGAGTCTTGAAACCATTGTCGGTACCGGAGCGGCCATGGCAACATATATCCGTTGACTTCGTGACTGGCCTACCCCAGTCCAAGGCCTACGACACTGTCTGTGTGGTGGTGGATCGCGTGACTAAGCAGAGGCACCTCATTCCCTGCACGATGACGATTACAGCTGAAGAACTGGGCACTCTCTTCTGCGACAGGGTGTTCCGCTACCACGGCCTACCAGAGACAATTGTTTCGGACAGAGGACCGCAATTTGCTTCCCACTTCTGGAGACACCTATGTTCATGTCTGAAGATTGACACACGACTCTCGACTGCATTCCATCCACAAACAGACGGACAGACCGAGCGAGTGAACGTAGTGGTGGAGCAACACCTCCAAGCGTACGTCACGTACCTCCAGGACGATTGGGTGGATTACCTCTTCCTGGCAGAATTTGCAGGCAACAATCAAGTATCAGACACAACGACCATGTCACCGTTCTTTGCCAATTGCGGTTTCCACCCCCATTATGATTTCCAACTAGACATCCGTGTTGATGCTGCGGAAGAAGGGGAGGCGCAAACCGCAGCAGAACGACTGAAACTTATTCACGAAGTAGCCTGAACCGAGATGCGATACGTCCAGCTACGACAGGCAGAGGGGGCGGACGCCCACAGGACTCACGTACCAGCCTTTCAACCCGGTGACCTCGTGTGGGTGGACGGCCGGAACTGGAGAACGGCACGCCCAAGTCGAAAGCTGGAAAACAAGCACCATGGACCCTACCGCGTTGTCAGCACCATCGGAATGCATGCCTACAAGTTGGATATACCGGCAACCATACAGAAACACTGAACTTTCCCAGTATCACTCCTACATGCTGCAGCTGACGACCCGCTCCCTGGCCAGGTGGTTCCACCACCCCTACCGGTAATCGTTGAGGGCGAAGAAGAGTGGAAGGTAGAAGAGATTCTGGACAGTAGGAGGACGAGAGGACGGTTGCAGTATTTGGTTAAGTGGAGGGGGTTTACGGACCCAACATAGGAACCCGAAGAAAACCTTGTTGAGGTGGAGGTGGTGGACATTTACCATGGATGCTACCCAGAGCGGCCGACACCTGTACGGGCTGCTCTCGTGGGAACTCAGGCCTAAGGAGGGGCTACTGTCACGGCGCGTGCCAGCTAGGCCGCGACCCTTGGCACCGTCTGAAATGCGGGAGGAAGGAATGTGGAGTGATGCCGAGCGGGAGGATGGAATGTGAAGTGATGCCGAGCGGGTGATGGATATCCTTAAAAGGAGCCATCGCCCACTTCTTTCTTTCTTTTCTTCTTCCCTTTCCTTCCTCACGCAACAACTTGTTTGTCTCTGTTCTCGAATAGAAGCATCTTGTCCCCCAACCACTCTCTTTTCTTGTCCGTGTCCTGCCTTCGGCCGCCACCGCGCGCCATTCCTCTCTGTGTCCTCGTCCTGCCTTCGGCCGCCACCGCGTGCTGTTCCTGTCTGTGTCCTGGTCCTGCCTTCGGCCGCCGCCGTGCACTGTTCCTGTCTGTGTCCTCGTCCTGCCTTCGGCCACCGCCGCGTGCCGACCTTGACCTTGACCCGCTACCCGAAGCTCTGCCGGCCCGGCCGTTACACACTGCCTATATAACCCATGTATCAGGCAGAAGTGCTGAGCATTTCCAAAGCGCGGCGAGCATTTCCAACGCGCGGCGAGCATTTCAAAAGCACGGCGAGCATTTCAAAAGCGCGGCGGGCATTCCCCAAGCGCGGCGGACGTACGCACACATGCTGTACACACACGCGGACCAGTTCATCGGGCGGATTCGGGAAGAATTTGTGCGAATCGAACGGATTCGGGAAGAAATCGAATGCCGTATTCAAACGCCGTACACACATGCCGTCCAGCAGTCTCAACTACCCGTTCACCGGGCTGAGCTACTGCCTATATAACCCGTGCATCCGGCAGAAGCGCTGAGTATTTTCAAAGCGCGGCAAACAAAACAAGGCATGTCGAAACAGCGAGCAATGTCAAACATCCCGAAAATCTGGCCGGAGACGGGCGAGCTACTCGAGTGGATTGGTGAAGCGAACCTCTCGCGTGATGAAAATGCGTTAGTCATAGCTGTTTCAGCCGAAGTGGTCCTGAATGCCTATACCCAGTGGTACAACAGTCACCGGGAGGCTTCTGTGAAGATTGCGGATCTGGCAGCATTGGAGCACCGACTTTGTAAGGCAGAGGAGGAGACGGCGGTTTGGAAGCAGCACTGCGATCACCTCTTTACCATCAGCAAACAAACCGCAAAACTACAAGATAGGACCCCAAGCCAAAACCTGATCATTCAAAAAATCAAGCCGCATGAGCCAAAGAGGTTTGATGGTTCCCAGGACTTGGAGGTTGTCGCTCAATTTCTCGAAGACGTGCAGCACTACGTTCGACAGGGCGGAGCAGTCTGTCAAAAAGAGTCCGAAGACAATCAGAAGATCGACACCTTCTGGCGTTTTCTCACTGCCAAAGTGTTCCACTGGTTCAAGAACTGCATGAAGAAGCAGGGTGTGGATACTATCCCACCAAAGGATTACAACTACAATACCACATGGGACACCGTGAAGGTCGTCTTGAAGTGCCAGTACGTTCCGGAACGGGCTATTTTGGTAATCCGCCGCAAATGGTATGCGTTGAAGTTCAATCGCCCGCAGGTTTTGAAGTTCAACCAGTGAGCATTGGAGCTGATCACCATTCTGGGCGGATCGCTCACCATTACGAGGGAAAATCCGCTGTGGGAGGAATACCTGATCAAGCTGCCCGAAGTGACGCAAAACGATATATCCCAGCAGGCACGCCTTATGGATATACTCGGTGGCGATAGTCAGAAGCAGATGACACTGTCCGGCATGATGGATATTGTTGCTGTACGGACTCTGCCGTTTATGTCGATGCCGTCCAGTAGCGTCACCCAGGCCCAATCCCCAGTCGGGCCCTCCACTGCGCACGGCGACCCGATGGACTTGAGTAATATCAAGAATAACGAACTGAATGCGGTTGTCGACGGAAAGATACAGTGTCACCGTTGCCTCGGGTTCGGTCACATCGTACGCCAATGCGGATCTCCAGCCACGGATAACCGTACAGCGCAATTCAAGCCTCAAGGAGGACGCGAGGGAGGGCGTGAAGGACTCCAGAAGCATCATCCACACCACCAGCCGCCACCTACGCAACAGTCACCATACCGTCAGTCATCCCACCAGCCGCCACCTATTCAACAGCCACCATACCGTACCAACCAACCGAATTTGCGTGCGCCGGTCAAGCGCGTCAACAACGTCGATGATCCGGAGGCAAGGTCCGGTGTGTACTTCGATGGAGGTTGGTCAGAGGACGGAACGCCAGATGAAAATGGAGGATTGACAGACTTGTTGGATTTGGGTGGATCAGATTGGGATAAGACCAGTAAGTTGGAACAGAGCGAGGGAAAAGGGGCTCAGTAGGAGTGACAGAGCATCCTCCTACTAGAGAACGAGAGGCGGCAAGACTTTATTTGACAAACCTTAATGTTATATGGAAGAACGTTAATGATGAAAGTGATTTGTTACGTTTTTACGCTAAAGTCCAAACCTCTCGTTCCAAAACTCGCCCAGCCTACACCCTAATGGACCCGGGTGCATCCCACTGTTATATCGACACCACTTTTGTACGGCAGCTCGGCTTACCTTTTCAACACGCTGGCCGTATGACAATCGTCACGGCCAGAACCAAACACCCTCCTGAGGATACATACCAGGTCTGGCTTAACGGACGTATACGGGGCAGCACGGGGAACTACGCAGATGTTACCGGTTGGTACACTGTGTTTGATCTTAAGGGCGCCTATGACATTATTATTGGAAAAAATTGGCACTCGAGAACACACCATTTAGTGGATTCTGACAACGTCTTGCACCTGTTGGATGCGGACTGGTCTTTACTGACAGACGGTCGACCGGCATTCGTTTCCAGGCTTTCCTTAAAAGGACTTCGACCTCACCAGGGCCGCTACCAGGAAGTTCACAACCACTGCGAAGCAGTAGCTTAAGCGGCATCCATCAACCTGATTTCCGCAAACAAGATACAATAGGCAATGACAAAATCCAGTGGCGACAGGATATTTGTGATCGACATCCATGAATGACAGGTGGGCGAGGAATTCGGTGAGGATGAATCCGTTTTGGCGGATCTGGGGAAGTGGAGAGTCCAAATCCGTCGGGACTTTGACGATCTCTTTCAGCCACTGTGTGGTATTCCACCACCAGGAGAACATGATTTCCGTATCCATACCGATCCGACAGCAAAAATTCCACACCGCCAGCCATACCGAATGATACAGTCCGAGAGGAAGGAATTCGAGGTACAGATTCGGAAGTTGCTTGCAAACGGATGGGTGACAGACTCACATTCACGTTATGCAGCACCGATAATCTTTGTGAAAAAGCCAGACGCCACGCTCCTAATGTGTGTCGATTACTGTGGATTGAACGCAATAACGGCTAAAGACCGGTACCCTTTGCCATACATTGAGGATTTGCTGGATAAGCTTCACGGACCACGGGTTTTCACCAAACTGGACTTGGCTAGCGGATACCACCAGGTACGGGTGCATTCAGACGGCTGCCACAAGACCGCATTCATAGTGCCGGACGGATTCTAGGAGTATAAGGTTATTCCGTTTGGACTTGCAAACGCACCAGCCGCTTTCATGCGTATGATGCACAAGATATTACATCCACACCGCCGAAACGCAATCGTATACCTCGACGACGTGCTCATCTTTTCAAGAACGCTAGCAGAACATAAGGCACATGTGGAAGGTGTGCTGCAAGCATTACGGAACGCACGTTTGTGTCTGAGTGAGGCCAAATGCGTGTTTGGTACTCTGGAAACGTTGTTCGTCAGTTTCAGAGTGAATAAACAAGGTATTCACACCGAGGAGAAGAAGGTCAGAGCAGTATGGGATTGGCCAACGCCCAGGACACCTACGGAACTTCGCAGTTTCCTCGGTTTAGCGGGTTACTACAGGAAATTCGTTCCGAAATTTGCTCACTGGGCCCATCTGCGATATGACCTCGCCGCAAAGCCCAGGAACGACTACATGTTGACCAGTCGACACGGGGAGCAGTTCGGAGACCTCAAGCTGGCACTGATATCTGCACCGGTCCTGGCAACGCTGGATCCGGAAGGCAATTTCATCCTACAAACCGATGCCTCGGACACAGCTATTGGAGGTGTTTTGGCTCAAAAACAGCTGTTTGAAGGAAGATTGGTAGAGCGGCCACTGGGATATTTCTCAAGGAAGCTTCACGCAGTTGAGTCGAGATATCCAGCATATGACCGGGAACTTCTTGCAATCAGCGCAAACTTGGAACATTGTGCCTGCTACGTCCACGGTCAAAAACGCACCACCATTTATACAGATCACGCGTCATTGCAACATATTCTAGCGCAGAATAAGCTGACAAGCCGTCAGTGGCGTCACCTTGACAGGCTCCAACAGCACGATTACGAGGTAAAGTACTTTCCTGGAGCGGCGAAAGTGGTGGCAGACGTGCTCAGCCGGGTTGCCTACACTCAGGGAGGGCAGTCAGAAGTCGAGCAGCCAAAAGCTGATCCGCAGCACCTCAACATCGTCGAGATGCGTGTATCAGCCTCAACCGAGTGGCTAAACGATATGCAAAATGGCTACGTAGAAGACGCGATTTTTGGCCCCGTTCTACAATATCTGAGCAATACCGACGAAAAGGAGAACAAAAAGGCAAGCTCGAAACAGACTTGTCGTATTCAGGAACGAGCAAAGTCGTACACACTCGAAGAAGGCCTTCTGTTCCATAAGCCGTCAGGCGGAAAGCTGTGTATTCCGAAGTCCATGAGAGCAGACATGGTTCGGGAAGTACACGATGCTATTCTGGGTGGCGGGCATAGCGGTATCGCAAAAACAGCAGCAGCGGTCAGTTCACGGTACTACTGGCCAAAGTTGAGAGATTCAATCGCAGAATGGATTGCCGGATGTGACGTATGCCACCGAATCAAACACAAGAATGCCAGGCCGTATGGACTTCTACAGCCGCTACTGATTCCACTCGAATGGGCCGAACTAGTGAATATCGATTTTGTCACCAAGTTGCCAACATCGGAAGCCGGCCACGATGCAGTAGCGACAATTATCAATCCCCTAACGAAGCGAACATGGTGGATTCCCGTTAAAGAAGCCGATCTCACCGCAGAGAAGTTTGCGACAGCGTTCATCGACGGTTATGTACAGTCACGGGAGCGGCCTGTATCGATTGTATCCGACCGGGATACCCGGTTTACCTGAGGCTTCTGGCAATCGTTGTGTTCACAACTCGGAATCAGGCTTCGGATGTCTACGGCATACTATCCGCAATCAGACGGCCAGACAGAAAAGGCGCATGCCACTCTGGAAACGTTTTTGAAGGCATATATAGCGCAACTCAAATCCCCCGAGCAGTGGAGCCGTTTGTTGCCGCTGGCAGAGTTTACCTACAATGCGGCAAAGCATAAGGCTATAGGCATGTCGCCGTTCGAAGCAGATATTGGATACATACCGAGACTTCCACTAGATCTGTTGGCACCAGGACCACGGACACCGATATCGAGACCGGGAAGGGAATACGCAGAATGCCTCATCAAGATCCTACGAATGCCTCGAGAGCGAATGGAAGAAACCCAGCTGACAATGGTGTCGAAAGCGAACGAGCATCGCCAGCTGCACCCGTTTCGGGTAGGCGATTCGGTATTCCTAAACACCCGTTTGCTGCCAGTCAGCTACCCCAATATCAATTCCACTGCCAATGATAACATCAACTCGCAAAAGTTTCAACATCCGTACCCCGGTCCGTTTACGATCCTGAAGTCTTCCGGTGGGAATGCGTTTGTTCTCCACTTCACAGCGCACTGGTGCTTACACCCGGTCTTCAAGGTCGCACGCCTCAAACTGTGGAAGGTCGACAAAACCTCTGAACACCCACCCCCACCACCGCTACACTCCACTGCTACCGTCGAATACGAGGATGAGTCGATCTGCAAGCACAGAGGCACCACGGTTTGAGATCTCGAATATCTGGTCAAATGGGTCGGCTACGCAGACCCTACGTGGAAACCGCTGGCGAACCTGAGAGGCAGCAGCAACGAGCTGCAGGGTGAATACCACGCTGTGAATGGCCTACGAGTCTACCAGTGGATGGAACGGGAGTGACAGGAGGTGTAGGCAATGTGGGGTGGGCCGGGTATATTTTGCTGTTTTCAGTTGCGTTGGAGTGCACATCAGGAAAAAAAAAAAATTCATCCACTGCGTCCGGGCGCACTAGATGCTCGAGACGCAGTGGATGAAACCTCGCTACTCCGGACGCAGCCCGCCAGGGCACCGTGCGTTGGGACGCAACACGCCAGGGTACTGCGCGTCGGGACGCAACACTCCAGAGCACTGTGCGTCGGGACGCAACACCCCAGGGCACCGTGCGTCGGGACGCAACATGCCAACGCACCTGCGCCCAGATGCAGCTGCCACGGCACCTTGCGTCTGGACGCAGAGTGTCAAGGCATCTGCCTTCTGGACGAGGAGTGTCAGGGCATTTGCCATCGGACGCAGTGCGTTCCTTACAGACGGAGAGTGTCAAGGCAAATGTCGTCCGGACGACGCGTGCCACGGCATCTGCCTTCCGGACGAGGAGTGTCATCCGGACGCAGCGCGTGTCTTACAGACGCAGAGTGTCATGGCAAATGTCGTCCGGACGACACGTGCCATGGCATCTGCCTTCCGGAGGAGGAGTGTCAGGGCATTTGCCATCCGGACGCAGCGCGTTTCTTACAGACGGAGACTGTCAAGGCAAATTTCTTCAGGATGCAGAGTGTCAAGGCAAATGTCGTCCAGACAACGCATGCCACGGCATCTGCCTTCTGGACGCGGAGTGTCAGGGCATTTGCCATCCGGACGCAGCGCGTTTCTTACAGACGGAGACTGTCAAGGCAAATTTCTTCCGGACGCAGAGTGTCAAGGCAAT
>Ga0307508_10001225_pt1 | contig 29372 bp, 11 predicted proteins | sample 9_EM_MG_FD_203089 | JGI IMG/M metagenome (GOLD analysis project Ga0307508, IMG submission 203089) | Populus trichocarpa ectomycorrhiza microbial communities from riparian zone in the Pacific Northwest, United States - 9_EM | ecosystem: Host-associated > Plants > Roots > Unclassified | place...
CGAACAAATCGATTACGTGTGAGGGGGAAGATGAAGAAGCGGCGTAATAAGATGCCAAAGACGTTATGTGGAGAAGATAGGCGCCAGACGAGGATTTTGAAGATCGGCTAGGGTTTTTTTCTTCCTGAAGTTGTGGCGATTCCAGTAGCAGCTTCTGATTATTGTCCATTTCCAAAGGTGATCAGATTTAAAGTTAAAAGCAGATAGAGCCTCTCTGGGTGAATAGAGAGCCCCAAGCCTAGATGATACGATAAAAGTTATGAAGTTATGAAGAGAAGTTATGTGTCCCACGAGTTGAAGATCTTATTATGTAATAATCAATGCATGCGGCCGCGATGAGCAAAAGTTTCAACCTCGAACCAATAGCCTTACTTAATAAAACCAGTTATAAGTCAAAAACCAGAAGCCAGGAGTCAGGACAAATGAATGAAGCTTTGATCAGTCAGTTCAGCTTTTTGATTCAACGAACCTCTGCCTTTACACGTTCTCAGATCCGTTCTTCACCATCTCGCACCCAACTTCCATCCAAACATCTCTCTTCGCTGGAGCAACACTCGCAAAATTTGATCCTAGTGGTCGTTTCGTCGCTGCAGCACGGTTTACTGCCATAGAAATATGGGACCTTGAAACAAGAGCGCCCATTCGGTCGTTAGATGGCCATGTGAAAACGATTACGAGTATCGAGTACGTTGTTTTTACTAAAGATCAATGAACTACCAAATGAATTTGTATAGTTGGTCGCAGAATTCCCGATATGTGATGAGTTCGTCAAAAGACTGGAATGTTCTGATATGGGACTTGGCTGTAATATGCGACCCCCCTCAACGCCATGCATCCATACGGTTCGATAATCCAGTTGTATCAGCGTCATTTCATCCCAAAAACAGGTGCGATGCGAGTTCTCGATACCTCCTGAACCTTACCTTCCACGGAAATCAGCCGCATTCTCGTCGTTGTACTCAGCACTGGGGAAGCCTACGTTTGTGACCTTCGTAAACAGTTTCGTTCCAGGGTGGAATTGCTAGAAACATTGACTGATGATGGGAACGAGGAAGAGCAGCTGATTCGGTAAGTTTGACAAAGGATCTTGCTGTGCTTCAGTCTGATGGTGGAAAGGTCGTAGCTCGCCAATGAAAGTAGCTCGGTTTGATCCAAGTGGTAGAATCATCGTAGCTGGAACCGCGTCTGGCAACCTTCTCGTATTCAATGCACGCACTAAAATTGTTTGTCCATATCTTCACTTCAGTCCATTGAACCACATGAATAATTCTTATTCCCATTTAGATGGTTGCTCGCCATAGAATCTCAGGCGGAGGCTCTATGAAAGGGCTAGTCTTCATGACTTCAGGAAGGTAAGCACTATTCCTTCATCATGCGAAGCCAAGCCAAACCCCTCTTCTATCCAGACAGCTCGTAACAAACTCAGCGGATCGCACTCTTCGCCAATTCACTTTACCAACATATCCATCTCCCGGACCGACATACTCGTCCCCATCTGAGGACACTCAACCTCCCCCATTTCCATTCATGGACAACGAACTTGAGCCTACTCATCGGTTCCACGATCCCATCAATAGGACCGCCTGGCATGCAATGTCTTACAGCCCAGACGGAGAGTGGCTTGCTGGAGGCGCAGCAGATCAAGCCGCACACAAGGTATATATCTGGGATCTTTCAAATGATGGCCACTTTGCGAGTGCGTTGGATGGTGGGAGAGAACCGCTTGTAGATATGCAAGTGAGTGGTATACCCTTTGCATATCCCCTCAATACCCCTGGTTGAAACAATTGGAAGTGGCACCCTACGAAATCCTCGCTCCTTTCAGTGACAAAGCAAGGGAATATCCTTGTCTGGCATTGTCCCCATCCTGAGAGGTGGGGTGCTTTTGCAGGTGGATTCGAGGAAGTCGATGAGAACGTCGAGTACGAAGAGAAGGAAGATGAGTTTGATATAGTAAGCTTCACTTGCCAGGCTTTTGTGCCTTACGGCTGATGGGAAATCCCTCAGGAAGACGAAGCAGTCATCTATAAACGGAAAATGAAGGCTGAGGAAGAAGATGTAGATATTGATACCATTGTTACCATTGGTACTCGGGGACCCAGCACGGGCGTGCCAACTGCCAACCGTTCTGCTGGACCAGGGACAGGGGCCGTTACACCAATTCTAACCCAAACAAGTTGTGATGGACATGCACTCATGGCTGTAGATGGGGCACTAGGCAAGCTTGGAAGAGGGGGTGATGTTGCCATGATGGTGGAGAGTGATTTGGATACTACATGGGCTGAAGAGGATCCTGATGATGATGACCCTGGGGCCTGGAAGATGGAAGTCATGATGGAGAGTGAGGAGACTGCTGGGTACTACTGATTTATTAGCACATATCAAATGGCAGTAAAGACTATATTATTGGCCTGTCATATTAGAATTCATGTCAATTGTATGAAGTGGAACACTTTGCCATGCTACTGAATTGATGGTTGGTAAATCATATATGAAGGCTTTACCAGAGAAAAAAGTGATCATTGAGGCAAGGGCTGTACTAATATGACCTACTCTTAGGGGGGCAGGTGGCTCAGGTGGCACCATCACACCTCTAGGGGAAGCTGTGACCACAAGGTCACAAGTTTGATCCTGCCATGTGGTTAAAACACTTTAGACACCACATGGTTTCAATGCCCCCGGGTGACACTGGACTCCAATGGGATACTGTGTGGGGAGGTTGCACTTGTCACAGTCTTGCTGGGTTAAGTGTAACAGCCAGACCAACTTGCCAGCCAGACCCTAGCTACCAGTCATCATGAGTAGGGCCCATCACGGGTACCCGGGTATGGGTGGGACAGGTACGGGTATGGGTCGACTCAAAGTCATCCACCAAAAACCCACACCCGTGGCCCGGGTTTGGCGGGTTTTCCCAGGCACTCGGATCACCAAATGTCACATATCACTACCACCCTCTCCCACCTCCATACGACCACAGACATAACAACATGCCCAGGACACGAGCCCAAACACAATGATGCAGAGGTGGGAAGGTGGGGAGGGGGCGAGAAGGATGAGGGTGGGGATGGGCTGTCATGCCCATCCCCATAAAAGGTATGTTTTCAAATTAAATACTACATGATAATCTAATTCTAACCCCCTCCCTCCCCTCCCCAGCTGTTCCCCTCCCCCATTCAACACCCCATCGCACACACACACATGAGTCGACACAAATTGACGTGACGGGGAGGGTCTCTCCCTCCCTGCAATGTCAAAAAATGCGAATCGACACGACAGGGAGGGAGACACCCTTCCTGCTGCATTGACCAACGTGAATTGACGCGACAGGGAGGGTTGTCCCCTCTGTGCCGTGTCGATGCACGTGCAACCCGTGGTCCAAACCCACCCAGGTTTGGGTACCCACGCAACCTGCAAGTACCCATACCCATACCCATCAAAACCTGTACCTGTGAGCACGGGTATGGGTTTCAGGCGGGTGTGGGTGCAGGTACTCGTCGAGTTACCCATGGGTTACCCATGATGGGCCCTAATCATGAGGTTGAGGTGAGGGGAGCATCTGCACATTGATGTACCCACGGTCTCTGAATTCAATGATATTAAGGTTGCCAGGCCCTCCTTGCTCCTGAAAAGGGGGTATTGCCGAAGAATGAAGCATGTGAGCTCCAGAGAAGAAAAATTGGGAGACTAGGGACAAGATCTCAGCCTGAGGGCCAGGGTATGGGTTGGAAAGTTCCATGGATGTGCTCTATGGGCCCCCCACACAGGAGCTGGAATCCCAAGATGGTTAAAGCTGACCCCAGGTTGCTAGACCAAGAAGTACAGAAGGGTGGATTTTAATGTGGGATGTAGAGACAGCTAGAGCTGACCCGAAAGGACAAGCACATGAGGAACAATGCAAGATTCCGCTAACAACAGCTGCATGAGTCATGACAGTGTGACACACATTGCAGCATCATTACAGGAGGCAAGGGGTTGCCGGAAAAAAAATGCCAGACATCACGTAGAGGGGGGGGTACCCAGAATGGGCTTAAAGAATTAATGGAACTGTACACCACTGAACAGCTAGAGGCAGGAATTGAAACTTGGCCAAGACACATCCAAAAAAAAAGGAATATTGCAGACCTCAATGTCTGCAATTGTGGCAGCGTTGTGTCCCCCAATGAAGCCAATATAATTGAGTGTAAGAGGGTTGGCTGAAAAGCCTGTTGGATAAGTTACCAAAGTCAAGAATACTGTAAAATGCTCACCTAGGTTTCAGTACCATCTACAATGTGTAAACTGGGCATATGCTGGAAAGGAATGGATTTGTGATGCATGTCAGGCATCTGAGGGACAGGAAAAGCGGCAGTAATAACAGCTGACAAAGGCACTATGTACAATTACTATATTTAGTAGGCAAAATTATCACATGTGGGGTGGGGTCGCCTCTGCACTAAAAAATTATCCAACATGATGTCCAGTTATTTTTTTCCGGCAACCCCTCAACAGGAGGATCTGAGGACTTGGTGGTATGGGCATTAATAAAGTGTCAGTAGGCTTTCCAAAGATCTCTGGAGGCTGAACAAAGCCTTGATTAGATAATGGAACGGGATGTAACATTAATACCGATAGCTAGCAGGAACCCTTTAGATTACATAAAGGTCACGCCTCCGCATACAGACAGGCTATATACTAAGCGTCAATTGTAATATGCCTAGGTTGCTAATACCAACAAACACCACATATACACACACACACACACATACAACCTACTTCATGCCATGTGACATGTGACACTTTTGAAGAGATGCTTCAAACCCGCCTGGGATATGTGACATTTGTGAAAACCCATCACTTCAGAGAAAAATTTTGGCTTACTTTGGTTAGATGCAGGTGCTCCACAGGGGATGCATGACATCAGCCAAAAGTCTTCTCTTCAGACAGCTCTGTGACGCATGACCTGAAGAGTAGATCATATTACTACAGTACTGTACTAAACCAGCCAACACTTTTTGGGCTTTGTCATGGTTGCATTGAGCCTTGAACAGTGTGATAAATTGTCCAAAAAAGGAAATTCCCCCTGGAGTGCCGCTGTCAAGGGGGTCCCAGAAAGTTACAAACAATCCAGGGTCAGTAAAGTTTTTTAAAGACCTACAGTTGACCCCTTCTTTTGTGGGAGATCAATACCGGATTTGGTGTAACATACCATATTTCCAGCCCCTCCATTGTCCCCTTCAAGTTGCTTTCCTTTGTCTTATTGTTTCTTATCCCTTGTTTCTTATCCCTTGTTCCTTGTCTTTTGCTCATTGTCCTATTGTCCCATTGTTCTTTGTTCCTTTTCCATTGTTCCTTGTTTCTTGTCCTTTGGTCATTGTCCTATTGTCTCATTGTCCTTTGTCCCATTGTCCTAGCTACATTGTCTCTATACATATATATACCTAGATACTTGTAGCTAGATCCCCAGCTTGTAAACCAAGTTTCCTTCTTGTCTTTTCCTGGTTTTCTTGGTGGACTTGTCCACACTCTTGTAGGTCTTTGACCCTTCTTGCAAATGGGGCATGGTGGTTGGCAGGGGCACAGGCAATACCCTGAGGCCAAGCCCTTCTGTTTTGACCCAGGAAGCATGGTTATTACATTTGGTAATATTATATAATGATCTCATCTTATCATATACCAGATTTGGCAAAATGACAGCTTTAACCACAAGAATAGGGGATCCACACTTCAGAAGCTTCTCAAGCCTATAGTTTGTATTGCAATTGATTTTGACTGTATTCTATTTAAGAAAGACTGAATTATGTAATTTCAAATACTCTTATACATGTGGTACAGAAAATAAGCTTAAGATAATAGGAAAGGCATATTTAGCCTTGAAAAATGTTAGTTGAAGCAATGTTGACATGGAATGCCTATATACAGCTCTATATCATCAAATACAATTTTTTTAAGGGCCTAATGGCCACCCCCCCTCCTACATTGGGTCACAGCATAACTTTTGGGCCAAAGCAGACTGCAGAAATTTTGGGTTATTGGTCTGAGGCATAGGCCATTGCTCTGAGGCTTGGAGCAGAAGCATGTAGAAGCTGGTAGAAAGCAGTGAAAGACAGTAGAAGGGTCAGAAGTCATGCAGAAGTGAGTGGAAGACCAGGAAGGGGCCAGAAGAGGTCAGGAAGGCCATGGGAGAGGGCAGAAGAGGCAGGAAGGCATGGGAAAGTAATGGTACATTACAAACAATTCTGGTGCAATATTACACCCACATCACAACTTCAAACAGTTGTTTCATCTGTTCGAAGATGTCACATATCATATTGGCCAAACAGTTGGTTGGTTTAGTACAGTACAAGTAACAAGGTAAGCAAAAGAAGCATAGCTTGGATGTGGTGTTACAAGGCCCACTGGTTATTATTGTATTAGAAAGTGGAGACACAATTACAAGTCTCTATTTATAGGGCTTGTTCTTATGAGTCTGAAATTCAAGGTTTAATCAAATGTTTGATTAGCCAGTTATTGCCATGATCATCAGTCACATGATTGATCCCATCAATTCCTCTCCTCCAGACAATATTCTGGCTCTGGGCTTCCACACAGCTCTGTTATAGTCATATGAAGTAAGCAGTGTAGTAATTAGGTGACATGACAATATGATTTCTGAGTTTTATATGGCTTAAAAGTAACTTATATACCTTGCAGGTGTCCTGTTCTATACAACACTGCCAGAGCTATCCATCTGCCAATATTCCTATGGTCTATCAACACAAGAGGATTAGTGGAGCACATGGATGGACCAGGATGGTTCAGAAAGCAAACTGCAGGCTGCAGACAAAACACCTCTGTCAAAGAAAGAGATGAAGGAGTGGAAAAGGGAACTCAAGCTCTGGAAACAGGGAAGGCTATTGTTAAGCAACAAATTGCTATAATACTTGTGTTTGAGAACATTTTTAGTCTGTAACTAAACATAGAAACTTAGAAAGGCATCCAATCCTTTCCTTCTCACTTCACTGTAACAACACACTTTGAGATTGTTGTCACACATTTGTTCTGCTGGTAGAGGATGTCCACATACCACTAATTTCACATGATCTTCCAAAATTAGGCCTTAGATTTTGCACTGATTGAGCATTTTAAATACAACCACTACCTTTATTCAAAATTGGCTTTCTGGGAAATATTGAAGGTATTACAATATACCCTTCCATTACCCTTTCATAAATTTTGTATACAAGAGGACAAAATCTGGCTGAGTCTTTAGACAAACATGAAAAATATAGTACATTTTGGCCAATAACTAAGCAACAAGTAAATCACCTTGATTTTTTAGCATTGTGCCTTTGAAAGGTGTACCAATATTTTTTATAATGCCAGAGGTGGTGCATTTTGTTCCACTTATGAAATTGAATATGGATCAAAATGTCATGTTATTAATTGTTCCAATACCCAGGTCCAGCCTACTTTAGCATGTGCCATATATCAAGCAGACTGGAAATAGTAGAACAAATATAAATGGAATAAGAAGAATTCTGTAGCATGCTGAAAATCTACAGCCATAGCAAAGGCCAGTTCAGACAGCTGTCTAGTCACATAATAAAGAAGAGCCTAATAATCATGGCAGACAAAATTACTTTACACCAAATAAATTTTACTGTGTTGAGACTTTATGTACTTCTTGTGGAGTTGTTCTTGCATGGACTAAATTTGCAAAAGCAGAATCACCTATTAATATTCTTACTTGATTAGAGAATATCTATCCTGATCCTGATATGCGGCCCAGTTATATTGCTATTGATAAAGCTTGTCAAGTCATGCAAAAAGCTATAAACAATGGCTCTTGAAAGCAATAGCAGCTTACAACTTGATTTATTGTTGATTCCTATCACTATATCAATCATAAAGCTGAAGATGTTTTATGTTGAACATGGTGCCAGATGTAATCCTGCACCATCAGATGGCAGTGCACAAAATCTTGTTGATCAGCAAATGGATGAAAAAGGAAATGTTCATCAGTTCTGAGAATTTAATACTGAAGCTTGTGAGCAAATAAATTCTTGGCTAGGTGGATTTGAATCTATTCTGAAAAGAATGACAGTTCATAATTTCAATTGGTTTTTATATACAATGTTATTTTATTATTGCAAGGCTAAAAGAAGAAGAAAAAAACAAACAAAACAACATCTGGTAGTGATTCAAAATTAAACAGTGACCTAGCCAAGAATTTAATTGCTCACAAGCTAATTTCAAATGAGAATGTTAGTGATTCTGAAAGTAGTGATGATAACATACAAAGTGATATGGACTGTAACTAAATATCCAAAGTTTATAAAAAATTTCTTTCTTATAATAATATTTTAGTTTAGATCTAATGGAAGCGGTATATGTGTGGTAGTAGCAATTTTAGCCCATGCATGTTCTTCCTATCTAACACACATTGATTTTATCTCAGCTACCCTCACATATACAGTGATAGCAGCAATTCTAGTCCATACATGTCCTCCCAAGGTATGATCAGGTTATTTAGTTTTTGATTTATCTATTGGTTTCACTTTTTCAGATTTTATTTCAGATCTTGGCTGAATTTGAGACAAATATTGAAGAAATGGAGGGACATGAAGCAGCAGACATAAAGGGAGCCTTGGCTTTGGTGCACACCAACAATAGTTGCCTTCAAAATTTTCTTAAACAGGCCAACATATAAGCAAGCCATTGAAGTTCTCAGTCTCTACAGGCTTGTCAACACTATTCATATCCTTCATGGCCAAGACACTCTTTCTGGCAATTATTCAAGACTTTCACTTCTGGCTCCAAATGCCAGTGCAAGGGTTAGTTACAAGCCTTGATTATATTTGCTCACAATTTATATTTATATGCACTATATAGAATTGGTGGATAAATAGCTGGATTAATGTTTTGAAAGAAGCCCAGAATTCTATGAAAAATATTCCAGGTCATGTCAATCTGACCCTCAGCAGTTATTTTATGGTTGGCTTTTTGGCAACCTTTATCAGAGTTCCACAAATTACAATGAAATAATTTTTTTGTTTAACATTCAAATAACTGCAATAGGCTTGTGATTTATTTTACATAGTTCCTTGATATGTGCCTTTTGAAAAATGCCATATAAATTTTAATTCAATGTACATTATATAGGCCCTACTTGGTTTACTAGCAATATTGAGCAACTATCTACTATATAAGTTTTTATCATGTGTATCATTTGGAAGCTGAGAGTCTTGTTGAGAATTAAAATGCAAGCCAGCAATATCTCTCACTGCAGAGATTAAACTCTGGCAAGCCCTTCTTGCTGTTCCTGAGAAAAGACTGCCATAACAGCTATAACACAATTTTTGGATACTAATGTTCCCTAGGATCAACTTCAAGGAGTCTCAGATGCTACTGAGTATGACTTTTTTTATATCCAGTATTGATTTTTCTCTATATTTTATTTCAAGCTTTTGCTAAACTGTTTTAAAAAGATTCCCAGTCACCTGAATTAAAAACCTTCAAGCTCCTCACTTTGAAAAATGAAACACAGGTGAATGAAAACTAGCCTCTAGTCAATTGGAGACCAGATTTTGTTACAAGAAGAAATAATGTGGAACAAACAGATCAGTATAAATATTTTTTCCTGTAATATTAATGATAATTTCAATTTTATAAAGATAATCATTCACAACAGGATGTAATCATCTATATATCATTTTTTTGACAATAATCATCTTATCTTTTGCATTTAGAAGGTCTTGCTAGTAATAGACACACTTCACCTGAACTCACTGAGGAAAATGAACCTCCCTCATCACCTGGATCTCCACAACAGCATTTAGAAGATAGCACTTATAACAGGTTTTCCTTATCTGAATGCTCCAGCAACTCTGAATCTACTCTGTTTAAGCCATTATGATGACAACTGCCACCTTAGTCTATGCCACAGCAGAGCACTCATAATAGGTCCTTCTCACCTGAATCCTCTAGCAACTCTGAATCTACTCTGTCTGAGCCACAACAACAACAACATTGATGACCTCAGTCTATGTAAATCAATCTACTCAAGTTCCAGAAAAAAAAGTCTAGACAGCAGCTATCTGATGACATGCAGATGTTAGTGTATGTCCTGTCATTTGTTGAGGCATGGCAGGTCATAGAGGGCAAGCTCTTCTGTTCTAGAACTCTAGCCTTTCCTATGGAAGAAATCTTAATATATGCTGTTAAGTATCAAGTACAAGCTTCACTTGCTCATATCTTTAGTATAAGGGGTAATATTTTGCCTAATAATATGCTTAGAGTGGAAAAGACAGAAGCTATGCAAAGCAGAGCTTTAAGTAATTCTGTGAGAACCAGCGGCTTTGCTTTGCTCAGCCTCAGGTTCTTTCTGTACACCTGCTGTTATTCTGTGGTATTTTTTTGAATTTAGAAATACTTCAATTCTTTTGAAATACTGTTTTGTTTCATGTCATTTTTTTTAAAAGAAAAATCTATTTTGTATATATTTTTCTCTAATTTTTGTATTTTATCAGATGTTACTGGTCTATATGTTTGTAATTGCCTTTTTAGGAAACATCTACAGTTTTCTATTTGTTAATATTTTTTGCTCATTTTCAATCATATTTTCAGAGTTTTTTTATAGAATATAACTAATAAATTTTCTTTTTTTGGAAAAATCTGTTTCTCTATATTTTTCTCAATATTTTCTCATATTTTGTCAGATATTATTGGTCTATATGTCTGGAATTGCTTGTTTAGGAAAAATCTACAGTCGCCTATTTTTCATGTTTTTGGATATTTTTCTGTGATTTATTGATATGATTTCTGAGCTATTTCTCATATTTTATCAGATTTCACTCTGAAATTGTCCTTTTAGAAAAAATCAACAGTCCTCTATTTGTCACCTTCAACAGAGACACTATATTTGTCCAACAGATGACTTGGTCTGTAGCAGAACAGCAGGTCCAGTAGAAGAAGCAACAGTTCTCTGATGGCACTAATGGCCCATCAAAGTCCACTGATCCTGCTGTTTCTTCTGCTACAGACCAAGTCATCTGTTGGACAAATATAATTAGTGCCATCAGAGAACTGTTGCTTCTTCTACTGGACCAATCTCTTTGCTGTTTGTGGATTCCTCATATACTAAAATGTCTGAAAGAAATTTCAGAATTTTAATTTTGCTGGACTCATGACACCACTTTTACTCCCATTTGGTGATGAGATCTCCAAATGCAGACAGTGAGGAGGGGTGATCAACATCCCAGAGTGCAGGTAGACATCCTATAGAGTGTGTTCAACCGGTTTCTCCAGCAGAAATGATTCATTTTTGGTGATCCTGAATGATTCTTCCCCAAAGCTGGGGTCCCAGTCCTCATATCTCCTTCCCTGCATCCCACCACCCCACCTGTCTTCTTCCTCTTCTTATACCCCCTCCCCTCCCTCCCCACCTCTCTTCCATTCCTCCACCTCCTCTTTTCCACTCCCAGCAGGCCCTTTGGGCCATCCTCTGAATCTCCCAGGACCCCTAATTATTACAGTGTGGGATAGATCTGGAATTGGACAGATTTTGGGAAATTTTGGAAAAATGCTTGGTGAGAGTTCAGACAAAATAGGCCCGAAATGCCTGAATGCCTTGATCAGACATGACTGGCCACAATATAAAAAGCCAGATCCAGTTTTGAACAAGTGTGACTTGGCTGGGTTGGTAAGTTGCTGTATTGCAGCAAGGTGGCACAGCAATGGTTCAATCCATCTAGATACTGATTTTTTTTAAAATGTGCACCCCCTTTTGTCTTTATTTCAATTTTTTTGGCCATGGTCACCCAAGACTTCCCTGTCCCAACCTTACAACAGCCACAACATACCCTTCATTTGGCACACAATTTACCATTTTCAGCAATGGAAATTGAAGACAGTGAGGATCTTCATGTCCCATTCATCAAAAAGGACTGGATTCAGACTGGAAAACTCTATAATGTGTCTACTATTCCCCTCTATATAATCCTGGAAAAAAACGAATGTATGGCCATGCCCAATAATTTCTGCATAAATCCACATTTCCCTCTACCAATCATCCCTGTTACCCAATTTGTGGCCTGAAGCTCCTGTAATTATTATCAGAAATTACAGCCATCCAGGTCCAGAAGAAGTATTTACTATATATCCCACAGCACAATCTTGTTTTGTTACTTGACTACCTCCAACAGCTTGTATATCATTGCTAAAGCCTGAAGAATATAAGTGGCAAGTCATAATAAGGATGTCCAGCATCTATGTACAACCTTGCTATGCCTCAGCTACATGTTTGTGAATGCCATGTTAATGACTTGCAGAGTGCTTGACCTTTGGCGTCTGTGCACTGCTGTAGCATACAGTAGTATGCTTGTTATGGTAGTACTGGTAGCAGTTAGAACACAGATCTCAACCAGATCCTTGCTGTGCATGTGTCTGAGAACTGTAGTGATTACTGGTTAGTCCTTATTTTCAAAGTTAGGTAACCATATGAAGACTGGTCCTAACCAGTTTTTGTAACCTGTATATTATATCTAAGCTTACAAAGTAATATAATCTACATACATTTAATAAATAAAATAAAAGTTAAATCCCTTGTCACATCGAAAACAATGTGTGAGAACACAACAGAGAGGGGATTACCCCCTCTCAGCACATGTGTGTACTGAAACACAACACATAGGTGGGAGGGCTTGTATTTGCAAGAACAAGGTCTTGGGTGGTTGTCCTTGCAAATGAAAGCTTCCCCATTTTCGTGTTTGCAAGAACAGCTCCTTAGTGATCCTTCTGGCAAAAGCAAGAGTGAGAGAGCTCATGTTTCAATATTGAGCCCCCAAGGTGGCCAAGCAAGGGTGAGGGTGACATTGGGATGGACATGTTGCAGAAACAAGAGTGGAGGTGAGGTTTATGTTAGTAAAATGGTAGATAACAAAGGAAAATGGCTGGCGTACCTTGTATGCTCACTCTATGCATGTTTTCGTGCCTAATCTTTGTGCTCCAACCAGCTATCCCATTCCCTCCTGATTCCCTCTCTATGGACTTCTGTGTAGTTGTGGTTGTGGTTGTTTCATTGTTGTTGTTGATCTGAGAGTGGTGAGAAGTTGCATGTTCGTTGAGGGCATGATGCACATGTGAACACACATTGTAGCAATGTGATTTGCAAACATATACAAACACACATCAGTATATAAACCTTGCTCCCTCTGCATTTGTCCTTTCCACTGTAGTATTTTTTGTATTATTTAATTTAATATCAATTATTTATAATAATTGGTTACAAAACTGATTCATAACTGATAACTGCCACTACTAACCAAGCCAGACCAGTTAGTCACAGTTCAGTCCCATTGTTTTGGGACTCAGGCTAACCAGTCTTGGTCCCAGTTAGAGTTGCTAGATATCCCATAACCAGACCTAATGTAACATACCATATTTCCAGCCCTTCCATTGTCTCCTTCAAGTTGCTTTCCTTTGTCTTATTGTCCCTTTCCCATTGTTTCTTGTTTCTTGTTCCTTGTCTATTGTTTATTGTCCCATAATTGTCCCATTATCCTTTGCTCATTGTCCCATTGTCCCATTGTCCTAGCTACATTGTCTCTATATATATATATACCTAGATACTTGTAGCTAGATCCCCAGCTTGTAAATCAAGTTACTTCTTGTCTCTTCCTGATTTTCTTGGTGGACTTGTCCACACTCTTGTAGGTCTTTGACCTTTCTTGCAAATGGGGTATGGTGGTTGACAGGGGCACAGGCAATACCCTGAAGCCAAGCCCTTCTGTTTTGACCCAGGAAGCATGGTTATTACACCTAACCGGACCTGGATACACTAAGTACTGATGATAATATTTTTATTGAAGATGTGAGCAGATAAATAAGTATTCAGCAGAATAGACAGCAAATTATATATCAAGAATCAATATACAATTCAATTCTTAAGCAAAGTATTAAACAAAAACAGAAACTAATATTTGATACAATTTTTCTTATTTACCTCCTTTATGTGCTATTATATACACCATAACAGATATTTGATACCATTTTTCTTATTTACCTTCTTTATGTGCTCTTTTAACAGCCTTTATCCACTGTCCATACTCAGGGTTTTTTTAATAAAAGCTGCTGTAATCTTCTGTGGTTTTGACATGGTGTCATAACTGACAGTAGTGCCATAATGGTCCTTGGCTGCATTCCAAAACCAAAACATGTTTTCAGCCATTTCCAGAATAAGTTGGTGGGAAACCCAAACAAAATTGTTTGAATTTCAATGTAACTAATTTTGAAAATATGAATTTTGTAAAAAGAAAACATAATTTTAAAAGATATATATATGTGTTGGCCATTTCAGTATCCAATCCATTGATGAAGAGTCATCTTCATTCATATGTAATGATGCAGAGTATCCAAAAGCTGCAAAATTGGACACCTTTGGACAGCCTAATAAATTCAACAATTGGCCCTTTTCTGCTACAGACTAAAAAAGTCCAAAATATGCATTTGATTTTGAGAATATCATAACTTACATATTGCTTATTAGCAAATTCAGGCAAAAATCCTGACAGTAATTCATACTGTTGAGCTTCCAAAACTATAGTGCATTACAAATCAAATTGGTTTGAAGTGAAATAAAAATAAAACATAGATGATTCAAGTCCTTTGAGTTTCATATGGCTGAGTTTGATCTGTGTGTTTTTATTGTCAATGACACTACTATCAGTTGGCAAACTATCATGCATCATTTTAATGGTATATGAAATACCAAAAGATGCATAAATGCCAGATGCTTTTACCATTTTTCCATCTGTCACTAATCTTTTCCAATCAATAGCAGATTTTGATCTGGAGATATTGAAAATTAAAAGAATAATATAAAAAGGAAATTATATAAGCATACTTAAAAAACTCTTGAGTGGAATAAACTTCAGCATCAACATGTTCATTATCTTGTGAGAATTTCTTGTATAATCCTTCAGGGCCATAGATACTATCACTAAACTAAAGAGAAAAATTATAACAAATATCAAACAAGTTTGAAACCAAACTCACAATTTTATCTGAATGAGGCTCATTATCATCAGGATTGTCTTTTGTTCATAAAATCAAGGCCCAGGTAGACTTGTCATCAGGTCCAGAAGCACAAATCCAATTCACTTTCTTTTTAAGTGAAATAACTTTGTCAGAATTCTTGAGTGCACCTGACTCATAACCAAGTTCAACTTGCTCCTTTGTTTCTACAAGCCTTTGCTCAACAAAATTAGCAAGATTTCCAGTAGAAACTCTAATATAACAAGTGATTAAAATTGTTGGTAATTCAATTGAAACTTCACTTACTGCTCAACACCAATGCACACAGCTCTTTTATAAAGGTCCTGGCCCTGCTTTTTGATTGAGCGGAGTTCATCACAAAAGATTTTGCTCTTCTTCAAGCACTTTGTCACCATTACATTTCCATGTTGATATGCATAAGGTAGAAATTGGTCTCAAATATCAAACAGATATTGCTGTAAGTTGTGATTAGTATTCGAGGTCTGTTAGAGTAATTCATTACATACATCAATATCATTTCTCAAAACAATCAGCTCTTCAATTTGATTGCCAATATTTTGACATTCTCATATATGCTGATTTAGAAAAGTAATGAAAAGCAGTTTAAACCCAAAGTTATTGGTACAGTAATAGCTGTATTTGATTAAATCAGACTCCTCTGTGGCCCACTGTAGAAGAATGTTTTTGAAGATCTTCTTGTTGGAAATTTTCAGCAGTTCAGCTGAGTATTTATATCAATTGCAAATTACTCCCGCATTTAAAACAAACTCATATAGTTCTGGTTTGTCTGGTTTGTCTGGATTATGATTTACCAATGTGTCCTTCACAATGGAGGATTATATTCCAGGTTCTAATTAATATTTCAACCAAGAATTCATTAATTTGAATAGATCAATCTGTACCACAATATTTGTTTTCCAATGTCAAGGTTCAGAAGCTAGCTGGAGAATTTGTGCCTTCTGTGATCTGTGATTGCTTGGAAGTATCTGCCTGGTGAGAGCCAGAGAGAACCTGCTTTGCCATTTGAAAAAGAATTGCATGCAGACAAGAGGTGTTTTGAGTATTGCAACTGATGGCCAAGTAAAGGGTGTAGCAAAATCAATTGTTGACAAACACCAGTGCAAAGCCACTTTGAGTCACACTGCCACACCTGACATTTTACTCACACTGGTATTATGTCTGAAGCCTGGTGGTCCTCCTTGGGTGGGAACTGTCAGGTGCCAGAATCTGTATTATGCAGGTCACTGTGACTCTCCTTGGGCAAAAGTTGCACACCTGCAGATACCAGAAACACACTGTGGTTGTGGGATGCACTTGGAGTGTTGGCCATCACATCTCAGGCTCTATTACCTGTCAGTCTTTCTCTTTTCTCTTTGGTAAAAGCCTCATTTTTAGAATAGGTTATATACCATCAACATCGTTGGGGGATACTGAGTCAAAAGCTTCAAACTTCAGATAAGCACTAAGAGGCAGTTCAGCAGAGTCAAATTTTCACAGGCAGCATGTTGAAGCCCCTCCTATCATCTTCGCAAGTGTTCCCTCATGTCAAAGAGGATCATCTACACATTGTTGTTCTGGCACCAACTAATGTGAGCTTATTCAGTCATCCTCTGTGTTATAGATAATCTCACTGATATTGTTCAGATACCAAGGACACAGGAAAGGAGGAGATGATTGCTCTTGCAAACCATGCTTCTATCTACTGGCCTCGCACTCTTTCCCAAGTTGATTACAGCTGACCATGCCACAGGATTCCCAGGGTGCTTCAACCAGCTTTCAGAAGTTTTAGCTACCATTTCTGGCACACTTGCAAATCATTAGTCTGCAGAGCTGTCACATACCATACTGGTAGGTGACTTTGTGGCAAATGAGCTCTATATATAGTGCTTGCAGGCATGGTAGGGCAGCCTTGCCATGTTGGCCTTTTGGCTCAGTTTGTGAATCACTACTGCAAGGGTGGCTTGTTACAGTACACATCACCTGCCTTCTGGCATGCACTAATCATCCCAACCCCAACACTATCAGAATGCATCCCATGGTTTGTGGGATATCTGGACACCTGCGGAAGGACTTAGGCATTTCATGATACTTTGAAACATGATGTCCTTATTTGGAAAGCTGAGTCAGACAGAGAGAAGAGGTGGAAACCAAAGTTGATATTCAGACTGAAGTTACAGGTAGACACAAGTAGGTATATATACTAAAACTGTGTTTCATGTGAAACAAGTATAGAAAGGTGGTAATAAAGAGTATAAAATATCATAAAGGCATATGGATAGAAATGAGCAATGATAAACATGTGGTGTTATCTGAAGTAGAACTGAAGTATAACAAGTAACCAACCACAGCGGGATCATGTTCTAAAGTATTGTGAAATGTCTAAGTCCTTCCAAAGGTGTCCAGACATCCTGCGAACTGTAGAATGTGTTCCAATAGTGTCAGGATGTCTGGACACCTTCGGAAGGACTTAGGCATTTCGCAATACTTTGGAACATGATCCTGCTGTAATTGATTACTTGTTATACTTCAGTTCTACTTCAGATGACACCACATGTTTTATCATTGCTCATTCCTACCCATATGCCTTTATGATATTCTATCTTATGCTCTTCATTACCATCTTTTCATACTTGTTCCACATGAAACACAGTTTTAGTATATATACCTACTTGTGTCTATCTGTAACTTCAGTCTGAATATCAACTTCGGTTTTCACCTCTTCTCTCTGTCTGACTTAGTGTTTCAAATAAGGACATCATGTGCAACTCCTCCTGCTGTCACTTCTGTTGCAGTTCTATGAGCCCAGCATGAAGTTTGCTTTTCTGGCTTGCCAACATGTTGGGAAGGTGGTTGTTAAGGGTTAAAATGAGTTAAGGCAGTTTCTGACCAGACACAGGGTTTTAATATGTCCTGACCTGGCAACTCCTGGCCTTGAGGGCTCGGCCATTAAGAGAGAGGTACTGTTACATACTGTACCACCATGTGACTCCAGAACACACCACCCACCTTCCGGTATGCATTAGCTATCCTGACACTACTGGAACACATCCTGTGGCTCACGGAATGTCTGGACTCCTGTGAAAGGACTTAGGCATTTCATTATGCTTCAGAACACAATCCCATCGCAGTTGGTTACCTGATACACTTTGGTTCTTCAGATGACACCACATATTTGATCATTGCTCATTCCTACCCATATGTCTTGATGATATTCAACCTTATGCTCTTCATTACCATCTTTCCATACTTGTTCCACATGAAACACAGTTTTAGTATATATACCTACTTGTGTCTGCCTATAACTTCAGTCTGAATATCAACTTTGGCTTCCTCCTCTTCTCTCTGTCCAACTCAGCTTTCAAATAAGAACATTGCAACAAGGGCACAACTTACAAGTTGAAGCCAAGTTTTTGTCTGCATTTCTGCATCCCAACCTGCTTCCAACACTCATCCAACCTGACCCAAAACACATCCATAACACAGATAGCTGAAATAACAACCAAATGTGTTTATGTTTTTCCTGTAACTTTCCACTGGCATTAACTTGAATGACAAGCTGTAGGAATAATTTAAAAACTATGATCCATGCAGTCAAGACTCTTTTTAGCTATTTGGAGGTAATCTGTTCAATTATTTTGAGCAGTCCATTCCTCAAGGCCAACGGAATGATTGGATACCCATTTTTCATGTAGAGCAACTTAGTTCAAGGCATCTTGCAAATCTTGAACACCAACATTATTCATATCTGGAGCTGCAATTATGTACAATTCCCAATATTTTGTGAGACCTTCTAGCATGCACTGAGTTTTGTCCAATCCTGATGTATTGCAAATGAACCTGAAAAGTAGTGAAAAATATTTGAAGTCAAATTAACAATGCCTTAAGAAAGCTGTCCCAATGTTTACTCATTTTGAAATGATTGATGTTGTGACATACTGACATAACTAAATTTTTGAGTATTTTAGACAAAGTATTATAACATCTTGGCTTTCCAACAAATTCAGAATTATGTAATTTGCAATACTTTGCTGTCCCCCCCTAGTCCTATAGGACTCCAGTGGACTCCCTGGCCTTTTCATTTTAATTATATTTTCATTTAATATATTTCATTTAATTTAATTATAATAATATACATATATTATAATATAAATGTATAACTAAAAAGGAAATAGCTAAAAAGGAAATAGGACAAAGGGAAGGAGATGGGAGAGGGAGGGGAGAGAAGGACAGGAGGAGTTGTGAGTGGCAGGGAGGAGTATGAGGAGCAGCCGAACACCGAGAACACACCCTGTAGGGTGTGTTTTAGTGGGGAAGCACAATTCTTGGTGCATGTGACGCCGAGTCACACGCGGCGTCACAGTGTGACACGGCTGATTTCTTGAGACATTGCATTTGTGCTTTCTACATCTTAGATATAGGAAAGAAACTGTGTTGTATTTAAGAATAAAGATGTAATTGTATATGCCTAGAATACCCTTAGCTGGAGAAACATCTTATTAAACCCAAAAATGTGAAATGAGTCTGGATTACCTGCCAAATGTGAGGCTCCAGAGAGATTAGACTATAGTTCTTCAACCACAACACCTATGAGCATGATTTGTAGGAGGATTTTGCTTAGAATTTGAATTCCAATCGATCTACGGGTCCAGAATTTTAATAAGTGCCCTCTGTGCTGAGATATACCCTTAAAATTGGCATTTTAACACGATTAGGGGCCAGTAATTAAAATTCTGCACCCGTAGAATTAAAGCCACATATGAATCGATGATTTTATCTCTGCAAACCTAAGCCAAAATCCTAATTCTTGTGAAGTTATTGGCCAAGCATGCAATAGTGAGCTGCACAGCCACTGATCCCATTCTAAAATAGGCTATGGACATGTGGAAGGTGCATGGCAGCCTCATGGATGGTGGGTGGTACAGAGATGTTGCTGGCTTGCTTCTTTACACTTTACCACTACTTCAACAGTCTATCATCCACAAATTCCTCCATTTTACTGCTTTATTGCCATTTCTTTCAGTAAAAAGCATCCAAGTTTGCACCACAAGTGAGAAACTGCCTCTAAATTGTCATTGGACTCCATAATTTATAGATATCTCATTGTGGCCTTGCACCCAGGATCAATACAGTGGTACAACATGAGCTTTAGACATAAATATTGGCAAATCAACTGATCTGTAAATTATATTTGCTTGCAGGTATTATTTCATTATGTCACCAACAACAGCACGGAAACGGCAGGCTGCTGCCGCCAATAAAAAGGCACAAGAAGTCCATACTGAAAAGCGGGCCATCTTGGCTTCAGAGACTGCAACAAATGATCTCTGGAATAGTTTACAGGCTGCAAACTCACGCATTGAGGAGCTGGAGCAGCTGCTTGCAGACAAAGACCTGGAATGCCGTCAACTGCAGTCAGAGCTTGACATTTCCAATCAGAAACTGAAGGGGCACCAGGATAACTCTGCTCTTTGGAAGATGAAGCATGAGAAAACATATCATGAGCTTCGTATGCAGCGCCAAACTACAAAACGAGGACAAGAAAAATTGATCCGATTACAGGAACAGCTAGAGATCTTTAAGACTGCAGAGAAAGAAGCTTCAAAGCAGTTTTTGAGAGGATCTCGTGAATCACACCAGGCTCTTTTATCACTAAAGAAGGAAAATGAAAGTCTTCGTAATGAGCTTTCAGTGTCTGTGGCCAGGTGGACTTCACAACTTGAGAAGACCCATGTTAAACTTGCTACATCAAATTTGGATCTCAGGACTTTACGTGAAAAAGCTTCCAAACTACGCAAGACAGTTGTACGCTCTAAAGCACAGAAGGAGCAAGCAATACTTGCAGTCAAGAAGAAGATCTTGAACCAACTATCAGCCCATCAGCTGAAACACAAGGGTGTCTTCACTGAAGAGACACGCAATGTTGTTCGTCTGCTGGTTAAAGCTGGCTGCTCACGGAACTATATTAGCGAGGTTATTTCAGCTGTTCTCAAGTCTGCAGGAATAACAACTGTTGGTACTATTAGCCGTCCTTCTGTTTCACGAATTCTTCGTGAGGGCTACTTTGCTGCACAAATTCAGCTTGGACATGAGATGAAAAATGCAGAAAGTATGACTTTTAGTGCTGATGGTACAGGCCATCGCAATATAAACTACAATTCCCGCCATGTCCACCTTGTTGTTGAAAACTATGCTTCATCTGAAAGCAATTCAAAGCAACAAGTCACCCGAACCTTTGGAATTCAATCATCCCGGGATGGATCTAGTGAAGAGGCCATTGCAGACTGGGAAAACACACTCAAGAAAATTACCAAACTCTACAATGAGAGTCCTCTTGGAAAACGCTCTGGTAGTCTTCTCAAATTTATTGATCTTTTGATCAAACTTGTTGGAATGAATACTGATCACTGTGCAAAGGAGAAAAAAGATGCTCAACTACTAGAAGCTCTGAAAGCTTGGGCTGTTGATCAGCATCTTGGAGAGGAGAGGATGTTGGAGATGTCATTGGAGGAGGTTAGTGAATATTTCAAGAAAGCAGAGGAAAAGATGATTAGAAAAGCTGGTGGGCAAAATAAGTGGAAGAACTTATCTGATATCAAGAGGGCTGAGAGAAAGGCAGCAATGATTGAGGAGGCAGTTTCTGAGTTGGGAAAAGAAGCATTCAATGATCTCTCTGAGGAAGAAAGGCGCATCTTTCGCCTTTTTATTTGGGCTGGTTGTGGTTGCCACAAGGATCTTAACACTGTTCGAGGAGGATATTTAGCAATGGCAGCTTGGTGGGATGAGAATGAGAGTGAAGATGTGAAATGTCCGGTTCTTCTTGCCAATCGTGACAATGATCCTGTGGTTCAAGAGCGTTTAGCTGTTCTTGAGCAAGGTGATACTCCAACCCCAGCTCAAGAGCGAGCTTTTCACAAGTCAACACGTGGGGCTATAAAAACTGCTGAAATTGCTGGTGCAATCTTTAATCATAAAGATGACAAAAAGGGCCATCATGACATCTTTCGTTATTGGTGGTGGGAACATGTTGGAATTCCATTCACATTTCCTGATACATCCAACAATCGGTTTCAGTCTTACTGTGATGCTTCTGCAGCTCTTATTCTTTATGCAAATGAATTCAAAGCCTTTCTTGAGAACCTTCGTATAAACAAGCAAAAATCAACATTTAATCACATGGAATCAAATCTCTGGAAGGCTCTGCACTGCACTTCAACAACAACTGAGCTGGCTGTTCTTGCAATTTATGCTGAAGCTATTTCATATCCCTATATGAAAGCAATTCGCACTTCTAATGAAAAAAACCAAAACATGCTTGATCTTGGTCCTTTTCATTCTCGTGTATATGATCATATGCAGAAAATCATTGAAAATCCTAATATTCTGATTGAAAAGAACATTGATCCTTCTAAATCATACAAAACAGCCACTCTAGATGGTGATGAATGGCAGAATATTGAAGTAGTCAAGAGCATACAAGACCTCATTCCTAAACTTCCACACTTCTATGATCTTTTAATTGCATTTTTCAAAGGAGCAGCAGAAACATGGAAACGGTTTACATCTGAATTTGCACCAGGTGGCCTAATTGATGAGGCAACTGCAGAAGAGAGGGCACTTGCATGGATGCCAGCCACAAATGATGAGAATGAGGGGGCTCTGGGGTCTTTCCGACGCCTCATGCGATATCAACCCCAACTTACACTTCTCAGTCACAATGCCTTAGCAATGTTTTTTCGAAACAATACACAAACATTTATGGCAGCAAAGTTCACTGAGGAGGAGGACTACCGCTATCTACACAAGCTTGCACGGGATGCCAATGGGGAGGAGAAGAAGCGGCGCAAGGAACTTGTTGAGTTCCGAGACAAACGACAAGCTGAAAAAATTGCACGTAAGGAAGTCCGGGAACGGAATGCCAAAGAAACTGCAGAGCGGATTGCACAATTGGAACTTATTTTTGACAAAGAAAAGATTCCAGGCCTCAAAGGTGTTGCTCTAAAGGACCAATTGAAGTTATTCAAGAATGCAGGTGCTCCAAATCTGCAGAAGGGAGCACTACCAACCAAAGTCGATAATATCCGCAAAGCACTTATAGATGCTATTGATCTGCATACAAATGGCACTTGGAAGCTTGTCTCAGATGAGGAGAGTGAAAATGGAAACACAGATCTCTCAGAGGAGGAGGAGGAGAAGGAGGAAGACTGGGAGGATATGGAATAATATCAGAATGTATAATATTTTTGTTATTTACTGCATTTTCCAGAAATTTTTCATATATTTAAGGTTCTTACACACTGTAAATGCATCAGATGGGTTATTATATGTGTATACTACAAAAAAAACCAGAGGGAAAGAGCCAAGAATGCAAGAAATTGGGCTGTATCAACAAATGTGATGTTGGTGGCTGTGTGACATGATGTGACCGGATCAGGCCGTTACCGGCAATTGTTCAACTCCAGTTTTAGGTGTCCTGCAGGAGGGGAATGGTGGAGGGGACACTGAACACATCAAACATGTCCGTCTGGACATGTTTGACGTGTTCAGTGTGAGTGGATGGGTGGAAGAGGTGTTTGAGGGGGGACGTAAGGTGGAAGAGTGGGGCTGGGGCCTGAGTAGCTGGGTGGAAGAGGTGTTCGAGGGGGGATGTAAGGTGGGAGAGGCAGATGGGGTGGGGCTGGGGCGTGAGTGGATGGATGGAAGAGGTGCCAAGCACATTGAACACGCCCAGACAGGCATGTTCGACATGTTCGAGGGGGGGTGGGGTAGGGCTGGGGTGTGAGTGGATGGGTGGAGGGACACCAAACACGTAAAACATGCCCAGACGGGCATGTTTGACATGTTCGAGGGGATATGTAGGATGGGAGAGGCGCCAAACACGAAAACGCGCCCACCTGGGTGCGTTTTTATGTTCAAAGGGCGTGGTGGGGCATAATTCACGAGGGGAGAGGCACTGAACACGAAAAAAACACGCCCAAACGGACCCGTTCATTCGTGTTCTGTGGTGTAGGGGGCTTGAAAAGGCACAAGCGGAGGGTGTGGTTGGGGTGTTGAAGTGAGTGGGGGTCGTCATTTGGGTGCCCTGGTGGTTGGGTGTCAGTAAATAAAAGATATTAAAAATAAAAAAACTTGGGCGCACCTTGTACGCCCGGCCTTTGTCCCCTTGCCCCTTTCGCTCGTGTCACGTTGCATCGTGGCCAGTTGTGTCATTCTGGCCTGTTTTGGCGCATTGTGGAAGGAGGTGGTGGTGGTAGTGGAGATGTGAGTTGCTGCAATCAGCCAGCACTTGATGTGTGACAAAGTCACATGACCTGACCTGGTGGCCTGAACAAATATCGAAACTTTGTTATTAGTTGAAAACCACTAAATCTACACTATATATGGATACATTTCAACTCAATGTGATCATAACTATTTAGTTTGTACTGAAACAAAAATGTGTGTATATTAAGTCACCAATTTTTCATTTATAGTATAATATAAATAATAAAAAACAAACAATGATTGGACTACAAATATAATAGCATTAGTAATCTTACAGATAGCTTTTTTGTGATTGTGCAGGTGAAAAAAGCTTGAAAAGATGGAAAAGTAACAAGTCAAAAAACCCAGATGTCTACTTCCAAAAAGCTGAGTGTTTTATAAGTGCAGAAAAACTGAAAAACTAGAAATTTCAAGAATGTAAATAAAATATACAGTACCCTACTAGGGCAGGACAAGAGTCTAATGAGATACAAACCTCATTTTAAATAGAACAAACAGAAATGAAAACAAATCTGATAGTATTTTAGCTTATACTGCTTATTAAGATTTCAAAATTGCCAAAATAATGATAGGCAGACAATAGATTTCACAGAATAGGTTTCACAGAATAGCAATGCTAAGTCTGCTATTTAGTAGATCCAAAAATAGTTCAAAGACTGTCTAATAAAGGTCCAGACCAATATTTCAACATTAATCCTCTCAATTGTTTTTAAAATCCATTCAAACATACTTCTTAGTAGAAATAGCCTTAATAGTACAGAAGGTCTTTTGGAATGGACAGAGTGCCTACATAGCAAGATGAATGAATGTTGAAGAGAAAATATACAAAGGAAAAGTTAGAAGAAACAAGAGAGCATTACTTAGGTGAATATGTATAAAGAGATGAAGAGAACACTCACCAATAGACAGAAGTCTACAAGGATATGAATGTGTCCTTAAGGAGAAGATGGGAAATGTGTCCCAATATCATTGCAAATATCCATTTCAATAGAGCCTTCAGAGTCTTTTGGGCATTGAATGTGTTTCATCTGAACATTGGATTTGAAAAGTGAAATAAATGGATCAAGCTTCCAATCCCTGTCAATTTGCATTAGAGCACACACCCACCTTTCAGATATTAAGATTTTAATGAGGACTAGTGGTGATTAAGAGATGTCTACCATACATATTCAACAGATTTTAATCTACTGACCAAGTTGCAATGATTTTGGTTGGAGCTGTTTGAGGAATGAAGGCAGACTCAGTGTCAGGAGTCTGAAGATCCTGTATGACAAACTTGATTTTTTCAAAAGGCTGAAGGGACTTGGAGAAATGGTGAAGGTCTTGGTTGTTACAGAGAGTCTTTGAATCAGTGTATGTAACACCAATTTCTTTGAGTGGAATTTGAAAAATGTTGGTGATTTCTAAGAAAAGATTATGCCAGCTTAGCAGTACAGAGAAATGTGTGAGTCTAGTTAAGGTGTTGGCCTTCTTTAGTTTAATTAAGATAGGAAACATTGGGAACTAGCTATCTTATATAAGCAAAAAAACACAATAATGAGCTCCAACTAGATATGATAGAGAACATATAGTTTCTCAATTCTATGCATTTTATTTTTTCAAAAAATTTGCTTTCAAAAGTCAGAAATATATCAACAAATATATTTTCTAGAAAAAGGTTCTAAATGCCCCAAGAATGTGATTGGCAATTGAAGGAAAAAAATTCAGATTTTTGTTAGAGACATTTTGCTGCTTATATAATAACAACACATGATCTACAGATATGAGGAAAGTCTATTTTTAGCACATCATCCATCCAATCCTGCTTATATTTTAGTGTGGTTATTGTACTAAATGGTGATAGAGTATTATTCATATTTATTTAGCACTTTGCTCTAATTAAAACAGTGCCCAACAAGAATTTCAGACTGTGTGCATGTTTTTAACACTCCCATCTATTTTTTGCATACTGTATAGCCCAAAAATGACAAGGCAGGTCTTGGTGGTCCAGAGGCAGCTGAAAATATTGTGGTTGATAAACAATTGCCTCTGAAAATGACAGCATCTTTAGAAACAAGTTTCCATCCAAAATATGAAACCAAATTTTTTCAAAGTCCATATTTCTCTTGGTGCTTATATAAGCTGATTACATAAGGTGGCCAGTTCCTGGTGTCCCCTATCTTAGGGATGGTTTCAAATGAAAGACTTACAGTGTATCACCACTTCTTGAGACACCATATAGTGACATAGAGTTGCCTGATTTAGAGTATCCTGTCCTATAGGCTATAATATAGGACAGGAATCTATAAAGCAAAAATACTAAATTATATTCATTTTCTACATGTCTAAATAAATAATGTCATGGAGGGCCGGCAATGCCCACAACCTTGTGTTTTTCTGTTATGCTTCTTGATAATTGTAATGGTAACTACAGTTGCATTTCAAGAAAGTTACAACAGTGAGATTGAGGCATTCATCCACTTTCTTTTCAAGTCTCACATGTCACTAAATAGTGTGGAGTGGGATGATGGACAAAAATTCTAATTCCCAGCCAAGTATGATGTCAGTTGTGCATTTAGGACCCCCAACCTAAAGGTTGTGGAAATCAGGCTGCCAAGTTTGGTGGTGATAGGATGAGATTGTGTCTCATAATTCAGTAAACAGGATTTTGGCAGGTGGAAATGATGCAGTTTTCATGTAGTTTTCCATTCTTTTCAGACTTTCTGTAATGTACTGTTACATCATCACTCTGGCCTGTGATTCAAACCACTTCTGCTGTACCCATAGGCCGCTCCACAGGCCAAACTCTTGGTATACTTCTTCAGTTTCCATTACATATTGTCTCTTCTTTTTCCATTGTCATTACATATCCATTATGTCACTGTTCCCATCCACTCCATTATCCTACATCTTCTATTGTACATGTCCCCATTGTATTAGTCTAGTTAAATACTGCCGTGCCATGTAGTGGGACAGTAGTCAGAATATCAAGTATCCTTCTCTTGCTTCTTTTCCCACTTTGTTAAGTCTCCTGCACTTAACTCCCATTTCCCAGTTAGGACTGTGATCTTCGCAGAACAAGTTCAAAGATTGGTATCAAGTCCCCTCTCCCATTTTGTTCTGTTCTGTCCCATCCCACACCTCGGCACCCACTCCCACAGAACCTCAGCATGTTCCTTACAGTATATTCTGACTTTCATTGTGAAATCGCATCATCAATATGTATCACCTCACACAAGGATCCTACATGAAACGCTCAGCAAGCTGGCATTGCTAACAGAATACTATTCTTTGCCAGGCACAGATCTCCACCCTCAGATCCTGCAGATCAAGCTGCACCCATAGGGATCCTGACAGTCATACAGACTCCAGTATCTCCAGTACCCCTGCCTGACTCTTCTACCGAGGGAGGGTTTCTGCATACATCTAACCTGTTCCATCCAGAAGAAGACCACGAATTTTCAACCACAATTCATCAGCCAGTCTTCCAAACACAGGGCCACAAAAACCTTGAATTGCCAGCAGAATCGGCTGGCAAATCTCACCTGAAGGGCTCTGCACTACTGCCTGGTTATCCTTGACCCAGGTGTTCATTGACAAACTCTGCTGTCTTTTTGGCCCGCACAACCCTGTCAACAACACTGTCCATATCAAGAACCTGAGATACAATGATGCAGGCAAGGCCATCAAATACACTCTCAACTTCAACCAAGATGTGCCACGCACTGGCTGGAATGACAAAGCACTCTACTGGCAGTTCTATAAAGGGCTCCTGGATTGACTCAAGGACAAGCTCACTAGGATTGGGAAGCCTGACACATTGGTTCCCCTCCAACCCCAGGTACAAGTCCTTGACCAGCGATACTGGGAACGCCAAGCTGAAATTAGCCACAACAAGTGTGCCTCCTCAAATACTGCTCTGGCCTGAAGCAACAAGCTCCTCCAAGAACAGCAGTAACTGTCCTGCAGCATCCTCTTCGCAGACCCTAGCCCAATCGAAGTCGTCTTCATCTTTGTCCAAATTGAAGAATTCAAACACCAACAAGCTCAGTAAAAACAGCAAGTTGGCTCCTGAGAAGCAGGACCACTGATGATGCCAACCATCCGGTGTGCGTGGAACACACACACACAATAACTGGAGTGAGATCACAGAAGGGTCTGAGTGGCTCTGTAGGTGCAAGTAGGTGTTTCTCCAAGTCTTCTATCAAGGAAAGTGCACTAAGCGCAAAGGCTAGCAGGTGTAGGGGTGCTGTATGAGAGCTAGGGGAGGCATATTTGAGGCCTAGAGCACATCGCTCTATCACTAAGCAGAGGTTGAAGGTTGTAAGTTGTGAAAGCACGTGCAGCACATATTGAAAAGTGCTATGGGTTCTGTAGGTGAAGTGGTGGGTTCTGGGCAAAGCAGCAGGTCCGAAGCACTGTTGGAGAGGTCTAGGAAGGACTAGGAAGTGATGCACTGCAAGGCAATGCTAAAGCAGATGATGAGAGATGATGGGGAATGAAAGTCGGTCTGATATCGATAATTCTGTACTCTGGTGAGAGAAGGGGGAACTCTGGCCCTAAAAGTCTCTGTTTTGCTAACTACTACAGGCCAGTAGCTATAGTAGCTATGTTAGTATGCTAAGGAGAGGCACAAACAAGTGGCAGAAGCCAAAGTGTGGAACTAAAAGCAGAGTGAGAGGAATGAAGGCTGCATTGGGCCTTATGCTATAGCTTGGGCTGTAAGCAGTCTGAAGCGGTCTAAAAGTGTTGAAATGGTGATAGGATGATGATGAAATGTGTCCCAAAGCGGACTGAAACAAGGGGCTCAAAAGCGCAGCAAAACGAAATGGAAAAGATCAGGGGTCTTGTCTCTCCCCTATGCTTTCCAGTTGGACTCCGGTGGATTCTACCGGATTCCACCGGACTCCACTGGACTCAATGTTTGGTGGGTCACTATACAAATTTTCTGGACTGGACTGGATTTTCAGTCCAGTGGAGTCCAGTAGAATCCACCAGATTTTCAGTCCAGTCAGACTCTACCAGACTGAAAATCCAGTAGAGTCCATAATAATAATATTTGTATTGTATTTGTATATATTTCCCCATATCACTAACACAGTTATGTATTTTGTCTGGCC
>Ga0307508_10001226_pt1 | contig 29295 bp, 16 predicted proteins | sample 9_EM_MG_FD_203089 | JGI IMG/M metagenome (GOLD analysis project Ga0307508, IMG submission 203089) | Populus trichocarpa ectomycorrhiza microbial communities from riparian zone in the Pacific Northwest, United States - 9_EM | ecosystem: Host-associated > Plants > Roots > Unclassified | place...
GTGCGGTCGCTGTCAGCGTGAGCCGCAACGCCGTCAACGTGCTTCCAGCCGGACAACAGACCCTTCAGCGGGGAGCCGCGGTCAAACTGCCGCCGATCGTGATCGGCGGCAGGTTCTTACGGCCGAGCATGTCGTTCGTGAGCTCGAGGATGATTGCGTGCAGTTGGTCGACCGGCAGGGTCCCGTCCAGCACGTGGTATCCGGGTACCTCGCCCCACGGCTGCTCGCGAAACTGATCCTCGATCGCGGCGATGCGCGCGCTGTTCAGCTCCTCCCATTTCGGCGTATCGCCGCGGCCCCGGATCCGGGCCAGGCTGACCGCCGGCGGGACATCGAAGAAGAACGTCAGATCGGGGTACGGCACGTATCGGTTGATCTCTTGCACCCAGTCCAGCGGCGCGAATCCCCGTGGTTCGGTGTAGGCGTAGCAGGTGAACACGTACCGGTCGGTCAGCACCACCCGCCCGGCGCGTAGCTGCGGCATGACCTCGGTGCGAAGATGCCGGTACCGGTTGGCGGCGGCGAACAGGCCCACCTCGGGACCGATCTCGGCGGACAACTCCGGATCGTCGCGGTCCATGGTGTCTTCCAGGTACGCCCGAATCAGCGGGTCGTTGCGGAACGCGGGGGTGGGCTGCTTGGTACGGAAGACTTCCCGGCTCTCGGCGAGCCGGTCGCCGAGAAGGGTCAACTGCGTCGTCTTGCCCGATCCGTCGACGCCGCAGAAAGCGATCAGTGCCGCGTCGCCGGGGATCTCGAAGGTACCGATCGTCACCTGTTCGTCTCCGTCCGTGGGCTCAGCGTGGTGCCGGGATCGAAGGTCCGGTTCGGGCCGGCGGTACACCCGATCCGTTCGATGTCGTCGAGGAGCCGGTGCAACGCGGTCTCGTCGGTGGTCGGCGACATGATCGCGACACGGAGGTGGGTGCGGCCGTCGACCTCGGCGGAGGAGAGATAAAAGTTCCCCGCCTCCCGGAGCTGGTCGCGGATCCAGAGCTGTCCGTCCGGCAGTCCCCGGTAGCGGAAGCACAGAATGTTGCTCTCCGGCCGGTACGGGGCCTCGAAGTCCGGCCGCTGCCCAATCAGCTCCCAGAAGCGCGTGGCCTTGTCGTACTGGTCCTCGACGTAACCGCGTAGCGCGTGCTCGCCCTGGGCGGCGAGGTTGAGGAAGGTGTTGAGGCCCAGCGGCGGCTTCGAGGTCTCGAAGGTCCGCTGTCCCATGTCGGCCGCCAGCGCCTCCTCGTGGAACAGGTACGAGGCATCCTGGCGGAACAGGCCCTCAAAGTCCTGCGCCTTCCGGAACAGCACCCCGGTGCAGAGCGCGGACGCGCGGAGCATCTTGTGCGCGTCCCAGATCAGCGAGCTCGCGTGCGACAGCCCTTCGAAGCGGCTCCGCAAGCGCGGTGAGAGGAGTCCCGAGGCGCCGTGTGCGCCGTCGACGTGCAGCCAGATGTCCTGTCCCGCGCAGAACTGTCCGATTTCGACCAAATCGTCGTGCAGGCCGGTGGCCGTGGCGCAGGCGTTGGCTACCAGGGCCATCGGCCTCAACCCACGGGCGCTGAGCCGCTCGACGCAGCCGGGGAGCTGTTCGACGTCGATCCGGCCGTACCGGTCTACCGGAAGGCCGACCAGCGCGGATTCCCCGAGCCCGAGGACCATCACCGCCTTGCGGAGCGAGTAGTGGCTGCTCGGCGGAGCCAGCACTACGAGGCCGCCGGGATTGCCGTCCCGGCGCGACAGCGGAGCGGCGTGGGCGCGCGCCGCGAGCAGCGCCGTCAGATTGCCCAGCGTGCCTCCGCTGGTGAGGGTCCCGGTGCCGGAGTCCGCCCAGCCGGCCTGCCGCAGCATCCAGGAGTAGACCGTCCGGTCGACGGCGGTACCCGCCGGGGCCAGCTCGTAGATCAGCGGGATGTTGTTGGTGACTCCCTTGATAAGGTCGCCGATGACGGACGGCAGATCGGGGGGTGCGATCTGGTGCGCCAGATATCCCGGATGGTGATGTCCAGCGGACATGGCGCAGTAGTCGTGGGCGAAGTCAACCAGGTCGGCGACGCCCATCCGGCCGTTGCGCAGGCGCTCCTCGAGCGACAGTTTGCGAGCCACCTCGTCGATGCCGTCGAACGGCACGACGGGGACCTCTCCCGCGCTGCTGCTGCGGAGGAAGCGGGCGAGCTCAGTGACCACTGCGTGGCCCAGCTTCTCGAATTCGTCCATCGAGATCCTCTCGGCGAACGGCGGCTCCGGGGCAGTGCTCATCGCGGCAGTCCGACCTGCTCGACCTCGCCGTCGATCTCCTTGAACAGGATCGGATCGATGTCGACCTCGGGGACGCGGAAGCCGCGGACCAACTTCTCCTCCAGCAGCAGGATGCTCAGCACCTGAAGATAGGCATGACTGTCCGGGTACGCGACCGACTCCGTGGGCCGTTCGACGCGGTCGAGGAGCTGGCGCACCGCGGCCGTGTCGAGGACCGACGAGTTCCGCAGCGAGTCCGTGGACAGGATCGCACCGACCCAGTCGTCGCTGCCGTCGCGACGGAGGGCCGCGGCCCCCGGGATCCGCATCCCGAATTTCGGCCGGTCCACGATGGAGGGCGGCAGGCTAGGCCGGTAGGCCTCCCGCAACACGTGCTTTTCGCGGAACGCCCCGTCCAGCTTCCATTCCTGCGGCATCTGGGCGGCGAGGGCCAGTACCGACGGGTCCAGGAACGGGAAACGGGTCTCCACACCGCATCCGGTGCCGGGTCGATCGCCGTGGCACGTCATGCCGTACCCGATGAACAGGGTGTGGATGTCGAGCCATTGGGCCCGGTCGACCTGGGACCAGCGCGAGAAATCCGGTGCCTGCGAGGCGACCCAACGGCGCAGGCGCTCGTCCGCGGCGGCGGTGCCACCGTCCGCGCCGATCAGCAACGATGCCATCGGCTCAGCCTCGAAGCGCCGCAGGTGGGGACCGAGCGCCGGGGCGGGTCCGTGGCCGGAGTAAAACTCGTCCAGGGACGTCGCGGTGTCGTTGCTCGTGAACTTCAGGTCGCCCAGCACGGCCGCGATCGCCGCGCCCGGTCCCCGGCCGCCGGGCGGATGCCGGTCCAGGACCGCCGCTTCCTTCGTGATGTCGTAGCCGAGGAAGACCTCGTCGGCGCCCTCGCCGCCGAGCACGATCCGCACGCCGGCCGCACCGACGTGTGCGGCGAGCATGCCGCAGGCGACCGGCGCGGTACGGTGCAACGGCATCTCGCACTGCTCGATCACCTTCGGGAACCGGGCCCGGACGTCCGCGGCGGTGACCCGGACCGCCGAGTGACGGGTGCCGAGCGCGGTCGTGACGACGTCCTGGTGTGCCGATTCGTCCAGCCGCGGGTCGTCGACGTGCGCGGAGAAGGTGGGAATCTCGTCGCCGACCAGTTCGCGTACCTCGCTCGCGATCACGGCCGAGTCCAAACCACCACTTACGAACGCCCCGAGCGGGTAGTCGCCTCGCAGCCGGATCCGGACCGATTCGCGGAGCCTCTCGCGCAGTTCCGCGGCGGCGTCGGCGAAGGTGCCGGGAGCCCGCGGTTCCGCGCCCCGACCCGCCTCGAAGCCGTCGAAGTACTTGACCAGGCGGGCATTCCCACCGCTGATCCGCAAGTAGTGCCCCTGCGGTAGACACTCGATGTCCTCGAAGCACGTCTCGTCGGGGATCGGAGCCCAGAAGCGACCGGCGGCCAGGGTCCGAGAGGGCGAGAGCCGGCGGGGAATGTCGAACGCGAAGATGCCCTTGACCTCGGACGCGAAGTAGACCCGATCGCCCCGCTGGTGGTAGAACATCGGCCGTTCGCCGAATCGGTCGCGGCCCAGCACCAACTCGCGGCGCACCCGGTCGTAGAAGGCGAAGCCGTACTGGCCGTTGAGGCGGGTCAGTGCGTCGTCCACACCCCATTGGGCCAGGCTCTGCAGCAGAACCTCGGTGTCGGAGCGGGTGGCGAAACGCACCCCTAAGGCCTCGAGTTCGGTGCGCAGTTCGACGAAGTTGAAGATCTCGCCGTTGAAACCCACGACGTACCGGCCGTCAGCGGTGATCATCGGCTGCTTGCCCAGCAGCGGGTCGACAATGGAGAGCCTGACGGTGCCGAGGGCGACGTCGCGATCGTGGTACATGCCGACCTCCTCCGGGCCTCGATGGAGGATGGCCCGGATACCGCGACGCAGGGCCGGGACGCGGACGTCGCGCGAACAGCTCCAGCCGATGACCCCTACTACACCGCACATAGGACCTGCTCCTCTTGCCGGTACGTGGACTCGTGCGCGGCCTCAGGGATGCTTCACCGGAATTTCCGCGCTCTCGGAAGATCGTATCCGCCCCTGGACGAACGAGGCCTTCTCCGTGCTCGATAATCCGTGCCGTTCGTTGCGGGCATGTAGATATTGGAGTCTCGGCGCCGGGAGAGGAGATTTGCGCGTACGGCGGTCACTGCCGTGAAGGTCACGCGACGATGGCGCAGCATCGATGTGGAGGCTGCTTCTGTGGAGTGGCGAAGATTAGTCGACAGTGGTCAACAGATCCACTATGCGAGGTCGCCTACATCTACACGCCGTTGCCGACATCTATGCGCCGCCTACATCTATGCGCCCCCGTGAGTCTTGGCTGGATGTAAGTCTTAGCAGACTATTCCCGGTGATCCAGACTGTCAAGACTGGCCACGTCTCGTCACCACCAACTGTCGGTGAGCTGCGGAAATGCCGAACTGGAGGCGGTTTCTCGGCCCGGCCGTGGCGCCGATTCCGCGAGGAGTGTCTCGTGTGGACCGCTGTCGGAAAGATGATCTATGGTCACGACGGAAACGTTTGGTAGCGTCGGGTATTCGCCATGGTCGACCATGTTTTGATCTTTTCCGGGTAAGATCCGAGCGGATCTGCTGGCGGTGTCAGGCCTCGCCGTCAAATGGCACCGCATAGGGGAGGCGTTACCGTGAGTCAAGTCCCGATGCGCATGAACTACGTTGGCGAGCGATTGGCCGATGCGGCTCGTGCCGAGCGCACGGCCGATCCGGGATTCGGCGGGGTCTTCACTGAGCACATGGTCACCACCCGATGGGCGCCCCGGCGCGAATGGCACGACCTTGTCCTGGGGCCACACCAGGATCTCTCGGTCAGCCCCGCCCTGAGCGGTCTGCACTACGGCCAATCGGTCTTCGAGGGACTGAAGGCCTACCGCATGCGGGGAGACCGGGTCGGCGTCTTCCGGCCCGAGGCCCACGCCCGCCGGTTCCAGCGCTCGGCCCGTCGGATGCTGATGCCGGAGCCGCCGAAGGAACTCTTCGTCGACGCCGTCACGGAACTCGTCCGCGCCGACCTGGACTGGGTGCCCGACAACGACGACGTGAGCCTGTATCTGCGCCCGATCCTCTTCGGCGAGGACGCGTCGCTCAGCGTACGGGCGAGCGAGAGCTACCGGCTCGTGGTGATCGCGTGTGTGGTCGCCGGCATTTTCGGCCGGTCACCGCGTCCATTGCGGGTCTGGGTCAGCGAGGACGAGGCGCGGGCAGCGCACGGCGGCGCGGGTGGAGCCAAGGCCGCCGGCAACTATGCCCCGACTTTCCGACAGCAGGAGCTGGCTCGGGCGCACGGCTGCGACCAGGTGCTGTGGCTGGATCCGCGCGGGCGGGGACAGATCGAGGAGCTGGGCGCCATGAACGTCTTCCTGGTCCGCGCCGGGAGCCGGCCCACATTGGTCACCCCGTCGCTGAGCGGCAGCCTTCTGCCCGGCGTCACCCGCGACAGCGTGCTGAGCATGGCCGCCTCGCTCGACCTCGCGGTTGCCGAGGAGCAGATCACGCTGAACCAGTGGAGCGCCGGTTGTCGGGACGCGACGATCACCGAGGCCTTCGCTTGCGGAACCGCGGCGTCCATCGTGCCCATTGGTGAAGTGGTCACCGGTGGTACTACGTGGACCGTCGGGGACGGCCGACCCGGTCCGGTCACTGAAGCGCTGGCCCGCACTCTGTCCGGCATCCAGCGCGGTGCACTGCCCGACCCGCACGGGTGGATGCGAGAGGTAGCCCCGCGATCCGTCGGCGCGCTCGCCTAGCGAGCCATCAGAACCATTCTGACGGGCTGGGATCACGGCCCGTCGACCTTGACGTGGTCGCGAAACCAGGCGACGACGGCGTCCATGCGCCGCTCGGCGTCCTGTTCGTCGGCCCCTTCGACGAGCGCCAGGCCGAGGCGCCGGGGCTTGTCCGCCGGCTCCGGCGGGATGACGGTGACCGTCTCCGCGCGGACCACGCCCGGGAGGCGGTACAACTCGCCGTGGGTCGGCACGGCCCGTACCTGACCTGCCGGCGCCGGCAGATAGGACCAGGTGAAGGTGCGCTCGTCGAGCCGGGGGTGCACGTCGACGGGCTGGTCGAAAGCCATGGCGAGGGCGTGCCGGCGCAGCTGGACGCCGAACTTCGCTTCGACCATCTCGGTGATCAGGGAGCCGCCGGTCCGGGCACCGCACTCGGAGAAGATCAGCCCGCCGTCGGACTGGAAGACTTCGAGATGGAAGGCGGAATCCGCCAGGCGCATCGCCGCCATCGACCGCTCGGCGACCTCCCGTACCCGATCGTATAGCGGGCCGTGCCGGCGGGGATCGAGCACAGTGGAGCTGACCGCCGCGGACTTTCGGGCCTCCAGGACGTGAGCGCGGTACCGGGAGACACTGACGAACTCCACCCGGCCTTCGCGGATCAGGCCGTCCGCGTGCAACTCGGTCCCCTCGATGATCTCTTCCAGCAGGAAGGCCTCGGTGTCAAGCGCCTCGGGGCGTACCGCGGCCAGCGCCCGGCGCACGTCGGCGGAATCCGAGACCGGACCGGTGTTGCGGCCACTGGCCGACGAAATCGGCTTGAGCAGCGCGGGATAGGGGATCTCGTCGAGCAGCCGGTTGCGAACCACGGGGTCGTCGGGGAGCAGGACGTGCCAGGGAACGCGGACGTCGGAGCGCGCCACTGCCTGTTTCTGCAGCCACTTGTCACGGCTCAGCATCGCGGTGTGCACCGGCATTCCGGCGCTGCCGAAATGCCGGGCCAGCAGCGCAGCCGGCACGATGGCGAACTCGTGGTCGGTGTGGACGTGGGTGAACTTCTCGTCGGCGAGACCCGCACGGGCCAGGGCGGGCAGCAGTCGGCCGGCATCACTGATGTCGCGTACGTGAATGATCTCGCCACAGTCGATCGCGCGGACGTCGTACTTCTCGCGCTCCTCGTTGCCGAGCACGACGACGAATCGCAGGCCGAGCATCGGCAGGATCTCGGCGAACCCCGATTTCCAGCCCAGCAGCAGTACGGTCATTCCGGATCCCGGGCCAGGCGCTCCAGCAGGAAAGCCGTCGCCAGGCAGGCGCGCCGCCACTCGCCCAGGTGCAGGCTCTCGTCGGCCGAGTGGGCCCGGGTGTCCGGGTCCTGCACTCCCGTGACGAGCATCGCGGCGTCCGAAAACGCCGTGGCGAAATCGACCACGAACGGGATCGACCCGCCGACGCCGATCGTGACCGGCTCCTGTCCGTCCCAGGCGTCCCGGAGCGCGTCGAGCCCCGCCTGGAAGATGCCGTCGTGGGCGACGATCTGGGAGGGCGCGCTGAGGTGGCCCGGCTCGACGGCCACCCGCGCGTGCCACGGTGCGTGCGTAATCAGATGGCTGGTCAGCGCGCTCATCGCGGCCAGCGGGTCTTGGCCGGGAGCCAGTCGCATGCTCACCTTGGCCTCGGCCGTCGCGATCAGTTTGTTCGCGGCGTCGCGGATGCCGGGGCAGTCAATTCCGATGACCGTGATCGCCGGCCGGTGCCACCGCCGTTCCGTGACCGATCCGGTGCCGATCAGGTCGACCTCGGGCAGGACACCAGCCTGGGCACGCAGCGATGCCTCGGTCTGCGAGACCGCGGGTGCGCCCGATCGGTGTAGCCCGGCCACCGCCACGTCGCCGGCGTCGTCGTGCAGGGTGCTCAGCAGTCGACAAAGACTGGTCAGCGCGTCCGGGACCACGCCGCCATAGATACCGCTGTGCACGCTGTGCTCCAGCGTACTGACCCGGACCCGGCAGTCCACGAGCCCGCGCAGCGAGATGGTCAACGCCGGCACCCCGACGCGCCAGTTCTCCGAGTCGGCAAGCACGATCACGTCGGCAGTCAGAAGCTCGTGATGGTCGGCGAGGAGCTTCCGTAGGCTCGGCGAGCCGCACTCCTCCTCGCCCTCGATGAACAGCGTCACCCCGACCGGGGGCCGGCCGCCAAAGGCCCGGACGGCCGCCAGATGGGCGGCGATGCCGCCCTTGTCGTCCGCGGCCCCGCGCCCGTAGAGGCGGCCGTCGCGCTCCTCGGCGACGAAGGGTTCGCTATGCCATTCGCCAATGTCGCCGGCGGGCTGCACGTCGTGGTGGGCGTAGAGGAGCACGGTCGGCGCGCCGGGCGGGGCGGGGATGCGTGCAACGACGGCGGGATGGCCGCCCCCGGCCCGGATGATCCGGACATCCTCGATTCCGGACTCTCGGCAGAGCCGCGCGACAGTCTCGGCGCTCTGCTCGACCGGGACAGGATCGAATTCCGGGAAGGACACCCCGGGGACGGAGATCATCCGGCGAAGGTCGTCGAGGACCTTGGGGAGTACCTTGTCCACGGCGTCGCGGAGATGTCGGGATCCGGTCGTCGTCGGTTCGTCGACGGACTCCCCAATTCTAGTCATGTCAATGAATGCTAGGCTACTGGCGGTTGTCGGTCCACACTAGATGTGGTTTGATTCGGGTGACGCTAGGGTGATTATCCCAACAGGTCGCGCGTGCCGGGCGGCTTCTGTCCTGCTTCTGGACCCGGCTGTTCAGTTACCTGTTCCGGGGCCAGTCGCTGCCTGTTGTCGCGCTGTTTGCCCAGGTCAAGATGTCCACGCCTTCCAATTCGATGGGTGACACGCAATGCTGGAAAGCGCTCTGCGTCCCTATAAAAAGGTTCTAGGCGAACGCTCGCTGAGTCCATTTTTCGGAGGACTCGCGCTGGTCTTCGTCGGCGAAGGTATGAGCACGGTGTCCATTCCGTGGCTGGCCCTGAAAATTGCCGATCCGGGCCAGGCGGGATTGTGGACGGGCCTGTCCCTCGCGGCTTATACCCTACCCGGTGTCGTGGGCGGTTTCGCATTTGCGCCATTGTTACGGGGGCGTCCCGCGGCATTGACCGCGCAGTACGCCTTCGCGCTGCGCGCCGCGGGCCTGCTGGCCGCCGTGGTGTTGGCGGCCACCGGTCGGTTGACCTCACCGATCTTCGTGGTCGTGCTGGCCGGGTCCGCGGTGCTGGGCACCTGGGGGACCTCGGCGCAGTACACGATCGTCGCGAACGTCTTGCCCCCGGAGGGCAAACTCGCAGGTAACGCCCTGATCGCGAGCCTGTCCAACCTGGGCATCATCATCGGTGCGGCGGTGGCGGGTTTCCTCGCCGACGTCATCGGCCCTCAGCTCAATCTGCTGATCCACGCGATCACCCTGATCCTCCTCGTGGTCATCTGCCGCAGGCTGGCCAGGTCCGTCGGTGGCGAGGCGGTGCCGCCGGACCGCAGCAGGGTCTCCGAGGCGGGCGTCCGGATTCTGCTGCGCAACCGGCCCCTGTCTCTCATGATCGCGATGACCGTCGTCTACTACCTGCTGGCTGGCCCGATCCAGGCGGCACTGCCGGTGTTCGTGGCGCAGGATCTGCACGCCTCCTCCACTCTGCTGGGCACCGTGTGGGCCTTCTCCGGGGTCGGCGCGGTGATCGGCGGCCTAGTCTTCGGAATGCTGCGAAACCCGCCGGTCGGAATCACGGTCGTCCTGGTGATGCTCGGCACCAGCAGCACGGCTCTGCTGCTCGGCAGCACCAGTTCGAGCCTGCTGGTCGTCGTGTTCTTCAGCCTGGGTCGGCTGGCCTTCGCGCCTTTCCCGCCGCTGTCGGTGACGATGATCCAGGAGGCCACCCCCGCGTCCGACCTGGCCGAGGTGTTGGCCGCCCGCGGTTCCTTGATCATGATCGCGCCGCCGGTCGGGCAAGCGGTCGGGGGAGCGCTCATCAGTCTGGTGGGAGCCCGGGAGAGCATTCTGCTCTCCGGGTCCTCCACGTTGGCCCTGGGTTTGCTCATCCTGCTTCTCCTTGGTCTGCGCCCCGGTTTCGGCGGGGGAAAGGCACTACATTGACCCGCGATGCGAACGGCCGAACGATCAAGGAGTGTGGGATTTGACCGCCACCCCGGCCAAGGCCACCCGCGGCATGATGGCCAGGTGGCCGGACGTCTCCTGCGGGATCACCGTGACCTCGGGCACGACCGCCACTGGATCATCGCGATAGCTCATGTACTCCGTCATCAAGCGCCACAGCTCGGGACGCCAGCCAGGCCGGCGGCGGAGCCCGAAGAGGCCGTACATCTGAGACACGTACGCGCAGAGCCGGTCCGATGCGGACTCCGCGTTCGGTCCCGGCACGATGAACGGGTCGTACATCTCTTCCACGCTGGCGTCCTCAAACCCCACGGCGTCGAGGTCACGGATCAACTGGCTGCGGGTGAAGTGCCGGTAGGCGTGCCCGCCGGGCGTGAACCGGTGCACCACCTCGTCGAACCACCGGGCTACCTGCCCGCCCTGCTCGAAGTCGTGCACGACGATGCAGCCGCCGGGCTTGAGCACCCGCCAGGCCTCGCTGTAGGCGGCCTTGCGCTCGGCGAACGGAATGTGGTGCGTGCCGTAAGCCAGGATCACCGCGTCGAAGGTGTTGTCGTGCAGCGCGAGCCGCTGGGCCGGCTGACAGATTGCCGGTACACGATAGCGGAGCGCCTCGGCAGTCATGTGGCCGGCGATGTCGCCAGTGAGGATCCAGTGCCCGGCGTTCGACGCGACCTCGCAGATGCTCGCTACCGCCCGGGCGATGGTGCCGTCGCCTCCCAGGACGTCGAGCACTCTGAGTTCCGGACCTGGCGTCTCCGGGATCGGGCCGTTCAGGCCCAGCGACAGTAGCTGTCGGATGCCCGTGAGCCGGACCAGCGGCTGCTGCTGTGCGTGCCGGTAGGAGTCGCCCCGGCCGTCCTGGTCGGTCTCGAATTCGTTGGCGTCAGCCGACGAATGTCCGTGCCCGGCGGCCTCGAAATCGATTACGGAGGCGAACCGGGGGTAGCGCTGCATGATTCGTCGGTAGTCGGCCATGGGGTACCCCGGTAGATATTCACCCGGATTCCGACATGCCGGTGTAGGTGAGGACTTGGTCTGTTCCAACCTAAAACTCCCAGAGGTTTGGCGCTGACCACGGCAATCTCCTGGCCGAGCGTGGTGTGGCGCTGATCGGAAGTAGCGCGCCGCCGGACGGTGGCCGTGCGCTCGGTGCTCGACCGGGATGGTCGCGCAGCGCACGGCCGGCGGCGCGCGCCCTGCTCAGGGCCGAAGCCGGCGCGACCCGGTGCGGTCGTACCGGAGCTGCCCACTCGGGCTATCGTGCGGCGGGTATGCGCGGCGGATTTCCGCTGATTCTCCGGCGGTTTTTCGGAAGCCGTTCCGAACGCGCCCGAGGGTGCATCCGGGTCGTTCGGAACGGCGCTTCCGGGGTGCTCCACCCGGACTGCGGCATGATTTCTGATTAGCATTTCCGCACGCGTCCCCCGCTGTGTCGTGATGCTTTTCGCGATATTTTTCTAGAGCAATGCCCTGACCAACTCGTCCTGAGTGGATAGCCCTGTGCCGCAGACCAAGCTCTGCACGGTCCACTACGCAAGCAGGGCAAGCATGCCATTCTCTGGGGGTCTGGTCGAGGTGGGTTCTGGCCGTGACGGTGATCACACTTGTCGCCGGCTCCTTCATGGATGGCACATATTGCCAGCTCAGTGCGCTTGTAACGCGGCGGGCGACCGAGCCGGCCGGCCCCTGTGCGTCGTTGAATCTTGATATGGTCGATTCGCGAGCCATCGATGTGTGTACGTCGGCCACTGAGTTATCTCCAAGATCGAATTCATCTCCAAGATCGAAATATCCGCGATGGTGCTCCACCGGCCGAGCCTGTGTCCCCCTGTGTGAAGGTGCGGGGCCGGTTGCATTGGCGCCGAACGTCGTAGATCTATTCAGGTTGACGGTCCTGTGAATATTGTGGAGTGTTGGACTGCCCCCAGCTTTGGGGGTATGAATTGGCCAGTGTCCACGGACCAGTCTCGGAGTTCGGGGGAACGCGAGTGTGTGCGCTAAGAGATGCATGGTCGATCGACGTCCGTAAGATTGCTGGCCTGTGACCGTGTCGGTCGGCGGACCCGGGCTGCTCGTCGGCGCCCAGCGGCCCCGCCCGGCCCCGGCCGGGCTGCCCGGGCTGGTGCGGCTGAGTGCCCGCCGCGCACCGGCCTCCGTCGCGGTGCGCTACGCCGGTGCGGAGCTCACGTACGACCAGCTCGAGACGCGTTCCGATGAACTGGCCGAGCGGTTGCGCGGTGCCGGAGGCCGCCCCGGTGATGTCGCCGGGGTCTGCCTGCACCGAGGGTTCGACCTCGTCATCAGCCTGCTCGCCGTGCTCAAGGCGGGCATGGTCTACCTGCCGCTCGACGTGGACGATCCGCCGCGCCGCCGGGCCCAGCTCCTCGGCATCGCCCGCGCGACCCTGGCGCTGGTGAACGCCGAGACCGAGGAGCTGGCCAGGGACATCCCGGGCGTCCGGCCGATCCGGGCGGAGACGGCCGCGGCGGCCCTGGGCGCGGCGAGGTGGGCACCGACGGTCGATCGCGCCGGCGACCACCCGGTCTACGTGCTGTTCACCTCGGGCTCCACCGGGGCTCCCAAGGGGGTCAGGGTCGGCACGGCAGCGCTGGTCAACCGTCTTGTGTGGATGAATGAGACGTTCGGTATCCACGCCGGCGACCGCATCCTGCAGAAGACCCCGTACACATTCGACGTCAGCGGCTGGGAATTCTGGTGTCCCCTCATCGCCGGTGCCGTCATGGTGTTACTACCGCCGGGCGAGCACCTCGATCCCGGCCGGGTCGCCGAGCACGTCGCCGATCACGGCGTGACCCTGTGCCACTTCGTGCCGTCCATGTTGGCGGAGTTCGTGCGGTGGCCCGCCGCGTCCCTCTGCGGTTCCCTGCGGGCGGTGTTCGTCAGCGGCGAAGAGCTCACTCCGGGTCACGTACGCCGGTTCCGCCAGGTCTCGCGGGCCGAACTTCACAATCTCTACGGTCCCACCGAGGCCGCCATCGACGTCAGCTGGTATCCGTGCCCGCCCGGGGACGAGGCCGGCGATCGCGTCCTGATCGGCGGGCCGATCAGCAACTGCGTGCTCCTGGTGATCGGCGATGATGGCGGCCCGGCCGATCCGGGCGCCGTCGGCGAGCTCGCGATCGGCGGCGTGCCGCTCGCCCACGGCTATGTGGGGGATTCCGCGTTGACTGAGCAGGCGTTCCGGGTGGCCCCGCCGTGGGCCCCGGTCACCCGTATTTACCTCACGGGGGACCTGGTCCGGCAGCGACCGGAAGGCCTTGAATTCCTCGGCCGGCGCGACAACCAGGTCAAGATCCGCGGCCAGCGGGTCGAGCTGAGCGCCGTCGAGGACGCGCTGCGGGAGGTCACCGGGGTGCTGGACGCGGCGGTCACGACCGTGCGGCGCGGCGTCACCGCCGAGCTCGCGGCCCTGCTGGTGCTGGAGCCGGATTCGGGAGGTGCGGGTGCGGTTCAGGCCGCCGTCCGAGCGGTGTTGCCACCGGGCCAGGTGCCGACGCTGCTGCTCGAAACCGACCGCATCCCCTTGTCGTCCAGCGGCAAGCAGGACCGCCGGGCGGTGCGCTCGATCGTCGCCGCGGTCGCGGCCGAGGCCGCCGAGGCGACGCCGGACGACGATGCCGCCCGCTGGTGGCTGGAGGCCACCGGGTCCCTGCCGTCCGCCGGCACTGGCTTTCTCGCCGCCGGCGGGCACAGCCTCGCCGCCGCCCGGCTGGCCGGGCTGATCGAGCGGCATCGCGGCCTCCGCCTGCCGCTGCGCGCCCTACTGCGCGACGACATGTCCCTCACCGACCTCCGGCAGTGGCTCGTCCGGCCTCCGCGGGAAGCGCGGACCGGCTCGGGCGCCGGCGACAGCCCGGCTGCCGTGTCGGCAGTGCTCTCGCCACACCAGCACGGACTCTGGGTGTGGTCGCAGATGTTCGCCGACTATCCGGCCTACAACGTCACCGCGGTGCTCGAGGTCGACGGTGTCCTCGACCGGGACCGGCTTTGGAACGCGCTGGACCATGTTGTCCGCGGACACCGCCCGCTGCGGGAGACCTTCCATCGTCAGGGCGATCAGGTGCTCCGGCGGCTACACGAGCGCGGCTGCCCGCGCATGATCGAGGGCAGCACGGCGACCGTGGTGACCGACGTGCTCGATCAGCACTTCCGGGCCGACAGGCTGCCTCGGATCGCCGCCGGGATCCGGCGCGGCCCCGGCACCGGCGACGTCCTCGCGGTCGCCGTCGATCACCTCGTCGCCGACCAGCGCAGCCTCGACGTGCTGCTGACCGAGCTCGCCCACGCCTATGCCCACGCGGACGAGACGTGGCCGGAACGCGCCGACGAGGTAACGCCGGTGGACGCCGGCCGGCGGGAACGCGATCTGCGGTACTGGTCGCGCCGCCTGGCCGACGCGCCGCCGCTGCTGCCGTTGCCTTTTGCGCTGGATTCTCCCGCCACGCGGAGCCTGCGCGGTGCATCCGTAGACCTGTCCCTTGGCGAGGCAGCCAGCGCGGCGGTGCGCCGGTTCTGCGCTGACGCGCGGGTAACCCCGTTCGCTTTGGTTCTGCGCACATACGCTCGGCTGCTGGCCCGATGGGCAGGTGTGGACGACCTCGTGGTGGGCGTGCCGATGTCCGGCCGCGAGACTCCGCGGCAGCAGTCCGCGGTCGGCTTCCACATGCGCACGGTGCCGATCCGGCTCCGCTTCAGCGACGGCGATCTGGACCTCGCGGAAACGGCCGACGCCCTGGTCGACGGTGCCGAGCACGCGGCGGTGTCGTTCGAGGAGATCGTGGAGCGGCTCGCCCGGCCTCGAGACCTGACGAATCATCCGGTCTTCCAGGTCTGGTGCAACGACGTCAGCGAGGCAGCGTCCGCACCGGATTTCGGCGGTATTCCGGCGCGGCTGACCGATCCACCGGCCCGGTGGTCCCTGTTCGACCTGGGGCTATATCTCGCCCGTGATATGCGGGGCGATCTGCGACTGCGGCTGGTCCATCGCAGCGACCGATGGACGCCCGCGACCGCGGAGGCCTTCCTGGTGCAGTGCGCTGACGATCTGCTGCGAACCGTTGGCGCGGATCCGCTGCGGCGACCCGGACCGCCACCGCCACCGCCACCGCCGCCGCCGCCCGAGCCGCGGCGGACCGCCACCGACCTGGTGGATTCGGTGCTGGCCCACGGCGTGCGCCATCCCGAGCGTCCCGCCGTGACCGGGGCCGACGTCCAGTTGACCTACGCCGAAGTGCGTCGACGCGCTCTGCAAATCAGCGCTGCGCTGCGGCGCACGGGGATCGGCATCGGCGAGGTGGTGGCCGTGGCCGCCCACCGCAGTCCCGACCTGGCCCCGGTGTTGCTCGGATGCTGGCATGCCGGCGCCGCGCCGCTGTTGCTCGACGGTGACGCTCCGGCCGGCTGGCGCGCGGACGCGCTCAGCGCGGCCGGCGCGACCGGCCTTATCGACCTGGCACCCGGGCGGTACGGGGATGCGGCCGCTTCGGAAGATCCCGTCATCGCGACGGACTCGCGCTGGTGGTCGCGGGCTCCGGAAGCGAACGCAGCGGCCCGCGCCCTGGGCCCGGTCGGTCATCTCCTGCTCACCTCCGGCACCACGGGTGCGCCCACGACAGTCCGCCTGCCCGCCGACGCCTTGGTGCCCGCGCTCGACGGCTACCGGGACATGCTGGGGCTGACCCCGGACGACGTCTTCGCCTTCACCGTGCCGCCCGCCCACGACCCGGTGTTCCGCGACCTGCTGCTGCCGTTGATGATGGGCGCCCAGGTGCATGTGCCGGCGCCGGACCGCGCCGGCGCACACCAGCTAGTGCCGTGGCTGGCCGAGACCGCGGTCACGGTCCTGCACCTGACCCCCGCCCAGGCTGTGCTGCTCGCGGCGGCCCGGCCGGGGGCAACGCTGCCGACGCTGCGTCGGGTCGTCTTCCACGGGGACGTCCTGCGGTACGACGCGGTGGCGGCGATGCGCCGGCTCGGTCCCGCGGCGGAGCTGTACAACCTGTACGGCACCACCGAGACTCCTCAGGCCAGCGGGTTGCGGCGGATCGAGGCGGCGGAGACCGGTACGCCCGGTGAACGGGTGCCGATCGCCGCGACCGCGCCGTATCGGTCGATCTCGGTCCTCGGCCCCGGCGGACCCGACCGGATCGGTGTGCTGGGCGAGATCGAGGTCCGCGGAGCCGGCCTGCAACTGGACGGCTCCCGCCCGGCCAGTGCGTTCCGCACCGGCGATTTGGGCCGGCGGCGCCCGGACGGCCTCGTCGACGTCGTCGGCCGCGCCGACCGGCAAGTCTCAGTGCGCGGGCATCGCGTCTCACTCGACGGCGTCGAAGCGGTGATTCGCGCTGTCGCCGGAGTGCGGGATGCACGGGTGTCCCGGTCCGCTGACGGATCTCGGCTGCTGGCCTGGTGGACGGGCGGTGCCCCGGCCACCGGAACAGCCGTGGCCGCCGCGGTGAGCACCCGCCTGCCCGAGGCGGCCCGGCCGGCCGAGATCCACCAGGTCGAGACCCTGCCGATGACCGCCCGGGGCAAGGTCGACGACGAGGCGCTGCGCCGCGGTGCGAATCGGAGGCCGTCGGCGACACCGCCGTTCCGGTCCGGCGACCAGGTCCTCGACCGGCTGCTTCAGCACCTCACCCGGCTCCGGGCCGGAACGCCGATCGGGCCGGACGACGACTTCTTTTCGGCCGGGCTCAACTCGCTGGCCCTGCTAAGCCTTCACGAAGTCATCGGCGGTGACTTCGGCGATCGGGTCAGGCTCGCGGACCTCTTCCGCTTTCCCACGGCCCGCCGGCTCGCCGAGTACGTGGCCTCACCGGCAATCCCCGGCCGTCGCGAGCCGGCCCGATCGGCGGCCCGTGCCTCGGTCCAGCCGGACCACGCCGACGAGGTGGTGTTGCGCCGGGCCGCTCGGCGAACCGCCAATCGTTTTCAGGAAAAGGATGCCGAACGATGAGTCCCGAACCTGTTGCCGTGGTCGGCCTTGCCGCTCGGGTGCCCGACGCGGACTCCGCCGATACCTTCTGGGCCAACTTGCTCGCGGCCCGAAACAGTATCCATCGGCTGTCCAAGGAAGAGGTGCTCGCCGCCGGGGAAGATCCCGCGCTGGTCGCACAACCCAATTACGTGTTCGCGCGTCCGCTGCTCGACGACGTGTGGGCCTTCGACCACGAGTACTTCGGCTTGTCCCGGCGAGAGGCGGAGCTGCGCAATCCGCAGCACCGGCTCTTCCTCGAACTCTGCGACACCGCCCTGCAGCACGCCGGCGTGGTGCCGGACCGGTTCGACGGATCCATCGGGGTCTACGGCGGTTGTGCCAGCGACCGCTTCGTCGAGGACCACATCAGGAGCGACCCGGCGCTGATGCGGCAGGTCGGCGAGATGGTCGCGCTCGTTTCCAACAACATCGACTACCTCGCCTCGTACGTCTCCTTCCGGCTGGGGCTGCGTGGGCCAAGCCTGGCGGTCCGCACCGCCTGCTCGACCTCGCTCGTCGCCACACACCTGGCCTGTCAGGCACTTCGCGCCGGGGAATGCGATGTGGCTCTGGCCGGCGGAGTGGAGATCGAGACACCGTACGGTCGCGGCTACCTGCACGTGGAGGGCGGTATAGACGCGGAGGACGGCGTGTGCCGGCCGCTGGACATCGACGCTGGCGGCACGGTCTTCGGCAGCGGCGGCGGTGTCGTGGCCCTCAAACGACTCTCCGACGCCGAGCGTGACGGCGACCGGATCATGGCCCTGATCCTGGGCTCCGCGGTCAACAACGACGGACCTGATCGGGCTGGGTTCACCGCACCGAGCTCGACCGGGCAGAGCGAGGTCATCGCCGAGGCCATCACGGTCGCCGGCGTCGACCCGGCGGACATCTCGTACGTGGAGCTGCACGGCACCGGAACTAAGGTGGGTGACCCGATCGAGATCCGCGGCCTGCACGACGGCATGGCGATGACCGCATCCGGCGAGCTCGCCGTGGGACAGTGCGCCATCGGCTCGGTCAAGTCCAATCTGGGTCACCTCGGGCCGGCCAGCGGCGTCGTCGGTCTGATCAAGACGGTCCTCGCGCTGCAGCACGAGAAGATCCCGCCGACGATCAACATGCGGCGCGTCAACCCGGCCCTGGAGCTCGACCGCCGGCCGTTCCGGGTCGCGGACAGCACGATTCCGTGGCCGCGGGTGGCGGGCGTGCCGCGCCTGGCCGGTGTCAGCTCCTTCGGCTTCGGTGGCACGAACGCCCACATGGTGCTGAAAGAGGCGCCGGAGCAACCGCGGCCGACCACCGCGGCCGGACCCCAGTTGCTGGTTTGGTCCGGCACCGACCCGCAAACGCGAGAACGCAGCGGCGAGGCATTGCTGACGGCCGCGGCCGGACCGGACGATCTGGCCGCCATGGCGTACACCAGCCAGACCCGCCGCCGGGCGCTGCGGTATCGCGGTGCGCTCCTGGCCGACGGTTCTGCCGCCGAGGACGCGCGGGCAGCCACCCTCGGCGACGGCTCCCGACGTACCGCGGCGTTCCTCTTCCCCGGTCAGGGCGCACAGTTCCCGCGCATGGGCCTCGACCTGGGAAGGTGGCTCCCCGGCCAGACCGACGCCACCCGGCGCTATCTGACGATGTTCGGCGACGCCCTCGGCATCGATCTGGTCCACATCTGGGAGCAGGAGGAGCAGCCGGCCCGGCTCGCCGCCACGGTGCACGCCCAGCCCCTGCTGTTCGCCGTCGAGCTGGCCCTCGCCGAATCCTTGCAGGAGCTCGGTGTACGCCCCACGGTGGTGACCGGGCACAGCGTCGGCGAGCTGGTGGCCGCCACCGTCGCCGGTGTGATGACGGCTGAGGACGCGCTCCGGGTCGTCGCGGAACGCGCCCGGCTCATGCAGTCCATGCCGCCCGGATCCATGTTGGCGGTCGCGGCTTCCGCCGACGAGGTCCGGAACCGGCTGATCCCCGGGGTGTGGATCTCGGCAGTCAACGGCGCCCGGCAGACGGTCGTGGGCGGTGCCGACGATCGCGTCACCGCCCTGCAGGAGGTCCTGGCCGAGGCGGGTATCCGTGGCCGGCGCCTGGAGACGTCACACGCCTTCCATACGCCGATGATGGCCGAGGCGGTGACCGGCTGTACTGCCATCCTGGAGAGGATCGCGCTCAAGCCACCCACTCTGCGGATGGTCTCCGCGGCGTCAGGTGCCGAACTGACCGACGAGCAGGCGACGGATCCGCGCTTCTGGGCCGAGCAACTGGTCCGTCCGGTGCTCTTCGAGCGGGCGCTTGACCATCTGCCCACCGCGGCCGCCGTGCTGATCGAGGTCGGCCCCGGGCCGGCGGTCGGCGCCCTGGCCCGCCGCCACCCGGCGGTCGAGGCGGCCGGGCATTCAGTGGTCGAGCTGCTGACCGCCCACCGGAAGCAGCATGTGCTCGGCGCCCTGGGCGTGATCTGGGCGAACGGCGTGGACATCGACTTCGACCGGATGCCACGCGACTCCCGGCCTCCGGTCTTTCCGATCCCGATCTATCCGTTCCGGCGTACTGAGTTTCTGCTGCCCGACCGCAGTGCCCTACCGGCGGTCGCCGGCGAGCGGCCGGCCGTGCCGCAACCGGCTGCGGGCGACATGCCGATGGTCACCGACCCCGAGCCGGTCTTCGCCCTGCCCATCTGGCGCCCGGCCGGGGTGTTGGCCGCCGGCACCGGGACCACGGCGAAGGTACGGCGTCAGGCCGTGGTCGTGCTTCCCGCCGACGAGGCGGCCGCCGCCTTCGTCCGGCGTACCGTGCAACAGGCCGGCTACCGGGTGCTGCCGATCACCGTCGGCGACCGGCTCGAGGTGCAGGACTTCGGCGCCGTGGTCCGCGACAACCGGCCGCAGGACGTGGAGGCCGCGCTCGGCCGATTCGCGTCGGCGGGCCGCCTGGATCTGATTGTGCACGCGCGGGCCTGCTCGCCGGCGGTCGCAGCGGCCGACGGCGAGGGGCCCGGCACCGCGCTGGTGCTCGAGGTCCTGCACTTGCAGCGTCAGGCGCTGCTCCTGCGTGAGCGCCAAAGCGCGCCGTTGCCGGTCCTGATCCTGAGCCGGGCCGCCGTCGCGGTGACCGCCGGCGAGCCGCTGACCGCCGCCCGGGCCGCGGTAACCGCCGTAGTGCGCTCGGCGGTCCTCGAGTACGGCCCGAGAACCGCCCGGATGCTTGACGTCGAGGCCGTGAGCGAACGCGTACTGGCGGCCGAGATTGACAGCCCGATGCTGCCGGACCCGGTGCTCGCGGTACGCGGCCGGCAGGCCTGGCGTCCTGGGCGGTTGCGGCTGCCGCTCGCCGATTGCCCGCCCTCGCTGCTCCAGCCGGACGGGCGGTACCTGATCACCGGTGGTCTGGGCGCGGTTGGGCTCGCTGTCGCCCAGGCGTTGGCGCACACCGGGCTGCAACCGTCGCTCGTGCTGCTCTCGCGCACCACCGATCGCGACGACGTAACGGTGGCTCAGCGGATCGCGGAAATCGAGGCGGCCGGGGCTGAGGTGACGATGCTCGCCGGCGACGTAGGCGACCGGGCCGCGATGACGGCGTTGTTCGAGCGGATAACCTCCGAACAGGGGCCAGTGCACGGCATCTTCCACGCGGCCGGGGTAGCCGGCGCCGCCCTGATCGTCAATCGCGACTCCGCGGACGCCGCCGTCGTCCTTCGCCCCAAGGTCGCCGGCTCGGTGATCCTGCGCGACATCGCCCGGGCCACGCCGTCGGTACGTTTCCTGACCCTGTTCTCCAGCCGGGCCGCGCTCAACGGGCTGGTCGGCAGCGCGGACTACGCCGCCGGAAACGCCTTCATGGACGCCCTCGCCGCCGCGGGACCGGTCGACCGTCACACCTCGGTGATCAGCGTGAACTGGCCGACCTGGCACGGCATGGGCATGGCGGGGGGCGGTGGCAACACGGTGGTTCGGCGGAGCCGGCTCGCGCCGGCGGATTGGGTGGTTGCCGAGCACCGCCTCGACGGCGTGCCCCTGCTCCCGGCAACGGGCATCGTCGAACTGATCGTCCAGGCTGTGCGCGACCTGCCTGGCACCGCCGGGGACATCGTGGAGCTCACCGAGGTGACATTGTCCAGCCCGCTGACCGTGGAACGCGGGACCGACGTCAGCGTCGAGCTTGTGCCGGCCGGCCAATCCTGGACGGCCACCGTGACGTCGCGACCGGACGGTGCCAGCGGGGCGGCCCGGTTCCACGCCACCGCCCAGGTCCGCCGCCGGCCGGCCGGACCCGCACGGACCGCGGACCTGGCCCACGAGTGTGCCGGCTGGAAGGAGCTGGACCCGCCGCGGCATCCGCCGTCGCGTTTCGTGTTCGGTCCCCGCTTCGACGCGGTCACCCGCCGGTGGCGCGGCGCCGACCCGGAGGTCACCATCGGCGCGTTGGAACTGCCCGCGGCGTACGAAGAAGATCTGGACCGGCACCCGGTGCATCCGGCGCTGCTGGACCGGGCGCTGGCCTTGCAGTTGCGGCCCGGCGACCACATTCCCTTCGTTTACCGCCGGATCGTGGTGCGGCACGACCTTCCCGGCCAGGTGCTGGCCCGGTTGTCGCTGCGCCCCGACAGCGGCGGTCGGGTGACCGTCGACGCCGTGCTGTGCGACGCGGCGGGCCGGGTCATCGTGGAGGTCGACGGCTTCACCAAGATCCGCCTGTCCGGGCAGAAGGATGTCACGCTGTCGGTGGCGACCCCGTCGCCCGGTCCCGCCCCGCGGATCGGCCTGAGCACGGGGGTCACCGAGGAGCAGGGCGTGACGGCGATGCTGCGGTTGCTCACCGAGCACGGCACGGCACAGATCGTCGTCGTGCCGGGGGAGGAGTGGCAGGAGGACGGGCCGGAAACCGTCCCGGACCACACCCCCGTCCCGGTGACTACGCCGACGCCAACCTCGGCCGCGGTGCCACCCGGCCCGTCGGTGGGACCGGCCACCACCAGCATCGTCGACACGGTCCGGTCCATCTGGTCGGAAACCCTGGGCGTGCCGGAAATGGCTGGCGAGGCGGACTTCTTCGACGCCGGGGGCGATTCTTTGACGGCGATCCAGATGGTGTCGCGCTTGCAGGATCACTACCCGGTGCCCCTCGGGGTGTCCGATCTGTTCGACGCGCCCACGCCGATCGCCCTCGCCCGGATGATCGAGGGACGGCTGTGATGACTTTCTCACCCTTCACCCAGGACATCGGCTGGACCGCCTCGCTGGGCCAGGAACGCCACTGCCGCTACCAGAACCGGTTCCCGGATTCCGCGGCCTTCAACGTGCCGGTCGGCGCCACCTTCACCGGCGACGTCGACGCCGGCGCGATGGAGGCCGCGCTGCGAGCGGTGGCCGCCCGGCATGTGCCTCTGCGTTCCCGCTATGCCTGGGGCGAGACCGGACGACTGCGGGTACACCCGGTCGACCCGGCCTCGGTGCCGGTGACGCGTCACGATCTAAGCCGGTGCGCGACAGATGCCGAACGGGCGGAGGGGCTCGCCGACATCGGCGCCACCGCGGCGGCCCGCCCCTTCCGGCTTGAGTCGGAGCCGGCGACTCGAGCACATTTGGTCCGCCTGACCGCGAACGAGACGGCGTTGGTATTGAGCGTGCATCACGCGTCCTTCGACGGCTGGTCCTCGCCCGTGTTCTTCGCGGAGCTCGCGGACCAATACCGGGCCGCGACGACCGGGGAACAGCCACGGCGGCCGGTACAGACACACACCTATGCCGACTTCGCCGTGGAGCAACGCCGCACCCTGGCCGCCGGCGGCTTCGACCTGCAGCTAGAGCATTGGCGTGCCGCGCTGCGGGATCCCGCCGGGCCGCTGTCCTGGCCGGACGGCGCAGCCGACCCGACGGCGCCGTGGTGGGCCGGCGACATGGCCTGGGCGAGCATCCCGGCCGACCTGGTCATCGCGGTCCAGGCCGAGGCTCGGGCGGCGGGCACCACGCTCTTCGGCTGGACCCTGGCGATCTTCAAGCTGGCCCTGCACCGGTTCAGCGGGTCATCTCAGGTGGCTGTCGGCACCCCGTACGCGGCCCGTACCGACCGGCGCTGGAGCGACACGATCGGGTTCTTCGCCAACACCGTGGTGATGGAGTCGGCGCTCGCCACGACGGCGACGTTCCGGCAATTGGTCCGGTCCGCCCACGCGGAGTCGACCCTCGCTCACCGCTACCAGGACGTGCCTTACGGCGTCGTGGTGGACACGCTCGCTCCCGAGCAGGTGCCGGACCGGACCCCCTATTTCCAGACGATGTTCATCGTGCAGAACACACCCCTCCCGGAGACGGCCTTCGGGCCGCTACGACTGCGGACGACGAAGATCGTCACGGGGTCGGCCCGGTACGACATGACGTTCTGCCTCGGCTGGCGCCGTGGACGCCTGGCCCTGGAGTTGGAGACCCGGCCGGCCCTGGTCTCGCAGGAGATCGCGATCGAATTCGCCCGCGAGTTCTTCGGCCTGCTGGCCGCCTCGGTCGCCGATCCCGACGCGGTGGCGGCTGGGGCCGCCCCGCTCGAGGTCAAGTTGGGGATACGGCGCTCCTGCGAGCGGGCGCCCGGCGTGGACGGCCTGTTCGAAGGCCTGGTCGGAGACTGGCGCGCGAGTAAAGAGCACTGACATGCGGGTGCGACATGCGTTGTCCGGCGGCGGCGCGGCCGAGGCCGAGCGGCGGTTGCGGTCCCGGACGGGCCCGATCGCCTGGCGTTCCTGGCGGGACGCCCCGGAGCCCGGCGACATCTTGATCTTGGCGCCGCATGAATACAGCGCCGCGCACCGTCTGGAGATCTGCCGTGCCGCCGACTGGTCGTGGGTGCATCTCACCTCGGCCGGTACGGACTTCGTCGACCTCGCCGGCTGGCCCTCTCCGACCCTGCTTACCCGTAGCTGGCGGTGCTACGCCGCGCCGCTGGCCGAGTATGCCGTGCACGCCATGCTGACCCACGAGTGGCGCCGCGGCGCTCCGTGGTCGCTGCCGGATCACCGGCCCACAGCCGGCATGTCCCAGGCGCCGGTGCCCGAACTCGAGCCGGTCGCTCGGGCGGGCCTGTCGGGCGCCCGGGTCGGGGTGGCCGGTTGGGGCGAGGCCGGCCGGCGGGTCGCCGTCGCGGCCCAGGCTCTCGGTGCGGAGGTGGTGGTGCTGCGCCGCGCCGTCGTGGCGCACGAGGAGCAGGGCGTCCGGATGACGACCGACCCGCTGGAGGTGGTGAACACCGATCATCTCGTCGTCGCGCTGCCGGTCACCGAGCAGACGTACCGGTTATTCGACGACCGGGTTCTGTCGGCCGCACGGCCCGGACTTCACCTGGTCAACGTGTCCCGCCCGCAAGTGCTCGACCAGGAGGCACTGGTCAAGCGGTGTGCTGTCGGGGCGATGGCGGCAACCCTGGACGTGACCGAGCCGGAGCCGCTGACGGTCGGCCACCCGCTACGCACTCTCCCGTCGGTGCGGCTCAGCCCACACGTGGCGTGGCGCAGCAGAGCCAGTGGGTACGGCTACATCGATGATTTCGCAGCCCTGGTCACCGACATCGCCGAGCGGGGCAGCCCGACACGGGCTGCCTGGGTCGCCGGTGACCCGCGAGCGGCGCGCACCGTCCTAGCGGAAATGGGTGAGGAAAGCCGATGACAGACGCACCGCTTGTCGTTTTCGTACTGCAGATCAAACAGCCGCTCACCGTCGATCCGGCGGAGGCGATGCCTCGGGCGGATACCGAGGTCGTGGTGCTCGCCGCGCCGGGGGGCGGCAGCCCGCTGCGGGAGGACGTGTCGCACACCCGGGCCCGGGTGATCACGACGGCGCCGGACGATTGGGAAACCGTCATCAAGGAGCTGGCAGCCGGGAAGCCCTTCGAAATCGCGGCCAACGACGAGTACGCGCTGCCACGCTGCCAGGAACTGCGGGACCGTTTCGGGCTCGTGGCCCGGCATCCGCGCCCCCTGAACGGGTATCTCGACAAGTTGGTCATGAAACAGCGGCTGGCGGTAGGCGGGGTCGAGACGGCGCGTTTCGCCGGCATAGACCGGGTCACGGTGGATCCGGTGGCGGCGGCCCGCCTGCTTGCCGACCTCGGCACGCCGGTGGTGGTGAAACCCCGCCAAGAGGCCAACTCGCGGGGCGTGGAATTGCTGTCCACAGTCGACGAGGTGGTCGCATGGCAGCGGAAGCGGGAGGGCGAAATCGGCTGGCACGTCGAAGAGTTCCTCACCGGCGACCAATACCACGTCAACGCCTTGGTACGCGGCAACTCGGTGACGCCGATCCAGGTCGGCCGCTACCTGGGTCCCTTGCTGAACCTACAAGACGGCCGGCGGCTGGGCGGTATCAGCGTGCCCGACGGTGACGCGATAGTGGCCCCGGCCCATGCCATGAACGAGCGGGTGGTGCGGGCGCTCGGCGGCGGTGATTTCGTGGTGCACACCGAGTTCATGGTGCGCCCGGACAGTCGCCTGACCGTGCTGGAGGTCGCCGCTCGAGCCCCGGGCGCGATGGTGTCCGAGATGTCCCGGCTGCGGTACGGCGTGCAGATGGAACACGCGAATCTGCGGCTGCAGATGGGCGTCGATCCAGGCGTTCCGACCGGCACGGGACTGCACGCCGGATGGGTCTGGGTGCCGGTGATGCCGGGCGAGTCCTTCACCCGGATGCCGTCGCCCCGCAGCGAGAGCGACGTGCACGTCCGCCGGGCGGCGCGGTCGCGGTATGAGGGGTCGGCAGGCACGCTCGGCGCCTCGGTATTGCTGTGGAATACCGACCTGGCCCAGCTGAACCGGGACGTCGAATACGTCACCGCCTGGGACTGGACCTGACGAGCACGACACAAGGAAGCACGGTAGCGATGACACGTTCGGGCGACGAATATCTCAAATCACTCAAGGACCGCCGGATCTTCCTCGCCGGTCGCGCGGTACGGGATCCGGCGGTGGATCCCGCGACCGCGCGGATGGCGCGGTGGTTGGCCGACTATCTGGATCTCTGCTGCACCTCGCCGGTGCTGTCCGGCGAGGACGGCGTCCCGTTCTCGTACGCGCTCGCCACCGACCGGACCGAGTTGGCGGCCCGCGGCCGGGCGTTCGCCGACGTGGCCCGGCGTAGCGGCGGCCTGCTTGGGCGAAGTCCGGACTTCTTGGCCACGGTGCTTACCGGGTGGCGGGCGGCGGCCGACCACTTCGGCGCGAACGCGCAGCGGGTCGTCCGTTACTGGGAGCACGCCCGCGATCGCAATCTCGTTCTGACCCACGCGATCAGCGATCCGCCCGCCGACCGCTATCTGCCGGGCCGCACCGATGCCACCGCGCGCGCTGTGCACGCCGTGCGGGAGACGCCGGAAGGTCTAGTGGTGACCGGCGCCAAGATGCTGGCCACGCTCGCGCCGCTCGCCGACGAACTGCTGGTCTACCCGTTCCGCCCGCTCGAGGAGTCGGAGGCGGACCAGGCGCTGTGCTTCGCGGTCCCGGTCAACGCCCCGGGCCTGACGCTCTTCTGCCGGCCGCCTCTCGCCGGTGAGGTGCCTGGCGACCGGCCACTCGCCGAACGCTTCGACGAGATGGATGCCATCTGCGTCTTCGACGAGGTGCTGGTCCACTGGGATCGGGTGTTCATCGATCGCGACGTGACCGTCGCGAACACGCTGCGGGCCGGGACGGACATGACCGCGTACGCCTGGCATCAGTCAGCGGTCCGGATCTGGGTCAAGGCGGAGTTCGTCTTCGAGCTCGCGCACTCCTGCGCGGAGGCCAGCGGCCGGTCCGGTCAGCCGAAGGTCCGAGAGCAGCTTGGCGAGTTGGCCGGCATCGCGGAGACGTTCCGCTCGCTGGTGGTGGCCGCCGAGGCCGGGGCCGTCGCGGACGGGCGCGGCCACGTCATCGGTGACCGGGTCCCGCTCGCGGCGGCCGGGATGCTCAACGCGACGCTGTATCCGAGAGCGGTGGAGTTGCTGCAGCTCGTGGTCAGCAGCGGTCTCGTGATGCATCCGACGACCGCGGACGAAGCACCGGACTCGCCGGCGCACGCGTTCTTCGAGCGGTACTTCGCGGGGGACGAGGTGGGCGCGCTGCCGCATGGCGAGCTGCTGCGGATGGCCGCCGATCTGACGCTGAGTCGGTTCGGTGGCCGCCAGGTGCTCTATGAGCGGGTCTTCCTCGGGCCGCCTGACGCCTTCCGGGCCAAATTCTACGGGCAGTACCTCGACGGGCGCGGCGTCGCGGGCACTGTGCCCGACATCCTCTCGCAGTGATTCATGCCGGGAAGTTCGATCGAAGGATGGGGACAGGAATGGCTATTCGAGAAAGCAACCTGGTCGCGGCGCTGGAGCCGTTCCGTGGATTCGTGCAGGCCAACATGATCTTCGCGCTGCAGCAGAGCGGGCTCGAGGCCGACTTTGCCGGCGGCGTCACGGTGGTGGAGCTCGCCGAGCGACGCGGGCTCGACCCGCAGCGGCTGACGGCGTTCGTGGATTATCTAGTCGCGGCCGACCTGTTGCACCGCAGCGACACGGGGGTGATCTCGCAGACCGCCTACGGCCGTACCTTCGACGAGGCCCGGCCCTGGTACGAGATGATGATCGGTGGGTACGGGGTGACCTTCCGGGCGTTGGGCGAGCATCTGGCCCTGGGCAGCCCGCCGGCACCACGGCTGGGCGGCCTGGTCGGCAGCGGGAGTTGCGGCATCAGCATGCACGACTCCATCCCCCTGCTGCGCCGCTTGCTTCAGGAGTCCGGCCGCGAGTACCACCGGCTCGTGGACCTCGGCTGCGGCAGTGGGGTCTACCTGACCGAGCTGTGCCGAGACTACCCGGAGCTGACCGCCGTCGGCATCGAGCCGGACGAGCGTGGCGCCCAGGCCGCCCGCGACTGGGTGGCGAGCCAGGGCAGCTCCGAGCGGATCCGGATCGAGCAGACCGGCGCGCTCGAGTGGCTCAACTCCATGACGGACACTCCAGACCTGGCGGTGCTGGGTTTCGTGATCCACGAGGTGTTGGGGCAAGAGGGCGAGAGCGGTGTGCGGCGGCTGCTCGACACGCTGTTCAGCGTCTCGCCCGACCTGGATCTCGCGGTGATCGACATCGACCTGCAGTCCGCCGACGCTGACCTGATGCGGCAGCCACTGGCCCAGAACTACTACAACGCCTACTTCTTGATGCACCCGTTCACCAGTCAGCGACTGGAGCCGAAGGGCTGGTGGGAGAAGTTCTTCGCGGAGTGCGGGCTGAAGGTCGTGGCGAGTGGCCTGACCGACCCGGCAATGGACTCGACCGGTTTCGAGATCGGCTGGCTGCTTCGCCGTGCGGACCGATGAGTGAGGGCTACCGTCCGCGAGACAGCATGACCAAACCGCGCATCGCTTCGGGACCGCGGACCTTCATGCGGTTGCCCTGGATCGACGACCCCGTCACCGCGGAACAGAGGGTGGACGTGGCGGTGGTGGGCGTGCCCACCGACTCCGCGGTCTCCTACCGTTCCGGCGCGCGGTTCGGCCCCGAGGCGATCAGGTCGGCCAGCATCCTGCTCCGGGACCATAACCCGGCCACCGGGGTCGACATCACCAAGGCCTTGTCCATGGTGGACGGCGGTGACGCCCCGGTGGTCCCGGGCTATCACGAGCTGACGCTCGAACGGCTCGAGGCCTACCTGACCCCGCTGTACCGGCACGGGATCGTGCCGCTGATCCTGGGCGGCGACCATAGCCTGACGATGGCGGAGATGCGCGCGATGGCGGCCGTGCACGGCCCGGTCTCGGTGGTCCACTTCGACGCACACGGCGACGTGCTCGACGACTACTACGGCGTCAAGCACTTCCACGGCACGATGTTCCGCCGCGGGGTGGAAGAGGGTGTGGTCGATCCGTCGCGGAGCATCCAGGTCGGCATGCGCGGATCCGTGCACCCGGACGACGTCCGGGCCGGGGAGGCGCTCGGCTACGAGGTGATCTGGTGGACCGAGCTGGCCGGCATGATGTCCGAGGAACTCGGCCGCCGGGTCGCCGACCGGGTTGGCGACCAACCGGTGTTGCTGTCGTTCGACATCGACTTCCTCGATCCGGCGTATGCCCCTGGGACCGGTACCCCGGAGGTCGGCGGGCC